>VTLG01011821.1_pt1 | contig 13373 bp, 7 predicted proteins | sample 4694571 | NCBI WGS metagenome assembly VTLG01 (sample SAMN12604809, study PRJNA352737) | marine metagenome | biome: ENVO:00000447; feature: ENVO:00000209|ENVO:00000569|ENVO:01000036; material: ENVO:00002151; isolation source: viral sequences binned using virsorter ... | reverse complement strand
AGAAGCTTCTCTGACTTGGCTTCACCCAGATAATCGTAACCCAAGGCGTTCAAGCTGTAGCTAAAGCGGTTTTCATCTAGCAACGCCGCCATGACCATCGTATCGACTATATCGCCGTGTACTTCAACCCCCATCGCTTTCAGCCAGCCCAGATCGTAAGGCGCGTTGTGCATAATTTTTATGGACTCGGTTTGCATTTGTTTTTTCAGCCAACGCATGACAATGCCTTTATCCAGATTGCCGCCGCCGTGGTGCCCGATTGGGTAATAGTCTTCCCAACCCTCTCCTGCTACGGCTATTCCTACCACGTCACCGTCTTTTCGGGGCCAGCCGGGGCCGTTCTGCTTGAGGTTCGGGTCGCGTGTCTCAAGGTCGATGGCTATTTCTTTGTAGCCTGACAGGTCCCTCAACTCAAAAGGCGGGGTCCATTCAGAAGTTGGCGTAAACAAGGGGAACTGGAGCCTAGTTTCTTTTTGCATTCTCGTATTCCATTAGTATTTCGACATAGTGTTTGATCTTTTTTAGATCCTGTATGCCTCCCTTTTCACGCCATCGGGTGATGTACTTGACAATGTTCCCTTCGATAAACGGTAGCTCGTTCGCCAAGATGTAAGTAATTGGTTGGATTTTCTGCTTTTTATAGTGTTCGCCTGCCACTTGCTCCTCCAATGCTTTCATATTGCGTAACTCCGGCTGTAGTTCTCAGGTTCCATAATAAATAGGTTTTGCTTAGATCGTGTCACGGCTACATAGAAAACACGATGGATAGAGTCTGCGTCTCGCTCCATTGATTCTTCCGCAGCCACGGTTAAATCGGTATACAACACTACGTTGTCAGCTTCACCACCTTTTGCACCGTGTATGGTGCTTAGTTTTATCCGAGGCGGTTGCGTGAGGTCTTCGCCCCTTCTCACCAACGCATTGATGTATGCAACATCAACAGAAGGTATCTTGTCTAACGCCTCTTGCCAGGACATGTCTTGAGTCACCAACAGACCGTGATGGTCACGTAGCTCCTCAAACGTGAATGTGTCCTCTTCATCCCCAACTATTTTCTTATGACCCCTAGCTATACGAACACCGTTGCCCGTCATATAGCTGTACAGAGTCTTGACCAAATCAAAAACCACCGGCTTGCCTTGCTGTAATAGTTTCCAAGCTTCCAAAGCTTGCCGGACTTTCAACCGGACGCTATGCAAGCCCCCGTTATATTCGAAAAACAGTCCTTGTGACTTCAAAAAGTTCTGTGCGCCTGCCAAATGAAACTTGGCTTGAGCTAAAAACAACCAGCTACCCTGCTCCAAGTTCAGTTCTTCGAACCCAGTAATGCGTTTTGTCATGCCCTCTTCCTGTTTTGGAAGATACTGCTTAGGGAAACGGTGAGACATCCGAGAGGATATATTCTCTGCGATTCTGTGGATCAGACGTGGCACTCGGTAGCTTTGCTTCAAAACTTCACTGCTGCCGTTCAAATTAATAAAGTGATCCACGTCAGCACCGGACCACTTGTATATCGCTTGATCATCATCTCCCGCACAATACATCCGAGTGGATTTCTTTTCGATAGCGTGGGCAATGTCCCACTGTAGTGGACTCAAATCTTGTGCTTCGTCGATCATGGCAAGCTCAAACTTCGGACACGTCTCGTGCGCTGACTTGGCAAACAACTCCAACATGTCAGTGTAATCGTATAGATTGTGCTCTTTTTTGTACTGAGCCAAGGACCGTGCCACATAATCCACTTCTACCCACGTATATTCCAAGTCACTAAGATTGTATTCCGACTTCAAAGGTGTTTTTTTGAGTCGGGACAGCGTAATCAAGCGTAGAATAGGTGACTCTTTACGCAAACTGTTACTCAAGTCTTCTTCGACCTCGTACATCTTGGTATCACCGCTTACTAAAGATATTCCAATCTTTCTTTCAACTTCTTGGTAATGAACCGCTGTCATCAACTGCTCACTCTTCAAACCGGTCAAAAAGAACGCCAAAGAGTGAATTGTCCGAAAATATGGAAGATCTGCTCGAGGATCTAGCCCAAAACGCTCTGAGGCCCTCTCTTTTGCCTCTGAGGCGGCTTTTCTAGTAAAAGCAAAGAATGCTATACGGTGCGGCGGAACGCCGTCAGCAAGCGCACGATCAACGAGATTCAGTAACGTGGTAGTTTTCCCGCAACCTGGTGGTCCAAATATTCGTAACATTAGAAAGGTATCTCTTGGTCGCTGGTAAACTTGGGGGCCTCAACGGCTGCTTCGTTTCTTTCGAAGGCTGGTATACGCCAAAGCCTTGTGTTTTTACCTTGAATTTTTAACACCGACGCATGACCATTCAAATCTCGTAACCGTTGTGCAAGCTGATGTGTTTTGAAGTGTTTGAAGTTTGCTTTGAGCAAATGAGACTCCAAATCTTTCAATCTAAAATATGTCTCTCCTCGCTCTTGGTCGGTCCAAGGTCTCTTCAATAATATCTGTTCCCGCTCCTCTGCTGCTTGATGTCCCGTACAAAAATCCTCTAAATGTTCATTGAACTGTCCTGTAATTGACACATCTTCTGAAACTTCAATGATAGACCCTTCTGTCTCTGACATTTCATTCAACAACCCGTTGATACGTGTCTCCCAAAAGTCTTTCTTCAACGTCCGTGGCAGAAAGTTCAACTGCTCCACACACGCTCTTTGAAAAGCTGCTTGGTTCAACAAATCATCGGTTTGCATCTCGAGAGGCTGGCCCATGACATCCAAAAACCAAACGGGCGGCACACTGTTATATTTTCGGAGATTAGCTATCTGCACCCCCGTCACCACGCCCTCTATACCAAATTTGCGTGTCATGCACAGTTCTCGATTGCAAACTGAGTTGATGGGGGCATCGGAGCACTTGTAAGCGTAATCTTTTCGCTCTAACTGCCTCGCTACCGTGTTGACCTCGCCCAAGGGCAATGGTGGGTGAATAAACTTCATATTGTGAGTAAGGATCTCTGACTCCCATGTATCGGGATATGCTTTGCGGAGATATACGCCAAGATTGAAAAGGCCGTTGTTACGTGCCCCCTCTGGTATGCCGTTTTTACAAAGCATTTGTAGACAAGGGGGTCCGTCTTTTAGTGGCAGGTCGGGATCTTCTTCTACCTGCAAAGCCAAAACCTGCTCATGCGTCTGCACGTTTTCATCGTACAAATTAAAAAATTCTTCTATCGTTGCGGCGGTGCCGTCTTTGTTGAAAGCGTATCTGAGACCATTTTCGCTATCAAAGTATGGTGTATTCAGAAAGTTCCCTACATCTCCTCTCTCAAGATGCAGAACTATTTGTTTTGGGAATATTTCACAAGCCCCGTACCCAAGCGAGACCGCTAGTCTTTTCAAAGTATCCTGCATATCTTTTGCAGGTATAAAATCCTGTACGAATAAAAAAACGTGAGCACCACCGCTCTTACTGCGACAGACAACCAAAGGGAGTTTGGCTGCTTGGAGCTTTTCTATCAGTGCTTGATGGTCGAAGTTGTATTCGTCAATGTCGATACAGCCCCATTTACAGGCGTTCGACTCGTTGATGGGTATGATCCCGATAGATTGTTTACCGGCTAGATGCGCTTCCCAAAGCTCCGTGGTCCGTGGTTCTTTGACTACGGTTGCTTTGCCAGTTGCTTTGCCTTTGGGGTCCCTACCATTTATCTTGTAGGTGCCGTATGCGGCTTGCAACCCATCGAAAATGTTGCTGAATTTTTCTATCATTGAGTTTCCAAGGTCCGGGTGGACCAGCAGTCGAGAACGATTTTGCTGGTCCTTTCGACACCGGACTGCCGATTGCGGTTAGAAAGGTTCTGCGCCCCTTTCCGTGGTTGTCTCTTGTTCATGCTTAACCGTTACGTCACCACTAGCTATGGATTCGTAAAACGCTTTAGCAGAACGATAGACGTTAGCGTCCTCGACTACCCCGTCCAGTTCGATATTCCACCCGTGCCAGCTTCCCTTGTCGTTCTTTTCCGACGACGTAGAAAGCTTGTACACATGACTGAATCGCGGGGGCTGGAAACTCTCGCCCTTCGCGTTAGTCATAGTTCTGGATGCAATCATCGAGTTCCACTTTCGGGACTTCTTCAACTGCGTGGACTTCATGGAAATCAATGCAGTATTTGCGGAACCATCATCCTCAAGGATGACCACGTAGTGTTGATGGGTTTCATCAATGTATGACCCATCACCGCCAACGACATAATCTTTATTGTCGTTGTCGTCCCTTTTGGTCTCAGGTCTTTGATCACCTGGTCCAAATATATTGAGAGGTGCGCCCGTGCCACTGCCTCTAGGTGCCCAATGCAAAAACCTACGCTCATAATGAGCAGGTATGACTTTGACACCTTTCTTGCCACCGTATACCGTGCCGGTCACTGTGTTGTACAGATCCCCTGGCTTTGCGTCGATATCGCCCTCTTGGATGAGTGGGTCTAACGCCGACAAAACCTTCAGAAACGGTAATGCCAGATCGTCCTGATCCATTGACATACCCGCCCCAGCATCTTGTTCGAAGAAGCTGTCGAGTGTCGCCACGTCGCCGCCCTTCTTTTCAGTCACTTCTTTCTCAGCCATTCTCATTCCTCTTGATTTCAGCCCTTTGTCCAACCCAGACTCCGAACAAATCCATGTCCAGTTCCTTCCCATCTTCGATACGACTCTTCACCCATGATCTCAGGGTGCCGGGATGTATCGATGAGTCCTGCTGTGGCATCAGTTGGCGTTTCATAAGATCGTCTACCAAAGCGTTTGCTTCGTTATCCTGCTCTTTGTTGAATCGCACAGTCACAGTGTTTTTGATGATGTCGGATTCGTTTCTCACCCGTAGCCACTCATAAGCTTCATCCTGCTTGTCTTTCGGTATCCGTGCTCCGTAAGTCGCCTTGAGGCTGACTTGAGAGCCATCACCCAAAGAAAACGAACTCATGTTGAGTTCCTGCATCGCAGCAGGTAGCTCTTCATCAGTCAGTTTCAACAGTTTGGCTTTTGCTTGTTTGAGGTCGGTCTCGAGAGTGTCAACAAGATTCTCTTGAGCAATGATTTGCTCTGCAATCTTTGCTACACTTCCGAGTTCGCCATCTTGAGGGAGATCAAGCGAGCTTTCAGCATCGCCCGACATTTCATCTAACAGGTCATCCATCGCGCTTCCTCTTTCGTTTTATTGTTTCAAGTGTTCTTCAACACTTCCCAAGATAAGACTAATCGCTTAGTATCCCTTATGTCAATATACTGGCAGAAAAAATGTACAACTTCAAAACAAAACCATACGACCACCAACAAGTTGCCTTGGATAAATCGTGGAATAGACCGTGGTATGGGCTTTTCATGGAAATGGGAACAGGTAAAACCAAGGTGGCAATCGACACGATGGGGATGTTGTTTTTGGCCGGAGAAATCAAAGCGGCCCTAATTATTGCGCCGAAAGGCGTTTTTGGTAACTGGCTGCACAAAGAGATACCTCAGCATATGTCTGAGGATGTAAAGACAGATTGTCTGCTCTGGCAGCCCAACACGACTCAGAAGTTCCAGAAACGTCTGATCCAAGTGGCGCGGGGGTCGGGCGATGCACTGCGTATCCTGATAATGAATGTAGAAGCATTGAGCACAAAGAAAGGCACTTCAGTGGCGAACGACTTTTTGAAACTGAACCCAGATAGTTTCGTAGCAGTTGATGAGAGCACCACCATCAAGAATCGACAGGCACAAAGAACCAAAAACATTATTAAGCTTGGGAAGCAGGCCAAATACAAAAGGATACTGACCGGCTCCCCGATTACAAAAAACCCAATGGACTTGTTTTCGCAGTGTGCGTTTTTGAACAGCAGCATACTTGGCTTTGATAGCTACTATGCTTTCCAGGGTAGGTATGCGGTGGTGACGCAGAGAAAGTTCGGCGCACGTAGTTTTCAACAGATTACAGGCTATCGCAACTTAGAAGAACTGAACTGCAAGATTGAAAAACACAGTCACCGTGTATTGAAAGAGGATTGTCTCGATCTACCAGACAAGATCTATATGCAGCGGCAGGTGACACTGACCTCAGAGCAGGAAAACGCATACAAACAAATGAAAGAGTATGCGCTTGCCATGCTGGATCGAGGCGAACTGGCAACAACGCAGAGTGTTTTGACACAGATCCTGCGGCTTCAAGAGATTTGTTGTGGGCATCTACGGACAGACGATGGAGAGATACAGCCCCTTGCAAGCAACAGAATGAATGAAATGCTTGATGTCATCGGTGAAATGATTGGCAAAGTCATTATTTGGGCCTCGTATGTCTACGACATAGAACAGATCCAAGAAACTTTAGCAGGGAAGTTTGGTGCAGAGTCCGTGGTGACTTTTTACGGGGCCACGCCGCAAGATGAACGAGACAATATTGTAGCGACCTTCCAAGATCCAGAGAGCCCAGTGCGGTTTTTTGTAGCCAACCCGAGAACCGGCGGCTTTGGCTTGACACTGACCGCTGCAACCAACGTCCTGTACTACAACAATTCTTACGATCTTGAGATTAGACTACAATCTGAGGACAGAGCACACCGTATCACGCAGAATCATCATGTTTTGTATGTTGATCTGGTCAGCCCAAACACTGTCGATGAAAAGATAATTAAGGCATTGAAAAGTAAGATAAATATCGCACAGCAGGTGCTGGGCGAAGAGGCGAAAGGCTGGCTTATCTAGGCAGCGTACCTATACCTTGTGACTCGATAAGTGGTGAGATCGGGTCATCTGGATACAGTGCAGCGTACCGTTGTCTGAGGTTTTGTGTCGGGGCTGGCGGCGGAGCAGCCTGACCCATTACATCAGGGGTCAAAACAGCAGGTTGTGGACCTGGTATGGGTGGAGCGGGGGGCTGCACGGGTCTTTGTGGGACCGGCTCATCACGAACGTCTCTCTGGGCTTCTAATCCGGTTGCTCTGATTGGTTTTATGAATCTCCGAGCCTGAAAATAATTTTGAACAGAGTCAATTGCTTGATCTACGAGACTGCCGTTTTGTGTAATATCCAGATCTCTTTGTAACAAATTCTGTAGTAACGCAGCGTTATCTGGTGCAAGCCATGCGGCACCTGGTCCTAACGCCTCTTGTAAAATTCTGTTTTTGTGCAATTCGGGCAAAGAACCAATGTATTGACGGATCTTATTGAACACTGCGGGTGCTTGAATACTGCCGCCACCGCCAGTAGCTGACGCAAAAGTCGATGCCGCCCGTAAAGTGACATAACTGTTGATCATCTCCTGCATCACGGCATTAAACTCTTGTGGATCTTTGCCTTCTGGATCTAAAGCTGCTCTTTGTATGTTTTTTGCTCTTTCAACAAAATCTTTCAGAGAGTCAAGTGTTTCTTGTTTGAATATGTTGGTTTCGACCAACACCTCTCCCAAGGGCTTGTCTTTGGTGAAGCGGTTATTGACTTTATTTGTGTTGAAAACCAAGTCATCTACTTTTTGGAAATCGAGTATGGGTAACGGGTTTCCATTTGGGTCAAATTTTGCGAAAGCAGGGTTTTTTGCCTGTTCAAAAATAGAATCAAACATGGCGTCCATCGCCGCTTGTCGTAGCGCGGTCTCTTCTACCTGCTTGCCTTCGTTTGCTAATTTTGCAATGTCGTCAGATATTTTTTGTAAATCCGCCGTTGGCGTAGAACTCAAACGGGTTATCTCGCTGAACTTGGCGGCTGGATTTTCAATATCGAGAAAAGCGGATAAACCTTTTTGTTTTTGGATGTTTTCGAAAATCTCACCTTTTTGTTGAACCAACCCGTCAAGAATGTCGTTAGCTTTTTGTGCATCAGCCAAATCGCTTTTCAATGCGGCAAAAGAGGGCAGATCCAAAACTTTTTTGAAATTTACGCCGGTCGGACTATTGATAAACGCATCAAATTTTTCTTTGTTGAGGACTACTTGTTCTCCCTCGCGTCGTAATAAATTCAACTCAGGCTGGGCCAGAGCGGCCCTGATATACTGATCAAAACCCTCGTTCAAACTGGCAATCGGTCTGGCTGCTGCCTCTTCCAAATCTACAGACATACCTCGACCACGGCCCAAATCTCCCGTACGACCGGGGTCTAAGCGCGAGGGCAAGCCCCCTGCCAACGTGAGTTCCCGTCCTACTCCGCCAGGAGAAAGGAAACTTATGGCGTTTTGTATCTCGTCTAGTTGCAGTTGAGTCGTTTGGGGATCACCTTTTAGTATGTCTTGTGCGACTAATTCTGGGGGCCTACGCTCTCTACCTTTTCTCTTCGATAAAATATCGCCAGCAAAAGTTCTTGTAAAAACGTCATTCAACGCTTTTGAATAAGTGACTGCATCTCTTAGGTCACTTGCTGCTTGTACATTTTTTTGCAAGGGAGAGCTTCGCAGAGCTAAATCGTAGTCATCTAAAATTCTATCAGCCAATTCAGCGTACACCGATCTGAAGAGTTTTTGGTCTTCTGGCAAATTTCTGTTCAACTCTAACAGTCGGGAGCGGAGCCGCATCAACTGCCCCAAGGGCAAGTCGTTTGGCTGCACTTGAGCGATGGAGGGTACGGTTGAAAGTTCTTTCAAAGACTGCTGTAACCGATTGCTTTCTATCCTATTTTTGATGAGCTTGCGAACACCGTTTCGGGTTCGACTGTTCAACTCGATACCAAAAGCACCGTCTTCTTTCAAATTTTTGTTAAAACCCTCTGAACCTGCATCTAACCTATTGGCGTAAGCAACCGAACCCTCTTTTCGATTCCCCATGAATTTATCAAAAGCTGCTTTTGCAGGTTTGTTTGTTGCACTGTCGTTGTCGAAAATAAACTTTTTGTTATCAATCTTTTTTTCTAACGAGACGACCTGCCTAGCGAGATTTTCTGTCGCCACGGCTGGCAAAAATGCACCAGCCTTGCCGAGTAGGTCCCTAACGGTCGCGTCAATTTTTGCGACTTCTGTTGCTGATTTCAAAGTCCCTGTTGCGTCGTCCTGCATTCGTATAAAAGCATCAATGACGTTTGGTGCTTGGACTTTGACCGTTTTATTAATACGTTTGTACAAAGCACTTTCAGCAGACCTAGCTGCTTTCAATGATTGGGCGACAGCTTCAACGACTTTAGTGCTGCCCTCTTGTAAAGTTTTTGAAAGAGTTTGTTCCGAGGCCCCCGCATCTTGTTGTCTTTTCAATACTTTATCAACGGCAAGTGCAGCGTCTGTAGCTTGACGATCAACGCCTGTTTGCAACAGGTTTCTAAAAATATCATCGTATGTTTGAATAGCCGCCCTTACGATGTTCGGGTCTGGTGATTCGGTCAGCCCTTTGACCCCAAGAGTAAATAACTCAATGGCGTCCCTTTGGGCGTTTTCTGCACGGACTGCGAATGCTGGGCCTAAATTTCTTTCAAACTCTTTGAGTATTGGATCACCCAACAGATCCGCGATAGTTAATTTCTCGGCCTCTGGCGATTTTGCTCTCTGCTCTAACCTAGAGATTAGGCCGGTGACATACTCAGCGTATCTTTCTGCATTCACCGTGCCATCTTTGTTCGCAGTAAAAATCTTCAAAGTCTCACCCAAGTCTTTTGCCGCCGCATCCAAACCTCTTTTTCGAAAAAGACCCGCTCCTTTTTTACCTAATTCCCCAGCACCAGAAACCGCAGTTTCGAAAGTTTGCCTCGGTTGCCTGATTGCACGGGCTAGGTTGCTGACACCACTCGGAGCCGCTGCAATAGCTTTTCCTGACGCTACGGCTAAATTTTCAATAGATCGGGCTGGTGCAAACAATTCGGCACTAAACCGAACCAAATCATTTTGTGGAAAAAAAGCCTCCGCAGTACCACCAGCAACACCTAACGCAGTTGCCTGCCCAAGCACTCTGGTAGATTTTTCCAGCGCACTGCGATTCGCTCTTAGTTTATTAGCTGCTGCTAACGACTTTTCTAAAGCCCCTGCCACGGTAGATCCGGCCTGCAAGCTGCCTGCTTTCGCTCGTTGTGCAATCGTCGCTCTGCCACTCTGTTCTGCAAGATTTTTCAACACTTGCGACTTGAATAAATCGACAGTTTGTGTGCCTGCGGTTTTGGCTAAAGCCCCTGTCGGGCCAGCAGCACTTACGACGAATCCGGCAGTTTCTGCCCCTTCTCTTATGGCTCTGTCAGAGGGCAGTATTTGATCGTCATCAACCACCGCATCAACAATAAGATCTGGTAAACCACTCATTAACGTTAACAAACCAGCACCCAGACCGACAGCTATACCGACTGGGCTGGCAGCAGCGAAAGGAGTGAGCGCAGCGACACTTTTTGCAGCAACCAAACCAGCCAAAGAAGCTGTACCCCCAGGGATAGCCCCAGAAGCAAATCCTTCAGCACCCGCTTCGATAGCTGCTGGTTTTACACCTGTTAGTTTTGAAATGACTTGGGCGGGGGTAAACCCTGCCTCGAGAGCCTTTTCTGTATCAAACTTAGCTTTTTTTCCAATGACACGGGCAATTTCTTTTTCCATGTCATCGGCGGATAATCCTTGTTCTGCTAAATAGTCGTAAGCAGAGTTCAGATCAAAATTTATCAAAGATCGATCACTGACCGGAGTAGGAGTAAAATCTTGCAGTGGAGATTCTATTTCTCTGGACAACCCCGCACTGATAGCACCTATATTAACGGGTGGTAAGGTCATTTGATGAAAAACTGTTCTAATTCTTCGTCAAGCGTCTTTTGACCCTCGCCAAGAGATCGTTCATATTTTTGTACGATGTTTTCGTATTCGGCTTTCAACGATAGCAAGTTGTTTAATTCAACTCTTGCTTTGTTGACATCTCTTGGAGCAAGGCCCCCCGCATCAATTATATCTTGTTGAACGTCAATCGTTGATCCTAACACACGATCAAACGTTCTAAATTTTTCCAATGCTTCTTTATCGTTCGTCAAAAACTCTGCGGCTGGCACATTCAAACTAGCCAATCTTTCTTGTAACTGAACGTTTTGCCTGCCAGCAATTGACTCCAAACCAGAAATCAACGTCATTTGGTTCAAAGCGTTGATAGCAGGCACCGCTTTCTCTACCTGCTCACTGAATGGACCAATGTCGGAGCCAAACAAATCATCGATAGCTCCTGTTACGCGGTTAAGTTGGGAGGCAATACTGGCGAATGCCCCTGTTCCTTCCGTCAAATCAACCCCTGGAACATCTGTAATCATAGGTCTAGGTTTTCTCTCGGCCAACAAATCAGGGTCAACCGTAGAAGCGCGTTGCATGGGCAGGAATTCACCGGATAACGGCTCTCTGAAACCATCAACCGCACCGCCTTGTTGGAAACCGGCGATCCCAAACTGTGCGTAGGGTCCTGTCACACCCAACTCAGCACGTTTTCTCAAGGCACTCTGTAATTCGCTGGGTAGTGGTTTCCTAGACTTTTGTTTTGTAATCGGATCAATTACCTCACCGAAGTATTTGCCCAGCAACTGTTCAAAACCCGGTACATACTCACCCGCCGCATACGCTCGTATATTTGCAGGGTCATTTATGTAAGACATTTGATCATCTTTGAATAGAGGGGCTGATAATCTTTCTAGCTCTTGGTCCCGCTGGCGATTTACTGATTGAAAATACGCTAAATCTTGACCGCGACGGGCGAGGCCAGTGTCTACTCTGAACTTAAGCTCTGCCAAATCAACACCTGCATCTTGCGCCCTAATTCTGGATGCGGCCAGATCAGCCTGTACTTGGTCTCGTAATTCCTGCATCGACAAATCCTTGCCGTATTTTTCTCTAGCAAAGTCAAACTGCCCTTGCTGCAATTCGAACTGTGCTATGTTCAAGTCGTAAAGATCTTTTTTCAGTCTGAACTGTCTGTCTCTTTCATCACCTAGAAGATCGTTAGAGAATTCTGCGAAATCTTCATTTATTTCCGCTCTCTGCTCCATCAAATCTTCCTGAGTCTCTTTATCAATCTGGCGGAGTTCTCGCGTAAAATCCTGTTCACTACTTATTTCGGTCAGTCGGTTCTTTAATTGTTTGTCTAACCGTTCAAGGTAATCAATTTGTTTAATATTTAATAAAACTTTTTCATCAGCGAGTATTTTGTTTCGTTTTTCAACCCATCGCGTTTGATCCATCATTGCGCTGCGCTCCGCAATTTCACCAACTCGATAGTCTCTTTCTTCTTGGATTTTTCCTTGAAGGGCAGTAAGGTCCATTGTCCTGTCGTAGTCCTCCTTTTTTTCCAAAACAAGACGTTTCATAGCTTCATCTAAAGATTCTCTCTGACGAAACTCAAGGCTCTCTAAATTAGTCATCAACTCGTTGAGGCTGGCATCTAACTGTGTTTGAAGATTTGCTCTACGCTCTCCAGCCAAAAAAGTGTATTTGTTTTTGTCTGCTTCTAAGCTTTCTGCTTGTGTACCGGCGGCTATTTTTGCCCCCAGCAATTGCGTCTCTCGATCTCGTCTTGCTGCTGCCGCCGCCGTTGCCTCTCTTTCTGCTGCCTCGAGGGCCGCGATCTCTAATCCACGTTCCAGTTTTCTCCGCTCGGCCAATCTTTCAGATTCTTTCTGGGCAAAATCGCCGCCTACCGCACCTATTTGCGAAAGAAACGGTCTGCCTGCGATGTTTTGACCCGTTCGGGGGTCAACCCCAGACGCGAAAGCAAAACCTGCTTGGGCTAAATCCAAAGCTCTCTGTTTTTTTGTGTCATCCTGACCAATCAACTGTCGATACAATTCGCGTCTTTCTGGGAACAAATCGCCTACTTGTTGGGCCGAAACGGGTTTCAAATCGCCTAACACTTCTTGCGAGATAAAAGACAAAGCACCAGGGGGTCCGCCATTACTTAGTCTCTGCACCGGTCCACCCGCCGCAAACTGCTGGACGGGTTGTTCTTGCGGAGATCCCGCCATCATCAATGCGCCGACACCCTGACCCATGTCTGTTGGCGCACCACCTTCCGTAGCCATTTCGACATCTGAGGTGAGTTGTTGCATCAATTCACCAATGCCTGAGTTCATAGCCCCTTCTTCTGTCATCATTATGGTGGGCTGCACCATCGCCAATACAGACTCTGGGGTCCGCATCGCATCTTCTTCACCGACATACTCTGCAAGTTCCGTGCGCCGTGCTGATATGGGCATTTCATTGCCCCGCAGTGCGTTGATCAGGCTCTCTGCATCTTCTGCCATGTCAATGCCACCCATCTGTTGGGCTAAATAATCAAGACCAAGCTGTTCGCCCTCTGCTTCAGCAGCCATTTCGACTTGTGCCACGGCCTGCTCTGGGTTGACCGCACCACCTTCTTGTTTCTCGATTACACCACGGCCTATCAATATGTCTTTTTGTGTGACTTTGCCGTCACCGCTGAGGTCTGGGAACTTGTTTGCCCCACCGCCTTTTTTGAACATGGGACGG
>VTLG01010057.1_pt1 | contig 13374 bp, 17 predicted proteins | sample 4694571 | NCBI WGS metagenome assembly VTLG01 (sample SAMN12604809, study PRJNA352737) | marine metagenome | biome: ENVO:00000447; feature: ENVO:00000209|ENVO:00000569|ENVO:01000036; material: ENVO:00002151; isolation source: viral sequences binned using virsorter ... | reverse complement strand
ATTGTATCTTCTGGAAACGTAATAGTAATTGTTTGGTCTTCTAAGTTTTGCATATTGTAATGAACTGCTTGATTATTTGAACCACATTGTCCACTATGTATATCTAATCTATTCCAGCTTGAACCACCATAATCAAATGTAATATCTGTTGTGTTTTGACCGGTATCGCTAATACGTTCATATTCTGTTGTTTCATCAGCTAATACTGGTGTTGGATATACCAATAGACCAACTAGCAATAATCTACATATTGTATTGAATTTAGTTATATATCTTGTAAGCACTAAGACATTATACTATTAGCAATTACCCCTAATATCATAATTGTTACTGTAAGCCACCCTGTAAGTTCCATACGTGTTGGTCTTTGATTTATTCGTGTATGTATTTCATCTATTTTACGATCTAATTCTTTTTGGTTTTCTAAAACCATAAGTAATAATTCTTTTTGTGTAAGACCATTTGTATTAGACATTAATCTTTATCCCAACACCAAGTAGTAGTATTTAAAGAATAATTATCGCCTTGTGGTTTAAATTTTATAAAAACATCATTTTCTTCATCGTAAGTATCGCCAATACCTGCAAAATTAACTCTAAAATTACCGTTATAACTTGTTTGTTTCCAAGTTCCTGTAATATTTAAAGTATTTGTTATAAAATCAATACCAAGACTTTCTTGTTCAACATTGTTTTCATCAAGTAATTCATTGTTATCAATAACAATTACTTCAGTTACTACATTGTTTTCATCTAATTTACAAAAATGTGCCATTATGCTACTTCATACCTTATTATCACTATACCCGATCCACCGTTCAAACTTGCCCTATCTTCACGCATACCACCGCCACCGCCACCGGTATTAGATGAACCGTTTGAACCGCCACCAGTATCGCCACCTGCACCGCCACCGCCAGTACCACCGTTAGAGCCACCTACTTTTCCGCCACCGCCACCACCTGCGTAAGTGTCGGTAGAACCATCTTTATAGGTATTGCTTAAACCATCACCACCCTCAGCTTGTCCGTCAGTATTACCAGCTTCACCTGCACCGCCACCGCCACCAGCACCATCACCACCATCACCTCTACCACCATTATTTCCTAAAGAACCAGAAGTTGCAGCTGATGAAGTATTTGTTGAACCAGAACCACCAGCAGAGCCACCAGTTGCACCAGAACGTGAACCTTCATTACCAGCACAATTTGAACCACGACCACCGCCACCAGCATTTACTAAGTTTGAACTACCGCCAATAGATTGAATGTTGCTGTCGCTACCGTGATTGCCATTTGAACAAGTTGAACCAGTACCAGCACCACCAGCACCTACAACAATAGGATAAGTACCGACTGAAGAAAAAGAATTAGTTGTTAAATTGTAGCCACCAGCACCACCGCCACCACCAGAAGCTGGATCAGAGTTACCACTACCACCACCGCCACCGCCACCAAGAACAAATACTTGTGTAGCACCGTCACCTAATGTGTTTATGACAAAGTTTGATGAGCTTGTAAAGGTGTGTGCTTTATAATTTTTTCCACCCTCCGTGTATGTAGCAGTTGATCCACCACTTGCGTCCATAAATATTTTTCCAGATTGTAGCCCAAATCTTGCTGCACCTAACGGCATAATGAACTCCTAACTAAAATCTAATAAAGCGTTTATAAGTGGTGTACCTGCGTCAAAAAATAAAAAAGTAACTAAATCAACATCATTTGCACCTGTGCTTAACGTTAAACCAGAACCACCTGCTGTTAATCCTGTAACGTTGCCACCACCATTTACTGTAATTGCATTGATAGCCATAGTTCTACTACCAGTACCGTCTTGTGTTGCTTTTAATGTAAATGTTGAAGTACCGTTAGTAGGTACGTTTGTAAAATCTATATCTGTTACGTTATGCCCAAGTGTTACACTACCTGTATTACCATTTGCTAAATCTATTGCTAATGTTGTTCCAGAAGTTACTGCTACATCTGTTTCTGCATAATCTTTAAGTATGATTGCACTTGCTGTTTGGTCTGCAAATGCTACTGCACTATCAATAGCTAAATTAAGTGTTACTGCACCAGCAGTACCACCACCACTAAGGTTTGTTCCTGCTACAACAGAACTTATATCGCCCTCACCAATAAAATCTGACCAACTGCTACCGTTGTAAAACTGTAATACGTTACTGTCTGCTAAATAGCAAAACTGTCCCTCAATAGGTGATGTAATTTGTGCGTCCCTAGTTGTACTGTTACTGAAAATACCTATGGATTGTTCCATAAGATAATCGTTTACGTCTGCTGCTGTTAAGACTTCACCAACAGCAAAAACTTTAAATCCGTTTGCCATAGTTTAAGTTTATCCTTTCGTTGTTTGTTTTTTTGTTATGTGTCATTAATAACCTAACTTGTCTGTGTCTAATAATCCAAATAATGCGTTATCTAATCGCATAAACGCCTGTACGTCTGCGTTAGATAGCTTGTATGCACACGTAAATAAGTTAGGTGTTATGTTGTAGTTAATACTGTCTATTATTTCATTTGACGTTATTTGTGCTGGACTACCACTACCCGGTGGGGTTAGTTCTACTTTGACCACATCACCAACTTCACGGTCTAGTACAGTATTCTGATTACTTGTTGTAGCTTCTGTTAAATCAACAGTTAAATTATCAAAACGTATTAATGCGTCTTTAAATTTACCAAGTAAAAAATTTGCTGCATTTAAAACTTCACTATCAGTATTATTTAACAAACCAGTTCTATTTAGAGTTCTAATTAGATATTTACCCTGTGAAGCTACGTCCTGTACAGTTTGGGTTGAACCACCAGTTCTTTGTAAACTTACAACATTAAATATTTCATTATCATCATTTATAAAATCAACACGTAAATATGGGACATCAGAACCGTCATCACTAAAAGTTGCTGCTGGTGTGCTTGGAAACGTTGTATGACGTGATTTGAAAGTTATTTTGCCGTCCTTAGACATAAACAACAATCCGTTTTCGCTACGTTCAATATTCTGTAAAACAGATAAAGTATTATCACTTAATCCACTTATTGATTGCATAGTAGATATTCCTGTTTCTATACTTCTATCTGCACCAAACTTAATATTTGCATTATCTAATACATTACTTACTAACGTGCCACTATCTGTGCTACTAAAAGAAGCATTTATCAAGCTAGTGTTTGATAACTTCATAAATGCGTCTGCACCAATAAAATCTGCAAATGAATTGTTTTTGTCTGGGTAAGTTAAATTTATATCTGTAACAAAACCAACAAATAAATCTTTGTATGTACTGCCACCGTCTGTTGTTGCGTCAATGTGTATATTAATAAGTGGTTCAATACCCGGTGAATATGGACTAGAAGTATTTGTGTTTTCGTATTTACGTGCATTATTTAATAGTCTTACAGAACACGTACCTGTTTTAAATGTGTCTAAATCTCTCGATCTACCACGACTTATTGTTACATTTTGTACATCACTTGTAACATCTGTTAATGGTGTTGCACCACCTAGTTCTGCACTATCTAAAACACCACGCACTAAATCGTCCAATGTAAATGTGTTTTGTGTAAAACCTATGCGTACACGTACTGTTGGTTGTGCCATTACAATATATCTATTCTTGCTGCACCACCGTTTTGACGCTTAAATTCTTTTGCACCCCTAGCAAATAAATCACTAGCTTCTTGGTCTGTTGTAATCGGTGCAAAATTGTTTATTGTAATACCAGCTTGTTGGGTGGGTGTAAACTGTGTTGCACTTGAAGCTGCTGTTGCTAACAAACCTGTTGCTGTACGTTGTGCGTCTATTTCATCTGGTGAAACAATAGGTGCCATTTCTTCTTGACCTAATCCAAAATCTACTTCACTAAATTTACGAAGTTTTGGTATATCTATTTTTATACCAATCTTACCTAATATTCTTTGTGCTTTTTCTGCAAAACTGTTTAGTTTGTCTGCAAATCTGTTAAATCCACCAATAATACGATTAATCATTTTTTCAAAGTTTTTAGGTAAGTTTTCTAAAAATGGTGCAACAAACTTGTTTACTATTTCTGTAAACTTCTTAAATGCTGGTGCTAATGCTTGAAGCAGTAAGGTTATTATTGCAATAATTGGTGGTGCTAACAATCCAAACAATTCTGCAATAGATGATAAAAATGGTGCTACACCTTTTATAGCTTCTATCAATGACGGCCCGACTTCTTGGACTACATCTACAATTACTGGTAATAACTGTTCTGCAATAGGTAATAATTCTTGACCAAGCTGTACTTTTAGTTCTTTAACTTGTGCTTGTGCTTTCCTTGATTTATTTGCAAAACTTTCCTGCGTTCTGTTTAGATCGCCCTGCTGTACTGTTGTTTTCTTTAACAACAATTCATAAGTAGCTAATGCACGTTCTTGTTTTGTAAGTTCAGCAGCAGAACTTTTACCTGTCATTTCAAATGCTTTTGTATTTACTTCAGCAGCAGATATGGCAATACCATAAGTTTTAAGACTTTCATTTTCACCTAATAATGCTTTTGTAAATGCTTGTAATACTGGTTCTGCACCACCCTGTACGTTAGAAAAAGAAGCAACATCACCTGCAAGACTAGCAAGTTTTGTTCCTAGATCACCAGACGCTTCAGCTGTAAAATCAATACCCTGTAATACTGCACCTGTGTTTGTAAGTAATCCCTCTAATTCAAATGCAGCTAAACCAGCTTTATTTGCAAATTCTTCTACGAAACCAGATACTTGTGGTAGTGCGTCCCCAAATGTTGTTTCAAATGCAGAACGTGCTTCACCTGCGTCTGAAGCTAAATCTACTAATTCTTTACCAACTGTTCCTGCTGCTACACCAATAGCACCTATACCAACTGCTGCTGCTTTACCTATTCCTGCTGCAACACTACCTAAACCCTGTAATGCTTTTTGTCCTTTTGTTAATGATTTAACAAACTGGTCGGTTTTACCGATTATTGCTATTGATACTTTTTTTTCAAATGCCATTATTTAATTGCCTTTGTCAATGCGTCAAATAATCTTTCATTGTATGTTTCTAATATTTCGTTTTGGTTTTTGCTTATTGTCTTACCAACTACATAACCTTGTTTACCTAACTTTGTAAATGAACTGTCGCCACGATCTCTATTGTTGCCAATCCATTTTCTATAAGGAAATTTTGCACCCGGTCTTGAAAATGGCAATCTACCTACTTCTGCTTGTGTTATTGCCCTAGTGCCACCATTTCTTGTTGGTACATATTGAAACCTACGACCAAATTCCATAGACAAAGCACTTGGGTATCTATCACTTGTTTTTATATTTATCTTTGCTTCACTTCTTGTACCTGAAGCTGTAAAACCCATAGCTGAACGATTAGCTTTTGGCACTGGTTGTTTACGTGCCAAAACACGACTTTCTGCAAGTTGTTCTTTTGCTATTTCTCTGTGAAATTTAGCCAAAGTTTTAAGAACATCTTTTTTACCATACTGTTTTAATTCTTTAACAATTTCTCTAACTTCGCTGTTATCTATTGCTAAATCAGTTTTTTTAAATGTTCTTGCCATATCAATTATCGTATTTCTTGTTTATAACTCTTACTAATGCGTAAAACATTTCCATATCAAGCTGTTCAATTTCACGTGGACTTATTCCTGTTTCTATTGCAATACCAGCAATTAAATCTATAAATCCATTTACGCTTTTAAATTATCACTTGATCCAGTAACGTCTAGTTCTTCAACTAAACCAATCCAAGTATCGTAATCATCTGTAACACCATTTCTTTTTGCACCAAGCCACGCCAAATACAACAACCACTCATATCGTTGTTCTTCTTGTAATTTAGAAACTGGTACATCAAACTTGCGTTCAAATTTTACAATATCTGCTGGTTTGATTTTTACTTCGTACTTCGTGCCGTCTGCCATTATGACGACCATATTACCCATTACGAAGTAGCCCTAGTAATTGTTCCAGAAGTAGGAAACGAAACGGACATAGTTGCAAGTTCACCAACTGCATTAGCTACTGGTATGTGTTGATTTACAAGCACACTTCCAGAATAGCTTGGGTTAGTTGCACTAACTGATCCACTTGTTGGTTTTACAACAAATGCTGTTGTAGTACCTAACAAAGGAAATAATGTTGCGTCCACTTCACTACTAGCGAAATCTTGTTGGAACTCTATGGACAATGTGCCGTCCTTTAGTCCACCAGTTCTGGATTGAAATGTTTCACCCATAGCTGTTGTAACGATTTCGTCTGCTGTAATATCTAATGTAACACTTGCAACGTGGTCTGATAAATCAACGCTGTTTAAGGTTACACTAGCGTCTGTTAAAACAAATTTTGCCAATGTAAACTCCTTTCAAACTTAATTTTATAGTTAAGTAAAGAAGTTAAGTTGTGTGTGTTATTCTATGCCGATTGTTGCGTGAATTGAAAAACTTGGATTAGTTCCAGATATTGTGTAATTTAATCGCCAATACTGGTCTGTAATAGCACCTGCAACACTTTGAAAATCAGAACCTACTGCTGTAATGCTGGTAAAAGTAATTCTGTCTGTTGGACTTGTAAAACTAGAATTGTCATCACTTTGTAATTTAAAAGTTACTGTTGGTGTTGAAGTACCACTCACACCGTAACAATGTATGCCTACATAACATTTTTCAGTTGCACTAACTGCACCTAGCTGTACACCCGGTGAATTACCTGAAGCAGTTAGATCACCGTCTATCTGTACTTTACCCTGTACGACTACATCACTTGATTGAGATTTAGAAATACTAAATGGTGCTATTTCGCCAACTGCACCAAATATATTATATTCAAATAATCTTGACTTCATAAAGTATGCAGTATTGCCTACACCTGCGTCTGGTACTGTTGTAACTAATAATTCGTTGCCAACATTTACACCTAATAAACCGTCTGGTTTGTCTGTACCTGCTTCATAAAAGCCGTCCATTTGTAATGAACTATCTTTAATCCCACCAAGTTTTGATCTAAATCCACCACTATTAATTGTTGTAGCGTCTAGTTCTTCAGCTGTAATATCTAAATTTACACTTGTTATGTGGCTTGATAAATCAAAACCACCACTAAATACTTTACCGTCATTAAATACAAATTTAGCCATTTATTTCTTCCCACGCTTCATTAACATCTGGTGTGCTTTTATCATCTTTTATAAACGTGCCGTCTTTCTTTCTAGCACGTCTTTTTTTAATAGTAGTGGGTTCTATGTGTCCACCCTTTATTAATGACTTAGCAACATTTTCATCATCTATTGTAATCGTGTCGCCTTTTACTTTGCCCATAACTTTTTTGTTACCAATAATTTTATATTTAGCCATTATTGACCACCTTTACAACTATCTGGACAAGATCCACAACAATTCATCAACTACTTCCTTTCGTAAAAACTTCTATTGTCATATTCGCACCAACACCGTCAATGCCGTTTAAATTAACATCAGCAGCATAATTGGTCATATTTACAACCCTTGCGTCTGTGTCGCTTAAACCTAATGTTCTATTATTAAATATAATCTGTCTTATGCTTGATGATCCACTTCCTGTAATAAAAGCGTCTAGTTTATCTTGTGCTGTTCTACTATCTGCACGTTGTACTGCAACTAACATATCAAATGTATATAAATCAGTTCCCCTTTGCATAGCTAAATCAAACTCTATTTCTGTTGGTATAAAGATTGCAACCGGGAAGTTTATAGCGTTATCTGGTACTGTGTCATAACAACGAAGTCCACTAATGTTACTAACAGTTGTTTTTAGACCGTCCCTTATTTGTGCAAGTGTAGCCATTAAACAACACCTAGAACTGTGCCTTTACGAAATGGTGCGATTAATCTTGTTATTTCCCTATTTTGTTGAATATTTACTACGCCAAAATCACCAATACCTGCAACACCAAGTGGTGCGTTTCGCATAGCAAACAATTCACTAGCTAACATTAAAGTTGCTTGTCTTATTTGTTCTGGTGTAGTGGCATAACCCCATTTTGCAGTAATTTCTGCACGTGGTCTGTTGCTTGAAAAATCTAGTGGCCACTCGTGGTTACCGTCTGAAATAAGTTCTACAATATAAAATGGATTACCTTGTATGCCACCTACAACACCATTAATAGGTAATACTTGAAAATCACTAGATGATACAGTTGTTTCGTATGTGCCGTCATCATCATCATCATATTTGACTACTAATCCAGTAGTCGTTGAAATATCATCTACACGTAATCTGTAAAGATCATTAGTAAAAAATTTACGTGCAGAAGTGGAACCGTCTGCGTAGAACTGTCTGCCACAAAATGCGTCAATCTGACGACTAGCAGCGTTTATTGCGTCATCAAGTATATCGTCATCTTGACTATCACTTGTCGGAATACCAACAAACGCTTTTAGCTGATTTTGTGTAATGTAGCCATTGGTAATTGCCATAAGATATTATCTACCTTTCTTTCGGCCTTTACCTTTGCCACCTTTCATTTTTTTCTTACCGTAATGTTTTGGCATTACTTTTTCTTTTCTACTTTTTTTTCAGCTTTAGGTTTTGCAGTTTTTGTTTCAACTGATCCACCAGCTTTTTTAATTGCGTCTTTAACTTCTTTAGCACGTTTTGCCTTTCCATAAAGTTCATAACTTTTTAGTTCTTCTTTAAGTGCTTGTATTAAATCTTTATCTTTTGCCATAATTCTTTCCCTAATGGTTTGGTGTGTTAGTTGCCCAACACACCTAAACCATAATTAATTAAAAGGACGGTGTAATTAAACCAGTTCCTTGTATTTTTGTAATTCCTGTTGGATATCTTCCAGAAGCAAAAGCAACATATCCATAAACAACCATTTTAGTTGTTAATGATCCTGCGTTTGTTTCTTCAAACTTCAACTGAAATAAGTTATCCTCAAATAAAATATGGTCATCAGCTTTTACCACATAGATTTGGTCTTGGTCGTTGCCACCACCGTCTGTTGTAGTAATGTTTGCGTCTGTAATAACTGGTAGCCCTAAAAGATTACCAACTACGTTTCCGTATGCAGCTGCGTCCCCAACGCCCATAGCATTGTCTGGGTTATTACCTGCTGGAAGTACTAACGGTCTTGAATTTCCGTCAACTCCTGCTGTAAAGAAACCCCAACGTCTTGGGTGCATAATTATTGCTTGTGCTGGTGCAAATCTGTTTGCATTTACTTTTTGAACTGCGTCTGCAAGTTTTGGAAATGCTTCACCAACAGTTGGTGTACCGTCTGTGTAAGTTACTGTATTAAGACCAGATACGTTTCTAATACCTAATGGTTGCCCAGAAGAACCAGAACCGTTGATCATTAATTCATCTAATTTACCAAAATAAGCTGCTACCAAGTCTTGGAAAATAATGTTTTCCATTGAGAAACCCGGTTGTCCACCACGTTCAAGTGCTTGTCTTGAAACGTCTTGCTGACCTGCAATAGTATCAACATTAACTGTTAATAAAGTGTCGTCCATATTGGTTTCTTGTACAGCTGAATTTTCACTAGCTTGTTCTGCTGCTGCTGATCCAGTTGTTATTCTTGATATTTCTATCTTGTTACCGTATGCTGGTAAGTCCTTTTTAGGAACTGCATTATAAAATGCTGAACCTGCCCTAGCGATTGGTGCGTACTCATCTACTAAGTATTGAGGTACTACTAATCCTGTAAAAGCACCTGTTCCAACATCTCTAGCTTCAAAATTTTGGTGCTTGTTAAGTCTTTCTTGTGCTTTATAGTCGCCCTGTCGTGAACTCCAAGCGTCTGCAATAAAAGAGTGATCGCCACCCTTTCTATACATATCTGGTTCGTCCACTTCTACAACAGCTTCACTATCGCCTAAGTCTTTGTCCTCAACACCAAGTTCATTTCTGCTTTCTTTAACTGCTTTCAAAGTTTCTGCTGCTTCTCTTGCTTCTTCGATTTTCTCGTTCATATCTTTGATTTCAGCGTGTAGTTCGTTTGATCTAGCAAATTTGCTGTCAAATTCTTCACCAGCTTCCATTTCATCAAGTTCTGAAACAAGACCGTCAAGTTCTGCAACTTTAGCTTCTCTAGCTTCAATTAATTTTTTCAATTTAATTTCCTTGTATGTTTTTTCTTATACTTCTGCGTTGAGTGTGGTAAAAGTGTGATACACGACCACGGCTAAACGTCTTTGTTGCGAATACCGTCCATTTCAAGTTTCAATTTAAGTAAATCCACTTTAGGATTGCTTCGCTTTTTATCAACGTCATTACTATCTGCAACTTGGTTAATAAAACTTTCTAAAATCTCTGTGGCTTGTTCACCACTTCTTGCTTCAACTAATTCTTTATGCAAGTTCTCTATATCTACCCCACGAAGTTTTGCACCTGCCCACGGATTAGCTGGATATGTAACAACTGAAACATCAAATAATCTTGCTTCGTTTACTTCTCTGTTTTCACCATTTGTATCAAAATTATCTTTAATTGCTGCAAAAGCAAAAGACATCTCGTTTAAATCGCCACGTTTCATAGCACTAGATACTTCAGCAACAGTTGGGTTGCTTGGATCAAGTTCAGCACGTACAAATAAACCATAATCATCTTCTTCTAGTTGTAATGTACCTGATGAAGTTCTTGCTAATGGTATTCCGTCGTGATTAACTAAAAATCTTACGTCATCTTGTTCTTTTAATGTTTTCTTAAATGCACCGGGTTTTATTGTTTCGTTGTATTGTCCACGGCTATCTCTTACGCCATAAGGTTTATCAAATACAGAAGCATAACCAGTAAACAACAATGTATCATTATCGTTATTGTTGCGTTCTTCTACTGCACTAAATGTAAAACTTCTATTTTCAGTTTGTCTATCCATTTCTTTAAGAATAGTGTTGCGTTTTTGTGTTTCTAGTGTTTGTGATATAGCAACTGGTCTATCAAACACGTCTAAGTGTTGTGTACTCATTTTTTCTTCCTTTTTACTGTATCTTGGGTGTTCTTGTGGCAGTAAATCATTGTCTGCTTTATATTTTGAATTTTGTGGTCTATCGTTTTTTAACAAATAACTAAATGCACGAAGTCTTGCAAGTCCCCACGCTTGACGACTTACACCCGGTCTATGACTTGTTGAATATGCACCAAATCCACGCCTTACGACTGCCTTTGCTGTTCCCATACGTAACCTACGCCAACTTGCCATACCGTCCACTTCTTCGTTATGTTTCTCTATTCTTCCCCTAATAGCTTTTTCTGTACTTTCGCTAAATGTTATGCCACCAGATTTACCACTTGCAGAACCTTTTGGATTTTTCTTACTACCTTTTATTTGGTCTTTCTTTGGTGCTGGTGTAGAACTTTCACTATGTTTTTTTCTAGGTTCTAGTTCACCCTCATTAACAAGTTGTGCAATTTTTCTATCTGCCCAATCTGCTGCTTCCATAGGATCAGTCCACGGATTAGAACCCCATAATAAAAATGCTACATCTGAAGCCCTCCAAGTATCTGGATCGTTTGGGTTTGATTTTTCTCTATCTAAATCGCTTAAATGTCTTTTGTGCCACGCTGCTATTTTTACTATTTTGTCTATGCTTAGTTGTTCGCCTTTAGCCATTATACGTGCTTGTCTTACTGTTTCATCAACTAAACCGTCGCCAGCTTTATTAAGATTGTCCAAACCACGTTGTGCGTTCTCTTGCATAAATTTAGGTGGTGTTCTATCCACTTGCCTTTGTTCTCTGTTGTAACTAACTAATGTTGTGTCATCTTCTTCTTTATGTTTCATACCTGTTATTTCTTCATAATCAGACATTTTGTCGCAGGGCATATAATACGTCTTGCCATTTATTTCGTGTGTATGAGAACCAACGCAACCTATTTGTTTTGCTTTTTCTTCTGCTTCTTCTTTTGTTTCATAAATATCTTGACTTGCGTCTGCTTGTCTTTCGCTTTCTGCTTCGGATATATTCAAAGCTGTTATCTGGTCTTTTGCTTTTTCTTCTGTTTCGTGGCAACCCATAATAAAACCGTCATCATCTTTTACTACTGCAAAACCGTTGCAATCTTCAGCTTCGGTGCTAATTGAATATGGCATTAGTCTTGTGGTAACTCATTAGTTGGATCGTGTTGGTCTATGCCCTGTGGTTGAAGTGTAGGATCAATCAATGCACCTTGTAAACCAATGTAGAACTTGTCGCCACCCTCATAAGGTTCTAAATCCATTTTTGCCCTAGCTTCGTTTGGTGTCATTATTCCAGAACTTACTGCAACTTGAAACGACCTAACTCTACTTAATTGATCGCCACGTGCATACTCATCTGTGTCTAACTTTACAAACTGTTTACCGGGTAGAAGTGTTGTCAATCCGTCCTCTATTCGTCTAATCCACGGCAACAACGTATGTCTAATAAATGCAAGTCCATTACTTTCAATATTTGAATATACGTTTGAACCGTCTTTAGATAAAAGTAAATGTGCTGGTATTCTAAATACTCTTGCAATCTCGTGAACAATTTGATCTCTTGCAGCTATAAGTTCATTACCTGCTGCGTCGCTTATGGCTTTCCATTTAAGACCACCAGTTAATACTGCTGGTTTTCTGTTTTTGTTATGGTTGTTTATCCAAGTTTCTTTGAGTATATTTGCTTGTTCAGCTGTTAAATCTCTATCTGTTTCTAAAACAGAACTTGGTGTGCCACCTTGTCCATAGAATTGTGCAATATGTCTTTCCATAGCTAATGCAAGACCATAGGTATTTGAATTTGTACGAAGTGGACTTACACCTACAAGTTGTCCGGGATATGCGTACCAAACAAAATGTAGCATATTGTTGCTTGTAATTTTTCTGTCATAACTTCCTTTTGTTGTTTGTAACATATAAACTTTTTGACTGTTCTGCATTTCTACTTTTACTTTTTCTGGGTGTACTGGTGTAAGTTGTATTGGTCTGCCCTGCCTATCTTTATCAACTAATATAAATGCGTTGCCGTGCATAGCCATAGAAGTAATTGTTTGATGTAATAACGAAAACATAGTTAAATCAAGCGATACGTTTGGTTTTTCTAAAAATTTTGGTTTTTCGGTAAATATTGTTTTTTGTCCGTCATATCGTAATGTTTTGACTGGAAGAAGTGCAATACTGTCTGCGATTAGTGAAATAGCACTATAAACAGTTGATATACCAAGTGCAGACATTTCATTTACTTTTTCGCCTGTATAGTTATACAGACCACCCTCACGAAGTGCTAATAAATCTACAAGATTGCCTAAAGCTGCGTCCCTGTTCTCTCTTTTGAATAAACTCATCTAACTGTTAAATAACTTCCTAATATCATAAATGCACCAGCGACTATAAACGCAAGTGATACATTAATTGTATATAC
>VTLG01003775.1_pt1 | contig 13375 bp, 7 predicted proteins | sample 4694571 | NCBI WGS metagenome assembly VTLG01 (sample SAMN12604809, study PRJNA352737) | marine metagenome | biome: ENVO:00000447; feature: ENVO:00000209|ENVO:00000569|ENVO:01000036; material: ENVO:00002151; isolation source: viral sequences binned using virsorter ... | reverse complement strand
CAGAAGATATTGTAATATGCCCATTTGTTCCTGTAAATCCACTTGTATCTTTTGTTCCACTATAAATAGAACTACTATCAATAGTCCAACCACCTGTAGTACCTGATGTAGCTGCTCCTACTGCTCTGATTTGGGCATCAGTTGAGTTGGCTGTAGCATTATCAGCTGGAGCATCAGTAGTTCCTGATACATCAGACCAATCAGTATTAGTATTTAAAGTATTAGTAGCTGATAAAGATGTACTTCCTATTTTTAATGTTCCTTTAAACTCAGCTGTACCATCACTTGCAACTCTAAAATTCTTTGATCCTATGGCTCCATTACTTAGAGTAATTCTCATACCTGCACTAGTAAAATCTGACCCGTCTGAAGTACCACTTAAATTACCAGAAGAAATAACTCCAGTTGTAATTCTTCCCCCATCAATTGTTGTACTTCCACTTGAGCCTAAGTCTCCTGCTACAAGTGCAGTTGTACTTCCACCTGATCCATCTACTAAAGTATTTGTTCCACTAAATTTTACTAAACCTACAAAGTTTGTTGCTGTATATACAGTTGAGCCTAGTGTAACTGTAGTTCCACTACCTCCACCTGCTGTAGCCTCTGTAGTTGACCAATATACATAGTACATTTTAGACCCTGAAGCTCCACCTGTTGCAGCGGGAGCGTTTTGGTTCCAATTAGTGCTTCCAGTTCCTATTACTCCTCCAGAAAGTAATCCAGTTGAAAAAGTATAAGTTACACTTGAATTACTTGGGGCAGAGGGCGCACTCGCTTGTTGAGTATTATAATATAAATATCCATTTGCTGTTCTTAATCCTACTGCTCCTGCAGCTCCATCATCTCCATCATCTCCATCTGCTCCTGTAGCTCCTGTAGCTCCTGTAGCTCCTGTAGCCCCCTGTACTCCTGGTGTTTGACCAAATTGAGTTAAAGTATAAGTACTACTATTAGTTCTTACAACTTTAGCAAATAAGAAATCATTATCTAAATCAGGAACAAAGGCTAACTTATAAATATAAGCGTCTGCTCCACTACCGTCAAAAGCTTTAAAAATTGACTCGTTAGTTGTAATTGTACCTGTAGCTGACTGCAAATATTGATTCGCGTCACTACCAGTTCCAGTTAAACTTATAGCAGAACCTCCTGATGAAGCAGAAAGTTTAAATGTCTCAGCTCCAGCATCAATGTCTACTACATAGTATAAAGTATTATCTGTTAGGCCCCCTATTAGAGTATTTCCATCTCTTTGATAATATAATGCTTGATTCTTAGTAAATGTATTACCTGCTACTCTTATAGTGTTATTTGTAGTATTTACAGCAATACTTGGATTAAAATACGTAGGTTCACTTACAGATTTTACTGTACCGTACCAAGCTGTGGTTCCAGTACCTAGTTTAATAAAATTTCCTTGAGAAAATTCATCACTAAGTTTAGTTTTAATACTTCCAACAGATATTGTAGTACCATACTTAGTTAAACTTTCACTATTTACAGTTTCTGTAATAGCTACGGTTGCTAAAGCTCCATCTCCTGCCGTAACACGAGTTAATCCTGGATTTGCTGTCCCTACTTCCTTCCAATAATTTATTCCACCTGAAAATGCTGAACCTGCTGCATTTAATACACTAGTATCGCTATATACTTCTGCTAGTTTCCAAGCACTTGCACTATCGTCCCATAGTAGATATCCAGTTTCTCCATCAGATAAGCTGTTAAAATTATAAGTAGTCGTACCACTTGTAATAGCAATAGATTTTCCATTAGGAGTAGTAATAGTATAGGTTCCAGAAGCTAAAGTAGCCACTGAGGTACTTGCTAAAGATAAAGATGTTGTAAGATTCCCACCTTGTTTAATACCTGTAGTTTTAGCAGTAACCACTTGTCCAGTAACTTTTTCAGTAGTAGCAAATCTTTCCCCTATTTCTACCCATTGGCCTACTTGATTAATAGTGGATACTACTCTTACTGCAAACCTATAGTCTCCTGGCCCTATGGGCCCAACACTATAATTAGTAATATCAGGGGGTAATTTTATAATTGAAGAGTTTCTACCATCAGATGTAGCATTATGTAATAAATCATATCCTTTTAAAAATTCATAATCTTTATTATCTGCTACATTTAGAGGAGCTTTCCAGCTCAACTTAGCCACATATAAATTAGATAACTCTTCTTCTCCAGAACCTACTGATCCCGAAGACATAGCCTCATATTTAACATTTAAATTATCAACAAATGGAACTCTGTGATCTTTTTGTGGTAAAGCTTCATAATCTCTTTGATATACTTCATGCCCTCTTTCTATTCCAGCATATTTTGTATCATCATAAAATATAGCAGATATTTCAAAATTTAGGTTCTCATCTTCCTTTATACCAACAATTCTAAATTTTCTAGCACTCTTTGCTGTATTAACATTAGAAGAAGTAAGTGCCCACATAACTTCAGCATCTGGAGTACCTCCTGCAAATGCAGAAGTAGTTAGAGAACTAACACTTCCTGCACTAGTAGAAACTCTTTGAGTTTCTACTCTACTATAAGGAGACCAGTATGTTTTTAGTGCTGTATAAGGAGAGTTAAATAGAACAAGATTTGCAGCTTCTTCTTCAGTATCAATAGTTACTGCAGTATTTGTATTTGAAGCAAGTTTTGCACTTGTAATTAGGTCCCCTCTATTATATTCTGTAGTACTTGTATCACTTATATAAAGTGGGCCGTCTTCATTTAAATAAGCGCCACCTTTTGGATAAATTAAATGCAAGTCATAAGTAACAGGAGATGATTCTAAAGTAACTGTTCTATCTAATGGTATAGTAGTACTATTTCTAGTTCCTGTATTTGATATTCTACCACTAGCTGTAACTCCTGAATCGTCTGAGTCTTGAATATAAACTATATCTCCTGGTTTTAAAAAGGCAGCATTGACGCCAGTTTTAAAACTTACTAATTCGTGTTCAAGCTTTTCTGTAAGTAGTGTCCATCTTCCTAGTCTATTTGCTTGTCCTTGAGAAGTACACCCCATAGCAATAATACTTTTAGGTATTACTCTACCTGTATCTATTATATTATCAACATCATCAACAGCTTCTACATATTGTTTATAAAATCTTTTTGGGTCATTCCATGTTACATTAACTTGATTAGTTCGCATACGAAGTGAGGAGCTTTGATAAGTAAATGCTCCCTCTATAATATTAGATTTGGTAAAAGTATATATAGGCTCTTTAGGTCTATCCTGAACTACTACTGCTTGACTATCCATCCAATGCAGCATACTTCTAAATATACTAGCCATATCAGATAAAACTTTATAGGCGTCTTGACGCTCTTTCAAGTATAAATTACATGTAAACCTAGGTTCTTCTCCGCCTTCTCCGTCAGGTACTAATTCATCACAATATCTTGCTACAGCATATAATTGATATTTATCAATATTTTCTGCTTTTAAGAAATCTCCTAATCCATATCTATTATTAGTCATTATATCATAATATACCCATGCTGGATTATTACAATACACCTTATGATAATTAACATGCCGAGGATTAGTTCTCCATGAAGAATTAGATATATCACCTCTAAAGTTTCCGTCCCATGCTTGATCTGTGGAAGCTGTAGCTCCTGTACTTACATTTCTTTTATAAGTAGCAACCCCATCTGTCGTCTCATCTCGAGTTATATAATTAGTAGGAATTTGAATTTTCAGTCCTTGAATTTCATAAGCTCTTGAAGGAATTGCACTAAATTCCGAGGACTTAAAAGTTACTCCTGCATATGCAGAATGTGCATAGTTTTGCCTATCATGGACATGAGCATATATTGCATTAAGTCTAGATTGATGCTGACTTTGATATTTAGTATGCTCTAATAATTCGTTTCCAGTAACTCTTTTAATTCTTATTCTAAAGTTTGAAAAAGGCTTGTACTTCTCTACATTAATAGGAAATTCCCATAAATATTTATTTTTAGTTTCTGCTAATACTACACCATCATTAAATTTTGTAGCGTACTCTGCATCTACAGAAAACCCAAAATTTATTTTTTGATCTAAAGTATTTACACTACTACCCCAATTCCTAGATTTTATCTCTTCGTCAGTTACTCCATATGCGGGAGTAGTTTGGTTTTTCCAAGCTCCACCTTGATAATACTCAAACCAAATTTGAAACTCAACTCTAGCGGGCTTTTCACTTGCAGTATTTTTACTTATTTTTAATAAAGTAGGAAATTCCATTACAACTCTTACTTCATCAATCTCACCAGGATCAACTATATTCATATCTGCAAGTGCTGTTTTTATTATAACATCTTGACCTGTTATGCTTAAATTGGGATTAGTTGTCTGTTTTATATCTTCTCCAAAAGCTTTAGCAAAAGTAGTTCCTACTTGACCTGCAAATTGTTTAGGAGGTGGTTGGTCTTGGCGGCCTGTTCTAAAAAAGGCACTTACATGTTCAAAATTAAAACCATCTTCAGTAAGTGTTGTTTCTGCTGTAATTTTTGGACCACTTATTATACATTTATTATTAGTTACAGCAGTTGGTGAAGCCACAGACATTACTAGAGTATCATTATCTGTTATACTTTCAATACTAGTAAAATGGTCTTTTGTAATTGTAGCATAAGAGACAGCAGTATCAATAGGAGGAGAAAGTATAGCACTAGTGGCTGATTTATAATTTATTACTCTCCCAAAATAATTTGATCCATCTAAACCTGCTCCTTCTATTCTAATATAAACAGACCCTAAACCTTGTGTAGTAGTATCAGCATCAGTAGTAGCAAAAAAAGAGGCACTCGTATTTACTAGTCCCGTACCTTTAGTAGCAGTTACTCCTGTACTAGTACCATTTCCAGTTAAATTAGTTCCAGCTCCTAAAATATGAATATTTCTGGCTCCGTCAGAAAGATCAATTTCGGATAAATTCATATCAGAAGTTGTATTTACAGTTGTACTATCTGCTGTTGTAGTAGCAAAGCCTCTTCTTGTCTTTATTTTTTTATAGGCATCACTATTATAGTCTATTATTGGAGTACCATTAAAATATATAGAAGCAAAATCATTTTTCAATCCCTCTATAGGGCCTTCAGATAATAAATCATAAACTACTCCAACTTGATTATTACCTCCACGTACTCCTGTTAAATCCGCAGGATCGTTTAAGCCCAAAGACTCTCTTACTCTATCCATCCAATCACTCATCGCTATAATCCCTCAAATAGTCTTCAACATCTTTAAGATCTAAATCTTTTACCCAATTATATAAAGTATAATCGGGACTTACAGCTGCAACGAGTCCTGATAAACCTCCTCCACCTCCAACGTGCCCTGTTCCACCAGAAGGTTTAAAGTTGACACTTATAGGTTTTCCTCCTACAAGTAGTTCTCCATAACATACAGGTACAGGAGTACCTTGTACTAAAGTATTTTCGGGTCCATTAAATAAACCTGCCTCTCCCTCTTTATCGTGTTTTGGCGCTTTCATTAATAGCTCTGTTAAACCCACCATCATTAAATTAACACCAAGAGCTGCTAACATTGTATACCCCAGTGTCATGTCTGCTGCTAATTTAGCTTTTAGAGTTGTTGCTGATGCAGGGGTTCCATACATAAAAGCTACAGTAAGTAGAATGGCTCCTAAAATAAGTCTACCCCAACCTCTTTTTGATCCTGAAGGCATTAGAGCTATATGCATTTCTCCTTTTAAATTATCTAAGATTAATTCGGCTGGCTCTTCTATTCTTTTATTATCTACAGTCATGGCTATTTCTAACCCTGCCTCTGCTGCCTCTATTAGGTATTTTTTAAATCCTACAGTTTGACAGTCAATAAGTTTTATAGCATCAGCTATCATTGGAGCATTTATAGTCCAATGATTTCCAAATTTAGCTAATTCACCGTGTAAATAAACGTCTCTCTGCATCGCTTGTTGTCCTATCGCCTGGGTTTAATTTAACCACTTCTTTATTGGGTATACTTATTATATAATAAGGTAAATTCAAAAAATTACATGTTCTTATATCATGATCACTTGGATCAGGTCTATAGTCTGGGTGACTATGTACTACTGATTCTATATTATCTGAAGCAAGAACTGCTTCCATATAATCTTTTGAATTTAACTCAAATTCTTCTTCTGGATCTTCTGCTTGATTTCTACATGGAAACCACTTAGTTCTACCATTTATTTTACCAATTACTCCACAGCCCTCTTTTGGATACTCTGCTTCTAAATATTCTAATATTTCTGGTAAGTGTGTTTCTAACATTAATTTCCACCCATTCTTCTTGCAGTTGGAAATCCACCATGGGGTAATCCTATTGTAGTATCTAAAGTTCTTAATGCTACTTTTCCTTTACTAGTTACTGCTCCACCTGCTGTTCCATTAACAGTAGCTGAGCCTGGAGAGCTATTATCATCAGTTATAGTTTCATTATTTTGAAAAGTACCTGTTATATTAGATAAAGTTAAAGTTCCTGTACTTCCTGCATCAGTATCACTAACTATAGTTGCTGTAGCTCCACTAGTGCCTCCTGTTAACTGTTTTCCTGCTGTAAAGTTAGCACTTTGAGCATCATAGGATAGAGTTTGAATAGGGTTATATCCAAATCGCATCTTACAAGAAGTTATTCTCTTACCACATACATCACCTCTTGTCCAATAAGCATTAAAACCTGGTTGTGCTCTTTTATTAAGATCAGTGCCTGTCTGACCTTCTTTTCGTGCTTGCCATATACGAGTAACTACTGTTGGATTAGTTGCTGCAGCCGAAGAGCCTCCACCCCCTGAAAAAGATACAGTAACAGTTTCATCATCTACATATCCATGACCTGGTTCATCAATAACTATTCCTGTAACAGCTTGAGCTTCTACCAGAGCTGTTCCTGTTGCTTGAACACCATTTGTAGTTCCTATACCTGGAGCACTTATTGTTACATCAGGAACACTAGTATAACCACTTCCACCATTAGATATTGATATAGTTTCTATTTGACCGTCTAGTACATAAGAATTGTATTTACTTTCTATATATACAAAGATTTCATTTGCCATACTATAATTGGAAAAGATCCTTACTCTTTTCCAATCTGTACTATTATCTGCAGGATTTGTAGTTGCAGCTGTAGCTGCTTGCCACCTATTTGCATCATCAGTAGTTCCAATTACTGCTGTACTACCCCCATACGATACTTTAGTTAAATTTGTAGCGTCTGTTTGATAGTACTTATCTAACGTTCTTGTTCCTGAACCAGGATCATCAGTAAAACTTAGAGTTGAGGGTACAATATATTCATCGTCTCTATTAACGAAAGCTCTATGTTCTGCTCCATTAACATGTATTTTACCTTCCTGATTCCAAGTACAACCCCCCTTCTTTTCCCAATTATTTAAATGGTCACCTGCCCCTTGGTACTCCCACGGACACATATTCCCTATAATGGTTCTTCTAGGAAGGGTTACTCCCGATAAATCAAACGGAGATACTAGTGTAAAAGTGACTTCTTGAGGGTTTTCACTATCTATTCTATCTAGATAGTACATATCTGATGCAAATTCAGTTGCTGGGTCACTTGACGTGTCTACATTATATAAGTATTTTTTTAATGTCCGTCTTCTGTAAAACTTAAAACCTAATATATCTTCATATTTTGCAGTTCCTAAAGCTCCTGCAAGACTTGTAGTATCCGCAGTTCTTAAGACATTTGCAATTTTAAGTTTAGGTTGTGGAAGAGGACCTCCCGCTTTGAATTCTAAGCCTGTTAAAGAAGCAGGTATTACATGATACTCTCTAATAGTATTTCCTCCCTCTCGGTCTCTTAGTTTAATTTTGGTACTAGTAGTATCATCATAATATGCATTTGTAAAGTATATAAATTGATCGGGGTCTTGACTTACCTGTAGTTCATAAACCTCTACTATTCCTGAAGAAATAGTAAGCGATTGTACATCTTTAATTATAGCATCTGTACTCATGGCTCATAAACTCTAGTTAAAGTTACTGATAAGCTATAATAATCTCCATAATCAAAAGTTTGACTCCATTCTGTTGCAATTGCTTTTATAGCAGTTTCACTTCCACCTGCATTACTATCTGCATAAGTAAATTTACAAGGATCGACTCCATTTAAACCTACAAAAAAAGCTACTAAATCGTCAATTTCTGCTTTAGCTCTAGTTTTAAAATTTAGTGTAAAAGTTTGGTCTAAAGCATTTATACCGTTTGCTAATCGTTGCTCATATCCATCTCCAAATTTAGTTTGATAAAGTCTAGCTGTATCTTTCTTTTGAAAGCCTTTATCAGGCATTACAGCAGCACTAAAACCTGTTATGTTACTTCCACTTGATTGTGTTAATCCTGTTGCCATTATCCGCCTCCTGGTCTATATAGTATTCCACCTGGTCTTTGTTCATCTTGTAGTCTTTCTTCAATAGCTGTTGCTATAACTTTTCCTAACATAGCTCCTCTGGTTTCTCCTGTTTGTGTTGAACTTACCTGTCCTTCTGCTACATTTACTGTAACACTTGTATTATTTGTACTTCCTACTCCCCCCTGCATTTTGACAGGTATACTTCTATCATTTCCTAAAGGTACGACTGCTTCAGTTCCGTGTAGTCTTGCTAAGTATCCTGAAGTTCTACCTGAAGCTACTCCACCCCCTGCAAAGGATCTATACCCTGGAGAACTTAGTATTCCACCATATCTAGCATCAGCTTTTCCAAGTCCCATAAACTCACCTGCAGCAGTACCTCCAAACATACCCATTAATAATTTCATGGTTAACTGCTTAGCAATAACTTTTGCTAAAGAAGCTAGTATATTTTTTGCCATATCTTTAAATGCATCACTTAAACTCTTAGTACCATCTATAAGTCCTTCAATTCCTGATTGCATAGAATCTGCAAATGCTGAAGATGCTGCCATTCCAATTTCACCTAAATCTGAATTTAACATTTGAAGTCTTTCATGTGTTAATTCTAAATTTTCTACATTTAATTTTTCCATAGCATGAGCTGCTTTCATTAGATTATGGCTTGTTGTACCTACTTCTCCTGCTCCCTCTAGCTCCTCTTTTCTTACAGACTCTCTATTCAGATATGCGTTACTAGCCATCTTAGCAGCAAGGCTTGCTTGTTTAACTCCTAATCCTCGAGCCGCATATTTTCCTGCTATGCCTACTCCACCTGTAGCTCCTGCAACAATCCCTTGTGCTTGTGCTACTTGTAATTGAGCATCTGCTACACCTAAAGCCGATTGTCTCATTTCTTCCAACTTATTATTCATAAAAGCAAGACCGTCAGCATAACTTTTAATTCCTTCTCGTGCTTCAACTCCAAACATATTTTCAATAGTATTTTGCATTTCAACTAAACTATCGTTATTATCAGCCATACCTGCAAAAGAGGCAGCAGTATTTTTTACTGCTATTCCGAATTCTCCGAGTTTCTGCGATTTTAATATTGCTTCTGCTATGCTTTTGTTAAAGCCATCTTGAGTTGATTTTAAATCTTTTAATGCTTTTGTATGAGTTGCATGCCCTTTAGTAATTTCATCAGCAGTATCAGCTGCTTTTTCAAATTCACCTGCTTTTAAGTGTGTAAGAACGGCTTCATATGCTGGATCAAGTTTTGCCATTACTTTAAAATGATCCATTTGTTTGTCTGTTAATGTTTTAATCTGCGCGTCTGTATATCCTTTCTTTCCTAATGTTCCTATGCCTCTTACACCTGCTCCTCCACCTACATCTCCTAATAATTGGGAAGCTTTAGTACCTGGTGCTCCTATATTTGCTGCTATAAGAGCTGCTTCTTCGGTCATATCCTTTATTCTATCTCCCTCTTTTTCTATAAACTGTTTCCTCTTTCTAGCGTCACGTTTTGCTTGAAATGCTGCTTGTCCTTCTCCACCTTCACCATACTTAGTAACTATACCTTCGCCATAGCCTTCCAATGCCTTACCAACTCTCGGCATAATTTTACCTATCCATTTTCCAACTTTTATCATAGTTTCACCAACTTTTAAAAGTATTTTATCTAAACTTTCCCACATTCCTATTATGGCATCTTTAGCCATAAATATCATACCAATCCAACCTATAATACCTAAAGCCTTGTTCATTGCTCTACCCATTTTTGCTGCTAAACCTGACATAAATGCTACTGTGGTTTTCCATACCGCTTTCATAGCTGTAGTACCAATTTTAAAAGTAGTTACAATTTGCATTACTCCTAATCGTGTTTTAGCTACAAAGCCTTTAAATCCGCCGTCCATAGCTGTTAATGTAAGTCTAAGACTTTTAAGTACTTTTGCATCTTTTCCTGCAAACATACCAGATACAACTTTATTATGTGTTGCGAATTGTGCTTCTGCTTGTGCTAGAGCTCGCTTAAGTCCGCCTTTTTGAGCACCTGTTAAGTCTCCTCCCTTTCTTAGATTTGTAAGTCCTGCTGATTTTACATCTTTTAAACTTCCTGTTGCAATATTTTTAGCGGCGCTACCTGCTGTTCTAGATGAAAAAGCTCCTTTCATACCACTTATAAAAGCACCACCTGACCCTTTTAAATCAGAAAAAGCAGTTTGTCTAGCTAAAGCTGCTTCTGCAAATTTAGCTCTCATAGCTTCTGCAGTAGGTATAACATTTTTAAGTATAGAAGCTGCAAATACTCCTAGTGCAGCTACTGCTGCCGTTGTACTATTTACTAGTATACTTCCAAAAAATTCTGCTATTGGAGCAATTCCTTCTAAGAAATTATCAGTTAAATCAGTAAATTTTGCTCCTAACTGCTCCATGGCACTAACAGGTACATTATCACCTACAGCTCCAAATTTTTCATTAACCTGTCTCATTACTTCATTAAGTACAGCAGTTTGCCTCTCAAATGCAGTAAAATCTTGAGTATTTTTATTAATTGTCATACTATGCTTCTTCATAGCATCATCTAATCTAAGTATAATACCTAATTCATCTAATAATTCTGGTTCCGCTTTTGTTATACCTTTTATTAACCTTTGGTACGAGTCTGCAAAGTTTCTACCTAATGTAATTGATGCTTGTTTTGCTGCTTTACCTATTGAAGTTATCTGATCTCCTGAAAAGCCTGCTGCTGCTGCAATAGCTACAGATTCTGCAGCTTCTTTAAAATCAAGCTGACCATCTGTAGCCGCTTGAAGATTTGCAGTCATAGTCTTTAAAGCAAGTCCTGAATTTTGAGCATAGGCGGTCATTCCCTGTTGTTGTACACGAAGGTCGGAAGCACGCTTAAGTGCTCTAAATGCTGCATCTATAGCAAATAATGAAGCCGCTAAAGTAGCGTAGGCAGGAACAAGTCCTCCAGATATCCCTTGAGACATCTTAGAGAAGTTTTTAGACGCTCCAGAGGACATTGAGGCTGCTCCTCTGAGCTGCCTATCCATAGAGTGAGCACCTTTAGCTCCTTTTTCTAAGCCTTTACCTGCTTTTCTAGCATCTTTATCAAGCTTTTTCAGGTCTCCATTGTCATCAATATTCATATTGATGTTTACATCATTTTTAGCCATGTACTTCTATACCTTTACTGTGCCCTACGGGGGTCTTAGACGATTTTTCTCGTCTGTCTCTGTCTTTTCCTATATCTTCATTTCTCTTGCGTGATGTGAAACCATCAATCATTCGTAAAAAATATATTACATCTTTACAATTCTCAATGTTTAATTCATCTAATAGAGTTCCTAAAGCACTCCAATCCTTTCCGAAATAATTTCCTCCTGCTCCGTCCCAAATGTCAGGTAAAATAGAATGTATTCTATAAGCGTCGAGTACTTCTAACGGGAAAATTGATCCTTCAATTAATTTTACAGTATCAGGATTAGGGTCTTTCTTCATGTTTTCCATAATTTTATAGTATTCATCTACATTTTTATATGGAAGTCCATCTATCTGTTTCTCAAGTAGATATAGTATATAATCTACTTGTCTTTGGTAAAATTTTCAAGATCACCTACTACTTCTGTTACCCAAGTATCAAAGTCTGCTGAATTCTTCATAAGTAATTCTGCGTTTTCTTGAGTAAACCGTAGCTCGTCTTGAAGGTTTATAGTACTAGTATCAATTAAAAGTAATTGAGATACATATTCGTACTTTAAACCTTTCCAATCTTTTATCACAGCTTTTACATACTCAGTAAGAAATAAATCGTCGTCCATTTGTTCTTCAAATGCACGAGTCTTCTTATTAAATTTCTGTTTTAAAGTTCTATTTCTAAGTTTCATTAGCTCTTCTCTAGCGAGATATGTTAATTCAACTTCAAATCCTTCAAATTCAGGATAGTCTACAGAAACTGTCTTACTGGGTGTAAGTAGTGTAGCTAGCGATACAGGTTGTGCTGTTGCTGGGTTTGGTTCATTCATGCTGGTTCCTATTGTTTGTTTGTTAAAAAATGTTAGGGCGGCGTACCGCCCTAACAGCCTAGTTATGCGTTAACGTCTTTTCCTGTAAATGTAAATACTGAGATTTCATCTGTTGAGTCAAAGTCGCTCGGTAACGCATGGAAATTAGTTTCCATTGAAATTACTTCCTCAATTGAATGAGTTGGTACTTCTAAATGACAAGTAGGCATTGTAATTAAAGAATAAGGGGCAGCACTTGCTCCAATATCAAAAGTCAAACTAAATGAGTTTTGAATATCAGAAGTTGCTTCCACTAAATCTTCATAGAATTCTGCACTTGATGTACTAGATGCATTATCTAGATAACAAGTGAAGTTTCCTCCAATGTTTTTGCTACCTGTAACGTGTCCTAAAGGTTGATTAACAACACCTAGAGTTTCTGGAGTTAAATAAGTAAGATTATTACTCATAGTAATATTACCACCTGTTAAAGTAGTAACATAAGTTACTGAACTTCCAGAAGGGTCTCCTGAGATTGTTAAATCTGATACTCTGTTTCTTATGAAACCAGAATTATTAGACACACCTTCATAAATAAGTGCAGTTGATGATGATAAATCAAGAGTTGCTTCTTCTGTAATCAATTTTCCGTTTCCGGACCAATTTACAGTAGCAATTCCATCTAAATCAAAGTCAAAAGAGGCTTCTCCTACTGAACAGTCAGCGATTTTATAAATCATCTGATTTGCAGTACCAGCTCCAGTTGTATAGTTATACGCAGCTGCAGCTTGAGAAGCTCCAAGTATAAAATAAAGGTCAAATACACCTACAGTAGCTTTACCCGCAACCTGTTCTATGTCCAAGTTAGTTGCATCTGAGGTTAGCCCTGCATTGACAGTTCCTCCAAAGAACATAGCCCATAGAGCTTCTGAAACCTCTCTATGGTCTCCATCAGTTGCATCGCCTTTTCCTGAACTACCTTGAGTACCTCCAGCAGAAGTAT
>VTLG01003053.1_pt1 | contig 13375 bp, 34 predicted proteins | sample 4694571 | NCBI WGS metagenome assembly VTLG01 (sample SAMN12604809, study PRJNA352737) | marine metagenome | biome: ENVO:00000447; feature: ENVO:00000209|ENVO:00000569|ENVO:01000036; material: ENVO:00002151; isolation source: viral sequences binned using virsorter ... | reverse complement strand
ACTTCGAGCATCTCTCCTGAGGGAGAGCTACTCTCGTGTCTCGAAACATTAATTTAATTAATTGTTGGTTGGCGGTGTCACTCTCTAGATTTAGTATAATTATACCATATTTTTCGACACAAATCAAACAATATTTTTGACCAGGTGGATGACAGATGCGTTACAGATGCTTTCTTCTAACAAAATAAAAGTGCATTTTTGATTATCTAAAAATATTTTTACTTGAAAGATTAAGTTAGTATTGACACAAGTCTTTCTTGGTCTCGTTAATTTGTGGAATGTAGTGGGTTGGTTACCATTTTGGTGGACGACCGAGTGTATTTTCTCTCTGTTTTTTGAGTGCACGAGCACGCCCTGCTGCCTTCTTACGATTTCTCTTTGCAGAAGGTTTTTCAAAGTATTGTTTATCCTTTACAGTTTGGAGTTTTCCAGAGCGTTCAACTTTGCGTTTGAATTGTCGAAGTGCTCTCTCGAAGTTTCTATCTACTCTTACACTTGTCAATTGAGAGCCTTCGAGTCTTGTTCTGTAATGTGCTTCATTAGCCTGCCTAAATCGTTAGCGATACCAAAGTGGTTATCTAACGTAACTTGTAGGAACTTAACAACCCATGCCATGTCGAATTGGAACTGTGGATCGTTAGTGTCAACTCCGAGTTTTTGCAACTCTTCGATTATTGATACAGAGAGTTCTTCATTTAACTCTTTGCTTCTTTTTTGGCGAGTGTAATACTCACCAGTGAATTCTATTATTTTTCCCATGTTTATCTCCTAGTGGTGTCGAAACTCCACCCTTTCTTTCTCAGTCTCTTAACCCGACCTCTGATTGCGTTCTCTGTTCTGTCTGGAAAGATTCGTTGTAGTTCTTTTATGCGCATTGTGCCATAGTAGTCTTTAAGAAGCCTATCTTCTTTTTCTGTCCAGTCGGGTGTCTTGCCTCTCATTTATTTAGTTATTCTTCTTACCATTTTCTATATTATATAGTATGTGAGTGTAAAAGTCAAGAACTATTTTTAGGTAAGTCGTAAATAAAAGTTGACTTTAAAGGTTAAATCCTGTATAATAGAATAAATTGGAGAAAATATACTATGGAAGAATTAGAATTTATAGCACTTATGGTGATAATGATTGGCTGTGCCACATCGTCATACAGGTTAGGAAAAAGGGAAGGTGTCAGAGACGCTATTGACTTTTTTGAACACGAAGGAATTATTGAGTTAGAAGATAAGGACTGAAAAAATTTTTCTTGACTTTTGGTGAAGAATTTAGTATAATAGTAATATGAAACTTCGTCTATTACAGATGGAGTTATTCTAGTTCCAGCGTCAGCTGGGGGAGGGTTGGAAGTAAACTCACTACTTTGCAATGAAGATTAGATTTAGTCAGTTTATGGGAATTTATTAGCCGAGATGCCGAAAGGGTCTCACAGGGTAGCCGAAAGGTACCAAAAGGAGAAAGAAATGGTAGTACATACATTACCGACAATACACGACCTAAATAGGTCATGGATTGGAGCAGATCGTTTTTTCGAAAGGTTCGCTTCAATGCCTACATACGAAGATAATTCGTATCCACGTTTCAATGTGACAAAAGACGGAGACAACTATCAAATAGAAGTTGCGCTTGCGGGTTACAAGAAAGAGAATATTATAGTAGAAAGAATAGAAAATGTTCTCTCGATTCATGGAGAAAAGAGTCTGAAAGATGTGGCAGATGAGTCATATTTACACAGGGGGATTACACGAAAAGCGTTCAAAAGAAGCTTCACTATATCTGATGATGTCAGAATAGATAATGCATCTTTTGTTGACGGCATTCTAACAGTAGACCTTCATGTCGAGATACCAGAAGAGAAAAAACCAAGACAAATTGAAATAACTTAGGTATTTATACCTTATAATCACACAGGAGTAGACAGTGATGTTAGAGGATCTTTTATTTAAAGGTGAAGATCCTTTGAAAGTACTAAAGAGTTGGAGCAACTCGGTATTAATTATGATGCCGATTGTATTTGTACTCTGGTCAATGGTAGGCTTTTATAATTGGGCTACTTAGTTAGTACTAGGTCTTGAGTTAGAATGATAACAATAACCGAAATAGCAAAGGATAAAATCAGTGAAAGGCTGGGGAAGGATTTCCTCCGCCTTTCTCTTTCGGGTGGTGGGTGTAATGGTTTCCAATATTTATGGGACTTACACACAGGAAAACCAAACAATGATGACTTTGTTATCGAGGATAGAATAGTGATTGATAGTTTTAGTATGCCTTATTTGCATGGAACTATTATAGATTGGAAAGAGTCTCTTGTAGAGACAGGATTTGAGATACACAACCCAAACGAACAAACAGCGTGTGGGTGTGGTACCTCAGTAGGATTTTAGAATGAATGTAAGTCAGAAATGCGTAGATTTAATAAAGCACTTTGAAGGATTCGAAGATACTGCATATCTATGCCCAGCGAATGTCTGGACTATAGGATATGGCAGAACTCGTAATGTAAAGGAGGGAGACAGGATAACAGAACCCCAGGCCGAGAGAGATTTACTAGAAGAACTTGAAGAGTTTAAACACCAAGTATTAAACTCAGTAAAAGTAGAATTAACACAAAATGAACTTGATGCATTAACATCATGGACATATAATTTAGGAGTAGGAAACTTAAATAGTAGTACACTTCTGAAAAAATTAAATACAGGGAACAAAGGAGAAGTTCCAACAGAAATGCTTAGATGGAATAAAGCAGGTGGGAAAGTATTAGCAGGATTAACGAAGAGAAGAGAAGCAGAGGCAGAATTATGGGCAAAGGAAGTAGCATAAGACCATATAATAAAGCAAAGTTTGATAAGAATTGGGATAGGATTTTTAAAGTCCGAAAAGGCACAAAAGCCAAACAGACTCAATTTCACAAGGATAGAAAGAAGGAAGAAAAGAAAAATCCGACTGATGATTGGAGAAAGGGTACAATTTGGGCAAAAGATGAGTTCAAATTATGAGTAAAATGAAAGAAAAACTACAGGAATTTTGGTTATGGTTTATAGCAAAACTATTTCCTAGATATAAATTAATAGTAAGTTATAATGCTGTCTGGGGAGACTCAGACGACCAAGAGTTTATAGTAAAGAAATTTTTAAGTAAAAAACCAAAGTACTTAAAATTTATAACTCATGAGGGCGATAAAGTAGAGATAACAGGAGCCGAAGGGTTAAATTATAGGATAGAACAGATATGAACCAATTATTTATAGGAATAATACTAGTATTAGGACTTGGAAGTTATTGGCTCTATAGTGAAAATACGACACTAAAAGCTAATAATGCTGCACTTGAAGGGGCAGTAGCAGAACAAAAGTTAGCAATGGAAAGTCTACAAAATGACTTTGCTACGCAAACTACAGCACTAAATGAAATGACTGTAAAAAGTCAAGCAGCACAAAGAGAGTTGAATAGATATTCAGATTTTATTCGTAACTACCAATTAACTGCTAAAATTTTAAATGATCCAGTAAAAATGGAAGGAAAGATAAACAATGGAACAAAACATATATTCGAAGAAATCGAAGAACTTAGTAATGTTGTTGACGATCTCGATGATGGTCTCCAGTTGCAGTCTACTAGGTAAAAATACAAAACAAATAGATATAGTGGCAAAACCACTTGAGCGAACATTCGTTCAGCCTGTTATGCCTAGAGAAATAGACTTAAAACAACCAACATGGTTTGTAGTTACACCTACTAACTTTGACGAGTTCAAAGCACGAATCGAAAAACAAGAAGGTGAGTTTGTATTCTTAGCTATGTCAGTACCTGATTATGAAGTAATGGCTTATAATATGCAGGAACTGAAAAGATATATTACAGAAATGAAAGACGTAGTAGTATATTATAAACAAATTACGTCACCTCAGAAGACAGAAGAAAAGTAATGTTTACACGAATGGACGAGGGCACAGTAGAAGACTGGACTCATATTGCTGAGAAACATCAACCTCACATAGAGGCTATGCCTGGTCGTATTTTAGATATGTTAAAAGACTTACAAAATATAACAGGAGGGTTTGAAGTACATCAATTAGAGCATTGTCTTCAAACTGCTACTCGAGCTCGTAGAGCCAATGAACATGATGAAATGGTATTACTTTGTTTAGTACATGATATTGGAAAAGTAATAAGTGTTATAGGACACGCAGAAATTGCTGCAGAAATAGTAAAACCTTATGTCAGTGAAGACGTTTATTACGCTCTTAAATATCATCAAGACTTTCAAGGAAAGTATTATTATCACTTCATGGGAAAAGATAATAACTTAAGAGATAAGTACAAGTATGATGAGTGGTATGACTTATGTAGAAGATTTGTAGATGACTATGATATGCCAGCATTTGACCCAACGTATGATACGGATTCCTTAGAAAGTTTCTTACCTCTTATACAAAAAACATTTAAAGCACCGAGAGTAACATGAAAAAACAAGACTATGAAATAACAATAACATTAGAAGCTGACGTTTCAGAAAAATCAGTTAGAGAATGGTTACCACAAGCCTTAGAAGAAGGAGAGTGGAAATACAGAACAATTAAAATTTATGGCACAGATATTAAAGCTATAAATAGAGATGAGCCCAGACATAAATGGGTTAAGGACTTCAAATGACACCTACAAGGCATAACATAGAGTTTGCATTAGACCGTTTGAAGAAACAACTTGGAGTTACAAAAACCCCAAGTGAGATTTCTCGGATAGAAGGAGAAATCACGGAGTTGCAAAAGTATTTAACTTTTGGAACTAGAAAGGAGAAGAAATGGAGTTAATAAAAGGCTGGATAGATTGGGTGAAATCTCGAGTATCCGAACGAACTTCATGGGACGGAGCAGTATTAGTAGTTTTAGGATTGCTAGTAATACTGATGAATCCACTAGCTAAACTGTTAGCATGGGTCGCACTAATTTGGGGAGCATGGACCATTTATAAGGAAGAAATATAATGTCAATGCCACCTGGACAATTTGCTGGAGACATGGATAGAAATGAGGTCGAAATAGACCTTAATAAATTCATGGCTTTACTGCAAGAAAAAAGCGAACTTAAAGATAGAATAAGAGAACTAGAAGATATTAATAATGTAAACCCTTATCAAAAAGTAGTGTTCTTAGCACAAACCGTTGATAGCTGGAGAATATTCCCCAGAGCGTTTTTAAGTATCTATATGTTTCTTCTTTATTACGCAACATTTTGGTTTATGGATTTAGTAGAACCAAGTCTCGAACAATCTGGTTTAATATCAGTATTAGTCGGGGCAGGCGCTGCGTGGTTTGGACTCTACGCAGGTACTCATAAAGCACCAACCGCAGGACAAGATAAGAAGTGATCTACTCGTCACATAAAGCCGTACCAAACGACCTATGTGACGTTACACTAAGGGCACTTGATATTGTAGTCCCACTGGAAGGATATATAGGAAATGCCTTATCTGATAAAGCATTCCGACAATCACAAGTCCGATGGTTGCGAGATAATGAGTATTGGCATGAGCTCAGTATGTTTGTACAAACCGTAGGTTCAACCTTTGGTTTACAGTACTGGGGTTATGATGACCTTGTGCTAGAGCCGTTACAGTTAGCTACCTATAAAGTAGGCGACTTTTACGACTGGCACTTGGACTCGCCACCTGAAGGACCAAGAAGACTAAGTCTTACCCTTCAGCTATCCGACACATCAGAGTATGAAGGAGGTGATCTTGAGTTCAAAGAATACACTCTGAACGCTGAAGCATACGAAAAAGGTTCAATTACAATGTTTGACTCCTCTCACAAACACAGGGTCTCCCCTGTAACTAAAGGAGTCAGACATTCTTTAGTTGGTTGGTTTAGATAAAAACCACCACCCCTCAAAATAAAACTTGACTTACAAGTTAAATTCAACTATAATATACCCAATGAATATTTTTATACTTGACGAAGACATAGATAAGTGTGCAGAATATCACGTAGATAAACATGTTGTGAAGATGATTCTTGAGTCAGCTCAATTATTATGCACAGCACATTGGATAGAGAAATACATTGGATATACACCGAGAAAACTTACATCAAAAGAATGGGCAATCGTCCGAGAACACAAGAAAGAGGAGCCTAGACCGTTCCCTTATTTACCCACTATGCATAACCACCCTTGTAGTGTGTGGGTGCGTAGTAGCTTGGACAATTATGAGTACTTATACACGCTCGCCCTCGCACTTAATGATGAATATGGATTTAGATATGGAAAATCGCATAAATCAGTGCATGATGTCATACTTAAATTACCAGACATCGACTTACCTCGATGTGGACTCAGCCCATTTGCGCAGGCAATGCCAGATGAGCTTAAGGGACCAAATGCTATTATCGCCTACAGGAAGTTCTACCACAAAGACAAAGCAACCTTCGCAAGTTGGAAAGGACGAGAGAAACCCCACTGGTGGATAGAAGAGGAGGCAGACTATGAGAGTCGTATTACAAGATAAACCTCGTATCACAGTATGTTTTCCATTTACATGGACACAAATACAAAAAGACCAATGGATAGCAGAGTGGAAAAAGAACAATAATAGATTAAATTAGGGAGTAATAAATTGACAATAAATATAGATGACTATGGTAAATTCGTAAGAAGTACCACATCAGATGAAAGCCTCAGAACAGAGGTTATGGCAGATAGGTTATTTGGTTTGCAGAATACCTATAAAGATGCCGAATGGAGCCAGTTAATAACTTGCTCTATGGGAATGCAAGCAGAATCAGGCGAATTTTCAGAGATTATAAAAAAGATAGTGTTTCAAGGGAAACATTTTGACGAAGACATCAAGTTCCACATGAAAAGAGAACTTGGAGATGTTTTATGGTATTGGGTACAAGGTTGTTTAGCACTAGGCTTTACACCTGAAGAAGTTATGAAAGAAAACATATCAAAACTAGAGAAAAGATACCCAAATGGTTTTGAGATTCACAGAAGTGAACACAGAGAAGAAGGGGATATATAATGCTAACATATAGTCAATTAAATAGTGCTATTATGGCGTACCCCAACGACCAAGAGTTAGGAGCATTTGTTAGGTCATTGTACTATACAGAACAACGCAGACAACAGCAGTTGTTAACTGACTCTTTAGGAAAAGGAGAAACATAATGGCAAATCATGTGTACTTTGACATACATTTTAATGAAGTTGATAAAGATAAAGTCTTTAAAACAGAATTAACAAAACAATGGGTTGTAGAAATGGAGTCACCAGTTGAAGCATATCAACAACCTTTTATGGCTAATGTTGAGAAAACACTAGATGAAGATGGTTGGTTAGAAGATTCTTATGATTGGCACATTGATAATATAGGAGCCAAATGGGTTTCGTTAGACCATGCAGATGAAACTACTCTTTCAGGGTATTCAGCATGGTCACCCCCAATACAAATGCTAGGACACTTTTCGAAGTTCATAGGTCAAACAACAAGAATGACTTATCAAGATGAGTTCCGTAACTTTATCGGAGTTGCTTGGGGCGACACAGAAGGCGATAGTTCTTACGAAGAGCTGGCTGATGATGATGTAATACAATTATATCTTGATAAAGTTGGTATAGAAGAACTACCAAAAGCACATGACTGGGACGACGAGGTAGAAGTTGATGGAACTACACATATTGCTAGTGAATTAATGGACGATTTAGTCTATGAATGGTTGGAGCAACAGTAGTGGGAATAGATATATTTTTATTACCTTTTTATATTTTTAAGTATGGATTTGCTTTATTTATGTGGGCAGTATTAATCTCATTAATAGTAAAAGGAATAAATAGTAGATGAACTACCAACATTTTAATTGGGGTCCGTTTATAATGAAAACGAGTTGCCCAAAGAGAGTCTTGAAACGACTAGACGCTGATGGAAGACAAGCAAAAACTAATTGGAACCATGAGTTAGCTGGACATCTTAAAAATCAATATAGATATCCAGAAGTATTTGACCAATGGTTTTATACAGAAATGAGTGAAGTATTTACAGGATATAGACAAGCTCATTGTGTGTATCATGGTTTTGAATATATACCCCTACAACTTGTATACCAAGATTTATGGGTAAATTTTATGCAGGCAGGAGACTTTAATCCTCCTCATATACATAGTGGTGATATTTCCTTTGTCATATTTGTAGATGTTCCTAAGAAGTTAGAAACTGAAATGAAAGAACACGAAGGCACTACAGCAAAGCCAGGACAGTTAATTTTTAATTATGGAGAAAACTCTAAGTTGAGGCAATGGGCATCTATAGGACATTTTATAACACCAAAAACAGGAGATATGTATATATTTCCAGCGCAACAACAACATTGGGTAGCACCTTATAAGACTGATGTTACTAGAATTAGTGTATCAGGAAATTTAAAGTATATATACCCAGATAAATTACCAAAAGGATATTTTTAATGGCAGAATTTAAGTATGAATTCAAAGAAGATGTCATTCTAGAGGACTTAAAGAAGTACATAGATAGTACATATTCTAAACACTACGCTCAGGGAAAGCTGCAGTCCACTGAGATTATATTTGATGCAGAACATGGAGTAGGATTTTGTATTGGAAACATTATGAAATATGCTCAGAGATATGGAAAAAAGAATGGATTTGACGATAGAGACTTGTACAAAATAGTGCATTATGCTATCATTTTATTAGGATATAAATTAAAGGAAGAAGATGAATTTAGAGAGTATCAACACCAGTTACAACTTGATAGCGACTAGGAGTAACACATGAAAAGATGGTACCACATATTATGGGGCAGTAAGGAAGAAGACGACTTAGTACAAAAACAAGTTGAAAAGTCTCCTGACCCTGCTGATTTAACAATAGAGAACGCTTACAAAACTAGATGGATATGGTATCATACAATTCTAGCAGGACTTATGTTTTTTGCAAACATAATTATGTTAGCAATCTTTACACTACTAGCGGTGAAATTATAATGAAAAGAGGTGTTAGAAAAAGAGCGGGCGAAAATCTAAGCCCAGCAAATATACGCAGAGTTATACACAGCCTTAATGAAGAAGGAATAACAAAGAAAGTAGCTTGCGAAATGCTAAATATTAGTTATAATACGACACGATTAAATCGTATTATAGAAGAATTTGAAGAACAGGAAGCCTATGTTAATACGAGAAAGTCTCAAAACAAAGGAAAGATGGCTTCAAAAGAAGAAATCAAACAAGTTATTTCTGATTATATCGAAGGAGATAATATTACAGAAATAGCAAAAAGTATCTATAGGTCAGCTGCCTTTGTAAAAGGCATCATTGATAGAGTGGGAGTACCACAACGACCTGTAGGTGAGGGCAAGCATCAAGAAGCATTACTTCCCGACGTTTGTCTTCGAGATAGTTTTAAGGAAGGAGAGATTGTATGGAGTGCAAGGTATCATATGCCTGCATTGATAGAGAAAGAATATACAATAGAATATCAAGATTCTATGCCTGGACTTAAAACAATGGATTACGAAAAGGAGTATGGTTGCAAGATGTATAGCATTTGGTGCTATGAACTTGTACCATATAGTGATGAATATTCTAGATTGGGTTGGTGGAATGGTAGAAGACGATTAGGGTTTTCTGGTCATTCTCTTGCTCATAGTCTGGGAAGCCTTGAACATCTAAGGGAATATGGAGTAAGTTTTGAGGATTAAGGAAATTATATATGGAAGCAATATATTTTTATCTAGTTTTTGCTGTGTCGGGAGCTTTAACTAGTATGGTTTCAATATGGTACCCAGCTTATCAAGTAGCAAAAGTACTAGACCCAACTAATATAGCTATGGCTATGCCTAAGTTATATTATAGTCTATGCTTTGCTTTCTCATTTGTTATGGCACCAGCATTGATAGTTATATTTATGAACCAAGATATGTTCATAAAGGCTTTTGTACAAAGCCTATTGGGAGATGAAGAATGAATGATGACTTAAGAAAAGCATTAAAATTAAAGTACGAAGGTGACCTAGCGGCTGCTAAGGTTAATATCAAAGTGTACTTAAATCGTCCTGCAGGTATAGGAGAGCACTCCGATATCGTAGGAGCAATAGATGAGGAAGTAACTAAAGCTGCGACAGCTTTAGAGAAGCTTCAATTTATAAACGATTTGGAATGGTAGACCTAACCTACCAAAAAATTATTCTTGACTTTTGGTTAAGAATTTAGTATAATATAAAAATGGATAACGATAGACCTGTGGCTCTTATAAAACAAGACGACAAGCATGGCTTAGCCCAAAATGCTTACGAGAATACTATAAGAGACCTTAACAGAACTATTTACAATCTGTATATAAGAATTAATGAGTTAAAAGAGGAGAACCATGAACTGTCCCAACTGCGGAAGTCTGAACATAAATCAGAGAGCTGATATTATTCAGTTCGAGAGTAATGACAGACCAGTTGCTATTGTTGCCCCAGTAATGACGTGTCAAGACTGTGGTGAACGATGGACTGACGATAGAGCAGAGGATTTAAAGTTCAATGCAATTTTCTTACCTTAACTTTAAATAATTCTTGACTTTCTTGTTTATTATCTTTATAATATAATAAATGGGAGACAGATTTTATTTTCAACAAAAACAAAAAAGGAGAAGAGCAGTGGCTTGGACAGACGAATCAAAACAACAGGCAATTGACCTTTACACACAACAGAACCCTACTCCAGAAACAAGTATGGAGATAGTAAAAGAAATAGCTGACGAGTTAGGCGAGAGCCCAAACGGAGTTAGAATGATTTTAACTAGGGCAAGCGTGTACGTTAAGAAGAACCCATCAAGTGGTTCTTCTAATGGGAATTCTACTGGTGGAGGTAGAGTATCTAAAGAGGCAATGCACAACGAGTTGAAATCAGCAATATCTGATGCAGGACAAGAAGTAGACGATGAAATAATCAGTAGACTTTCTGGTAAAGCAGCACAATATTTAGCTGGTATAGTCAACGCAGTTAACGGTTAAATCCACCTGAAGAGGCAAGAGGTAGTGAGCTATCTCTTGTCTTTTTGTGTTTTAATTTTTTAGCATATTTTTTAACACAAACATATTTACTAGCGTGGTTTCTTATAACCAAACACAAGGAATACACGTGACCAACAAAGAATTTATAGATGCTGTAACGGAGTGCGGCGATGCAGTAATAACATACAGGAGTACAAACTCTAGAAAACTAAAGTACAACGTTTGCACTTTAGACTTCGATAATAAATATATCCAAAGTAAACGAAATAGAGCCAGGCCAACAAAAGATACTGTTCTTTTATGGTGCTGGGATACAGATTCTTATCGCCTATTAAGACCTAAGAATGTAACCTCGATAGTTCCTTTAGCTAGAATTTTAAAGAACGAGAGGAAGAAAAGATGGTAGATTTATTTCAAGAACCAGAATTTTATTCACGCATAATACATGAGAAAGAAACAGGCGACGAGCAAGTTCGCTTAGTTGTAAACTCATTTCGTGGGAAAGAGTACTTACATTTTCGTAAGTATTATTTAGACTTTGAAGGGGAATGGCAGCCTTCAAAAGAAGGTATATCAATGCCTTTAGGATTGTCAAATAGTAGAGAAATGTTTTCAGCTTTAGTTGAAATACTATCGCTGACAGAAAATAAAACAGAAGTATATAATCACTTTAGCGACTTGATAGAAGATTTATATAACTGACGCTAAATCGCAAATACTTCTTGACTTACAAGTTTACTGCCTTTATAATATAAGAATGGGAATTATAAACAATAGCACAAGATATTCACCTTGTGGAAGAAGAAGAAAGCCACTTCCGAGAAAAACAAGTCGGAAAGTGAAAGTGAATCATAGCACACCAAAACCAGATGCTCGAGTCGAAGAGATAAGAGCGTTCAACGAAAAGTATCCTTCTTGGCAAGGGGACAAAGTAGCCCCTTGCACAGTAGAAGATGATTCTTACAAACAAGAAATTTCAAGTAAATATACGATAGCTCCTGCTTATAACAAGGGAGCCTATCAAGTTATCTCTAGAGATTCTGTGAAGGATATTGGTAAATAAATCTTGACTTTTCAAACTATAACCTTTATAATATAAGAATGAAAAAATTCTTAGAAAAAAGATTAGAAAAAGCAAGTGCTGATTACTATTCAGGTAATCCAAGCATGAGTGATGACGAGTTTGACGCTCTTGCGAGAGCAGTAAACTTTAAACAGGTTGGCACTCGAGAGGGGAGAGTTCCCCACGCTTACCAAATGTACTCGCTTCAGAAAATCTTTGAAGGAGAAGAATGTCCATTCGCATCAGACGATGTCATAGTTACACCAAAACTCGATGGCTCAGCAATCAGCATATTATATATAGAAGGGGAGTTGGAACGAGTTTTAACAAGAGGTGATGGAAAAAGTGGAATTGACATAACGGATAAGTTTAAAAAGAGCAACCTTATTCCACAAACCATAGTTATTGGACATGAAATTACGCAAGTCACGGGTGAGATAGTTGCTCCCAAATCCGTACCGAATTCGAGAAATTATGCCGCAGGTAGTTTAAATCTGAAGGACATAGACGAATTCCTCACTCGTGACCTCTGCTTTGTTGCTTACGGTGTTGAACCCCAGTTTTCATTAACTTTCCATAAAGATATGGAAGTTTTGAGCGATACTCTGGGATTCAATACTGTTTTGCAATCAGATTGGGCACAATTTCCTCATGATGGTACAGTTTGGCGTCTCAATGAAAATGAAAATTTTCGGAGACTTGGATATACTAGCCATCACCCAAGAGGAGCATTTGCACTAAAAGAACAAAAGAAAGGTGTTACCACAACACTACTTGACGTAGAGTGGCAAGTAGGAAAAAGTGGAGTGGTCTCACCAGTAGCAATTCTAGAGCCTTGCGTTATAGGAGAGGCTACAGTAAGTAGAGCCACTTTACACAACAAGTCATATATCGAAGAACTCGGACTTTACATAGGCTGTGAAGTTGAGGTTATTAGGAGTGGTGAAATTATTCCTAGAATTGTAGGACTTGCGGAAAAATAAATCTTGACATTTGATGTCAGATTTAGTATAATATAATAATTGATAAATAAAGGGAGTAGATGAAACAAGCGATACAAATTCCAGATGTATGCCCATCATGTGGCACATCTTTAGAGTTGATAAACGATCAGCTCTTTTGCAACAACACAAGTTGCCCAGCTAAGAATTCGAAAATCGTAGAAGGTTTCACCAAAACTTTAAGAATCAAGGGTCTCGGACCCAAAACAATAAATAAATTAGATTTAGAGTATATAGAAGATATATACGAGTTGACCGAAGAATTTATAGAAGAAAGGCTAGGTTCAGAAAAGATAGCGAAAAAGT
>VTLG01003052.1_pt1 | contig 13380 bp, 15 predicted proteins | sample 4694571 | NCBI WGS metagenome assembly VTLG01 (sample SAMN12604809, study PRJNA352737) | marine metagenome | biome: ENVO:00000447; feature: ENVO:00000209|ENVO:00000569|ENVO:01000036; material: ENVO:00002151; isolation source: viral sequences binned using virsorter ... | reverse complement strand
AATTTACCACCCATGCCTTTAAGTTTACCACCAACATTACCTATCGAGTCACCAATACCTTTAAACTTCTCACCCGTAGCCTCAATTCCCTTAGAAAACTTACCTTTTATGTTTTTAGTGAATTCAGAAACGCCATTCTTTTTTTCATTAAAACTTTCAACAAGATTATCTTTCATCTTGCTAGCTCTCTCATTCATTTTCTTTAAGAAACCATCTTCTTTCGGACCTGTATCTTTAGATTCTCTAGCATCAGCGGAATCTTTTATTGACTTGGCTTTAGCTTGCTTTTCTTTATCGTCCAGCATCCAATCAGGTTTGAAATTTTTGAGTGTTTGTAGGAAATCAACACCACCTTCTGCACTTTGAGCTATCCTATCACCCAACCCTCCAAGAAAACCACTATTTTTAAGATTTATTAATAGTATACTACTAAGAGTGACACCCGCAGCTTTTATCAAAGCTATAATAGATTTAAAACCAGGAGCCTCAGAGATTAAGCTTACACCTGCAGTAAGTTGTTTGAAGTCGTCTTGAAGACTACCCATTAGTTCACTGCCTTGTGATTTTAGAACATTTCCTAATTGTTGGAAATGACTCATAGCTTCAAGGTCTCTTTTCTTTTGAGCTTCTTCTGCTACAGCATCGGCTGCAGCTTTAGCTTCGTCTTGTTTACTTTTTTCTATTTGAGCGGCCGCTTCTTCTTCAGCAGCCTTGACAAAAGCTGTCTTCATATCATCAGTGCCCATAAGCATCCCTGATAATTTATCAGATAGTGATTCGTGATGTACATTAGCTTCTTTACTCTTATATGCTTCTTCTCGAATCTTTGAGAGTATTGAACCGCCTACTGTAGCTTCTGCCATTAGTGTTTCCTATTAGTTAGGGTTTTGATCGCCGTGTTCTTTAGCGGCTGAGTTTACATATAGACCAAACCAAGCAGCTCCTGCTCCGACTAGAATACTGATAAGACCCGATTGTTCTATTGAAGGATCAGGTAAATCCATAAACCAGAATGTAGCAAAGTATAATAGATACACATATACACCTAAGAATAATCTAGGTACTATTCTCCAAGCATCTACCATCTTAGCAAAGAATATCCACTTCTGCCATGGGTTCTTTCTATCGTTAGTTGTTAATTCGAATATCTCTTGTTTTAATTCTCCAATCTCAGAGACCATAGCCATAAACTTTTTAAGATCAATTTCGACCTCATTACGATCCATGTCCCCTTGGAATTGTCCACTAGGTTGATTCATTGTTATCTCCTCATTTTGGCTTCTTGAGCCTTTTGTCTTTTTTCTTCATCTTCTAAATATTTCATTAAAAGTTGAACATATACTTCCCTCTCCCAAGGTATCATATTGTCAAGTTCTGTTAAACTGTACTTATGATGTTGCATCAAACCGAAGTTTGTATGAATTAAATTATATAGACTGTCATGAGAGAGGGCTAACCGAAAAAATTTCCTATCCCAACTAATTCGTATGAATTATTTTTCCCACAAGCTTCACAATCATAACTTCCATTAATCTTCAATTTTTGGACATTAATAAAGAACGCTTGAACTTTTTCGAACATATCCATAGACATGCTATCTAAGAAATCCATTAGTTCTTTTTCAGAGAAATCATCTCTAGTATGAATCTCATCTCCGTCAATAATTGAATTAATACATTTAGATACAACTTCAAAAATTACTTTAGGGTCTTCTGAATTATTTAAGTTTACTGAATTAACTATCTGATAACTCGGTACTCTTAAATCAATACTAATAGTTTCTGTAATTCTAACTACATGATCTACTGAAATTTCAGGTTCCTCTACAATGGTTTGTTCTAATTCTACTGTAACTTTATTAGCTGCATTACAATGTTCACATTCCATTTGTACATCAGCTGTTTCACCAACTGATTTAATTCTTAATTGTAAAAATAAATATTCTAAATCAATAGTCGCTAATTCATTAGCATCTATATCATCACAACATATATTAATCAATCTAATCATTTCACTAATTTGTTCATTAGTGTTTTCTGATTCTTGTGCTACTAATAACACTTTTTGTTCACCCACTAGAAACGGTCTATAAGTGACTGTTTCACCAGATGAAGGTAAGACACAACTATGTTTAGGTGTGTCAAGTACTGGTAACGCCATAATTTATTTCCTCATAATATTATATAACTATTTAGTCCGGGATTTTACCCGAACAACTTATCATTAACTTTTTTATCTAGTTTAGATGATATCTTTCTTGAGAATTTCTTGAATAAACCACCAAGTAATCCTGAAGGTGAGTTTTCGAATGATGAAGACCAGGTTCTATAATTAAATGTTACATCAAATGATTGAATTCCCGCTTCTGCTGTAAAGCTAACACCACCAACTACTGATGGAAAAGCATCGTGTAATTTTACTGTATAGACTGGTTGGTTATCAACAGCTAATTGTGATATCTCAACTGATCCATAATAGGACTCTGGATATTGTAGATTATATGCTTCATCATACATATAACTTTGCCATAGTTCGAACTTCTGTTTATCTTCATAAGTTGAATCCAACATGAATGAACAAGTGACATCATTTTCATATTCTACACCTGTAACATAAGGTGCTTCTGGTGTTCCACCACCGAAACTTTGTCTAGAAACTTTCATAGTTTTCGTAGGTATATTTACAGCGGTGCATCGAAGACCTCTTATTCTCAAATTTATATTTGGTTGAAAAATTTGAACACTAAATCTATCTGTTCTAGACATAGAATCCATTTGACTTTTTATCCATCTATTAATGTGCATTAAAATTTTCTCCTACTTTCATTCCATACTGTTTCTTTACCGACTTTTCTAAATGATTCTGTTGGTAAGAAGATAGCTATCTCCCAATCAGCTGGTTCTATTAATAATAATGGTGACTGTATATGTCCACTTAAATAATGTTTTAAACAAGGTTTAAAGAATCTCATTCTAGCTGAACTCTTTAATAAGTTGTATGTTATTCTCATCTTTGTTGTTCGATCATACTTATCATTATTTGTTATGTCATATAATTCGTCTAAAAACTGTGCCCTAATTAAAGGGTGTAAATAATGTAAATTAAGTCCATAAAAACCACCTTTGGCTTTCTGAACAGGGATACATAATGGAAACCTATCGTAATAAGGTAGTGTCTGTTTTGTTTTTGGGTCATATTGAAAGTTGTACATACTTCCATATACTTGTGTTGTTCGTGTCGGACCGTCGGCTATTAAAGCAGCACGGGAGACTTTTCTATTACTTACGGTGGTTCTAAACCACTCCATTGAAGCTTGTGTTCGAGCGGCTATACCAGCTCGGAACGCTTCTTGTTCAAGTTTGTCGAATAGTCTCCCTGCCATTGTATTGTCCTAGAATACTGTTTTAAAATGTAATGATACAGCATCGCCAATCGCGACATGATCATCTTGAACATTAGATTGTATTAATACTCCTAGACTCATTGCATCAGATAAAGCGTATTCAATATTGATACTCTTATCTTTTACACCATCATAATCTCCATAGTGTAAGGTAACATCAGCGAAGTCAATGAATGGGACTTTTAAATCTACCCAATCATAGTCTAAAGCTTCATGCATACCTGAAGCATGACCTATACTTAATGCGTCATATCCAAGTACTATATATTTTTCTTCAAAGTTCATAGAATCTTCTTTAGGATATCTGTAAGATATATATCCTACATCCATTGAGAATTTTCCCTTTGATAAACTATAACCACCATAAAGATCAAGTTCGACCTTTGAGTCATTATTAAAATCAATAGAACTTGCACACCCACCGACATAGAACCCTTGGGCTATAGACTGATCTGCACAAGCGTATACAGAGGGTTTACCATCTGATTGTGATACACCTCTCCACATATAATCCGAACTTATTCCATATTCTCCAGATAACCCACTAAGACTTGGAGCTGAATACTCTCTAGCCTCAGAAGCACCTAAAAACATTATAGAAAAAGTCGATAATAATACTAATATGTTTTTCATATATTACTCCTTATATATTAGTTTTCATGATATAAAATCATAATGTTAATAAAGTATTTATGTCACTTAATAGATGTTTATATCTTTTTCTGTTAGAATTCTCCAATTCCACTTACGATCTTTACAAAAAGACATAGCTTGAGACCATTTAGCGTCATTTACCATATAAGTTTGTACTTCTTTAAGATAACGCTTTGAAGTTCTACCTGTCTTTGTAAGTTTCTTTTTTGGGTTGGGTGGAGAACATTGAGAAAAAGGTTTAACCTCTATTAGTTCTTCTACTATCATATTTTCTTTATTCTTATACTTCATATAGAAGTCTGGAAAGTACCTATGCACACGATTATCTACCGGTGATACATACGGTATAATGATTTCTTCTGAACTCCATTTAAGCACAGAGGGATTATTATCTAGATAAACCATGAATCTTCGCTCTAAAAGAGAACGATAAATAATGTTACTAGGGTTTCCTTTGTACTTATTTGGATTCTTCGGTCTAAACTTTCCTTTATAAGACATAAATAACTATAAAGTATATATGGAATTAAATCAATGGCACTATTAAAAAAACTAAAAAAGGGTGTAAAGAACTATGTAGGTTCTATGTCGGGTGATCTAAACTCAGCTTTAGGTAGTCTAAGCAAGAAGATGGGAAAGGGTGGAAGTTTCTCAAACTCATTTGATCAACGAATATCAGACGGACTTTCTGATCTTCTTACAGGAGCCACAGGTATTAGAACATCTAATATACCAGAAATAACTTCTCAAGCTTTATCTACTAAGAATGCGAACGCGGAAGCGAGAAAGCAGGCGATGAATACTGGAAGGAAAAATACTCTTATGGAAGGAGCAGCTCCTCATGAAAAGCAAAAACTTCAATTTCCTGAGAACTTTTTTACAGAAGATAACACAGCAGTTAATGTAAAATCTCAAAAAGATGATGACGGTAACCCAGTCAAGGGAACCAGTGGTAGAGCATTAACTAACTATATTCATTTCCGTTCTTTACCTTTAAGAAATGAAAAGAATGGTGCCTCAGGTGCAGATACTGGTAAACTATATGATATCTTTTTATATGTTCCGGAAGAAATGACAGACTCAACAAATGCTAATTACGAGGCTGCTAAAAAGGGAATGTTAGAAACTGTAATGGCTAAGTTATTTACCTTTGGTGAGGGAACTGATCAAGGTATAGGTGATCAAATGAAACAAGGTGCTAAAGAAATATTTACAGGGGATATAGGAAAAGCGGCTACAGGTCGTATAGTTAATCCAATGAAATTTAATATGTTTGAAGGTGTTGACTTTAGAAAATTTACTTATAACTGGGTTTTACAACCGAAGAACCATGCAGAAGCTATGATAATAAGAGAAATATGTCATGCATTTAAGTATTCGTCATTACCTGGTATAGTTCCAGATAGTGCTGGTAGAGTATATACATTTCCAAGTGAATGGGCTATTAGATATCATGGACCAATAAAAGAATGGATAGACTTTCCGATGAATTCAGTTTTAGAAAGTGTTGAAGTGAATCAATCAGTAGCTGGGTCTAATAGATATCTAGACGGTGCACCGGTAGCTACAGAACTTAAACTATCTTTCATGGAAACTTTAACTTTAGATAAAGTAAAATATAATCAAAGAGTATCAGCCTTTACACAAGGAACTACTAATGCTAGAGAAAATTCTCAGGAAGGTGGAAGTAATCAGGAAATCTTGGGTAGAAAAGATACAGATGTAAATTGGGCAAATAGAAATAAAGATAGAGTGGGTTTGAAAGCCGAGAATAGAGGTGGTCAACCTGTTGACGGTGAGTATAACTTTAACCCATTTGATTAGGAGTAGACATGGCACAAGGATTTTTTAAACACATACCCAACATTAACTATGACTTTATGAGTGATGGAAAGTTCTATCAAGCTAAAGACTTATTTCGTAAAGTATCGGTATGGAGTTATTTACAAGAAGGTATTTCTGGATATAATTATTATCGTATAACATCAGGTGACAGACCCGATGTTACAGCGGCTACATTATACGGTGACTCTACATTATATTGGACATTCTTTCTAGTCAACGAGAATTTACAAGACATGAATGATTGGCCAAAATCACAAACATTATTACATAGATATATAGCTAGAAAATATTCTGGAACAGTTTTGAAAGCTTCTAGTTCTACAGACATTGTATCATTCAATCATGACACGAATGTTTCAAGTAAATTTTTAATGGGTGAAAAAGTGACACAAGCTACAACAGATGCTTATGGATTTGTTACTAAAGTAGATCCAACACATAATAGAATAATATTAAATAGTGTAGTTGGTACTTTTGATACAAGTTCAGTTGTAGGTTCAGATTCAGAAAAAACATTTACACCTAGTTCAGTAGTAGCTGAGAAAGATGCTGTTCATCATTATACAGATTCAGATGGACTATTAACTACAGTATCTACAAGTAACACAGTAGTTACAAATGAAGAATATGAAAGAGATTTGAATGATGAGAAACATTTAATTAGGTATATAGAACCTAAATACATGGGTGATGTCCTAGATGAATTTAAAGAAATTATAAGAGATTAATTATGCCAAAGGGATTAGATAGTAGTAATCCACTCAGTTACGAATTACAAATATTAACAATCGTAAATAATGAGGGAGACGGATTTGATATTAGAGATATATTTGTAGAATGTAATATCTATGAATCTATACATAGAAACTTCTTACTTGGTGAAGTCATTATAACTGATCAAGTATCGTTTTTAGAAAACGCCAAACTCTTTGGTCAAGAGTCAATACGAATAAAATTTTCACAACCTTCAGGAGCTCAAGAAGAAGCTCATGATGACGATGCTATTGATCAAGTATTTAGAATATACAAGATAGAGGCTATAACTAGACTTAAAGGTTCAGTGCAAATGTTTAAAGTTAATTTCTGTTCTCCAGAAATGATTAAGTCTAAACGAACAAGAATCAGTCAAGCATTCAGAGGTTCAATGACAAACATAGCTCAAGTTATAGCCGAAGATCATTTAAACATAATGCCAGAAGGAATGTTTGGTGGAGGTTATGGTGTTGGTCAACCATGGTGGGAAGTAAGAGAAAAATCTCAAGGTGATAATTATCATGTAGTCATTCCAAATTGGACAATAGGATATGCTATAAATTGGTTATGTAAACAAGCTCAAGGTATTGATTCAAGTAGTGGTTTACAAGATTCATTCTATTGGTATCAGACAGCTTTCGGTGGTTATAGAATACAATCATTAGCTAGTATGATGCAACTTGATTATGGTGGCGGAAGACCTTTTGTTTATTCTGATGCTAACTCAGCTGATGGTCAAGAATTGCCTTATGATAAAACAGGTGAAGATGGTGAAATAGGAATGGGAAGAAGAATACTTGGGTATAAAGTAGAAACACAATCAGATGTATTGAAAGGTGTTGTTAATGGATTATTCTCATCTACACAAACTACAGTAGATAATACCTTTAAATTTTATACACAAAAAACATATAACTTCCTAGAAAAACATTTTAGTGATGAGGGAAAAGCTCTAGACCCGCATCCATTTATTCGAACACTACCAGAAACATTACATATAGGTAGTAAAGCAGCAGAAGGTGGAGATGTAAATATAATAGGTTCTATAGAAGATGATAAAGGTATTGGAGATTTTACATCTGCATATCAAATCCTAACTAGTGATTCATCTTTTGTTAATGATGATAAAGATGATATTCATCAAGCGAATCATTTTACACATTTGGGTTCATCACAATTTAGAAACGCTGCTAATCAATTATTAAAGTATTATACTATGAGTGTTCTTATATCAGCTAGGTCAGATATTTCTGTAGGTCAAGTAATCAACTTAGATATATCAGCTGTAAGACCTGGAGAAGAATATGAAAAACCAAAATTCTTAGGAGGTAATCATTTAATTACAGAGATTAAGTGGAGTCTATCTAAGAGTGAATTAAGAACAAATTTAAAAGTTATTAAAGATTCTGTTATCAATAATATTGAGACAACAGAAATTAAATATGGTGCGACAGAAGAACAATGATATATCAAGGTAAGACAGGGTTTAATTGGTTCACAGGTGTTGTAGAAGACAGAAATGATCCTTTATTTTTAAACAGAGTTCGTGTTAGAATACATGGTTCTCATACACACGATAAACAAATGATAGCGACACCTGATTTACCGTGGTCAGAAGTAATGATGCCAACAACTTCACCTTCTCTTTCAGGACTAGGAACAACAACTCATGGTCTAGTTGAAGGTAGTACTGTAATGGGATTCTATAGAGATCATTTAGAGATGCAAGATCCTGTAGTGATAGGTTCTTTTATCGGAACACCTCAGAAGTTTTATAGAGTAGATGAAAAGGTAGATGATAAAGGAACTAGAACATTTACAAATATACCAAGAACTACAGAAGACGGATTTAATGATCCTAGATTAGATAGTGAGTCTTCATATAAAGGAAAACCTGATGGTCCTAGTCCTAAACATATTAATAGAGGTTATGGATTAACTTTAGCTTTAGATAAATCTCCGAAGAATCAAGGTGGTGATGAGGCTATTAACTATCCAAGAGAATTATATCTTGAAACTTCTGATGTTAATATCTTAGCTAGAGACTATGATGATAAGACTTATCCCATAATCGAAATAGCTACAGGTGAACCTGAAAGAGATTATGTTGAACCAGTTTATCCATTTAATCATGTTCATGAAACAGAATCAGGTCATGTATTAGAATTTGACGATACACCAGACAAAGAAAGAATACATTTATATCATAGAAAAGGTACAAGAGTAGAAATCGATAAAGACGGAAACTATGTAGAGAAAGTAGTTAAAGACAAATACTCAGTTGTACTAGGAGATGATACAGTTACTATAAGTGGTAAAGTGACTGTTAATATTACAGGTGATGCTGATATAACAGTTGGTGGTAAAACTAATATCACTTCTGTAGATGATATAACTATGATTGCTCCGAAGATTAAGTTGAACGGATAATGAGTGCTGTAACATTTAAAGTTAGTCCTGTAACTGTACCGCCGATTGAGTGTCCGAAAGTTATACTTCCAACTAAAGGTGATTTAGTTAATATGTTTAGTCAGTTAGCTAATCTACCAGCTCAACTTATAGCAGCAGGTCAAGAAGAAGTAGCTAAACAGATACAAGATATTCTAGATGAAGTTAGAAGTCTTCTATCAATCTATGATCCTAAGTTTGATGGACTATCAATACCAGAAATAGAATGGGAAATAATGATTACTAGATTAGTTCAAGATTATCCTATGTATGTTCAACAGAAGATATTAGAATTGATAAGTAAATTAGTTCCAATAGATTTTAAAATACCTGTGTTAGGATTATCAATAGATATATTAAAGATATTCACAGCTGAAGGTATAGATGAGATTAAAAAACAGTTATCGGGTATGAGTGATGATATGAAAGCTCAAATTCAAGCTTTGAAAGATGATGCTTCGTTATCAGCGGCCGATCTTCAAAAAGAGTTACAGAAGTTAGCTGAACTAAGAGCTGAGATAACTGATAAGTTTTGGGCTATGTTACCTGAGTCTTATAAACTGTTTGGTGGAGATTTTGGATTATCATCAATAGAATTAAAAGTAGAAACTATCTGGTCTTACATTCGTAGTAAACTAAATGGTGGTATGACAGGTTTATTGGCTGACGCTTTTAAAGCTTTGATTAAGTTATTTAAAATACCATGGGATTTATTAGGACTACCAGATATTCCATTACCATTACCAGACTTAAATGTTGAATCTATATTACAAGCTATCATTGATGCTTGGAAAAAGAAATTTGAACAAGGTAAAGCTACATATGCTGATCTAATAGAAGAATTAGAAAAAGTTAAATTAGCTGGGTTTGATTTACTATCATTGATTGGTGGTAAGATTGAAGAATCAATAGAGACAGCTGAACGAAAAATAGAAAGATTAATGGAAGCTGCTAGAGACTTCGGAGCTAATTGGCCAAGATATTTATTAGTGAAATGGATGGAAATAGTTACAAAGTTTTTTGAAACAATAGGATTAGGTGCTTTAGTTCAATGGATAACATTTACATTTTGTGATTTCTTAAACATATTAGGATTCCCGAAGACAATCGATTTAAGTTTTTCAGAAGATATAACAGTTGGTAAGACAACAGAGGCGGTACTTCCGACATAAATAACTATATGGCACAATTTAATAGTAAAAATCAAAGCTCAAGAGTATCAAGAAGATGGTTTACAGATATTGATGTAAATATGACATTGCATCCTCAAACAGGTGACTTAGTTCTAAAATATGATATTAATGCTATCAAGAGAAGTATTAAAAATCTATTGACTACTAATTTGTATGAACGACCCTTTAAACCTAGTATAGGTTTAAACTTGAGAGGTATGTTGTTTGAATTGAGTACAGCTGGTACAGACGCTGTAGTTCTAGAAGCAGATATTATACAACTCATAAATAACTTTGAGCCTAGAGCTAATGTTACACAAGTTGTTACATCTACGAGAGGAAATAATTTAGATGTAACAGTATATTTAACTATAATCAATGACCCAAGACCACAAGAATTAACAGTATCACTAGAGAGAGTAAGATAATGGCAACGATAAACAGTTCAAACATTAACATAACGGATTTAGATTTTGATGATGTATCAAAAAGTCTAAAAGAATATTTAAAAGGACAATCAACTTTAAAAGATTATGATTTTGAAGGTTCTAACTTAGCTATATTAGTAGACTTACTAGCATACTCAGCTCATACATCAGCCTTCAACGCAAACATGGTAGCATCAGAAATGTTCTTAGACACAGCACAGATAAGAAAGAATGTTGTATCAAGAGCTAAAGAATTAGGTTACACACCTTCATCAAGAACAGCGTCAAAAGCTACATTCGATTTAACAGTTACGAATCCAACAATCGGTGGTGTAACACCTTCAAGTTTAACAATCAATAGGGGTCACGAATTCACAACTGTATATGACGGGACATCATATACATTCATATCATTAGATAACAAAACAATTACACCTTCAACAGGCACATTTAAATTTGAAGCTTTAGATGTTTATCAAGGTAAACTATCTAGTGATATATATCGATACGATAGTCAAGTTTCAAACCAAAGATTTCCAATGTTAAATACTAATATAGATACTTCAACAATTACTGTTAATATTACTTCAAATAATACAGTTACAGCTTGGTCTAAAGCTGGAGATTTAACAGGTATTAAATCAACTTCAAATGTTTGGTATCTACAAGAGAATGATGATGGTTTATTCGAATTATATTTCGGAGACGGTATCATCGGAGCAGAACCGAAAGACGGAGACACAATAACAATCTCATATCTTGTTACAGATAATGATCATGCTAATGGAGCTAATATATTTTCAATGGCTACATCTATTAATGGTAACTCAGCTGTTACATTTACGAATACAGTTAGTTCATCAGGTGGTAAAGATATTGAAACACCAGATCAAATTAAATTCTCAGCTTCTAAGTTCTATACTTCTCAGAATAGATTAGTTACAGTACAAGATTACAAAGCTAAGTTACAAGAACTTTATCCTGGTGCTGACTCTATAGCAGTATGGGGTGGTGAAGATAATGAACCACCACAATATGGTAAAGTTTTTGTATCATTAAAACCTTCTCAATATTCAAACAATCTAACAACTGCTGAAAAGTCTACTTTAACAAAGTCATTATCAGAGTTAAGTGTATTAACTGTTAGACCAGAAGTTATAGACGCAGAGATATTACAAATTCTAATAGACACTAATTTTAAATATGATCCAACTAAAACATCTCAAACACAATCAGCTCTAGAGACATTAGTAAGAGCAGCAATCCTTTCTTATGATGATACAGAACTTTCAGGGTTTGATACATTGTTTAGACATTCACAATTAACTTCAAAGATAGATGGAACAGAAACTTCTATTCTTTCTAATATTACAAATGTTAGACTAAGAAAGAATTATACTGCTGTTATAGACGGAACAGCATCTTCTATTAAATTAGATTTCGGTAACGCTCTTTACAATCCACATTCAGGACACAATGCTGCTAGTGGTGGTGTACTAACATCAACAGGTTTCTTTATCTCTGGAGATACTAATAACTATTTCTTTGATGATGACGGAAAAGGTAATGTTAGAAGATATTACTTAGACGGTTCAACAAGAGTGTACTCAGATGATACAGCGGGTACAATAACATATTCAACAGGTGTAGTCAGTATTAATTCGTTGACATATAGTTCAACATCTAATACAGACTCATCTATAGATTTCACAACTATTCCTAGTTCAAATGATGTAATTTCAACTAAGAATCAGTTGTTGGATATCACTGCTTCTGAAATATCAGTTACGGGTGTAGCAGATACAGTAGCAAGTGGTGAAACGAGTGCTGGAGTTGGTTATACAACCTCATCTAGTTACTCCTAAACTATGATCCATGTATATGCATGGAGTAGAATTCCTTGGTAACAAGGTTTAATTAATGCTTATTTAAGAGGAAACTAAAATGGCAGATAAAAAAATAACCGCGCTTACGGATTTAAGCACAAGTGTAGCAGGTGAAGACTTGTTGCATGTAATTGATGATCCTTCTGGAACTCCAGTAAACAAGAAACTTTCAGTATCTAATTTACTAAATTACTTACCAGATTTCATCGCATTCGCAGAAGCAGAAGATGCTAAAACAGGTGACTCACAGGCAGCGTCTGTTAGTACAGCTATTACAGCTCATACTGTATCAGCAGCTAATGATGATTTATCACTAGCAGCCGGTGTATCAGGTCAGATCAAAATCATCTACTTGAAAGCACTTTCTAATTCTGGTACTTCTAGAATTACACCAGCAGGTGGAATGTTAACAGGTACAACTGTTACTTTGAACGCCTTAGGTGATTCAGTAATATTAATGTATTCTGGTGGTTCATCTAAGTGGGTAGTTGTAGGTGGTAATTCATACGCTATAGCGTAAGGTAATTAATATAGTATGCCTATTTTTCATGACAGAATAGCCGATCAAGTCGAGGAACTTCTACCTGAATTTTATCAGAAAGATGGACCTCGATTTGTCTCTTTCTTAAAATCTTATTTTGATTTCTTAGAGAAAGGTCAACTTGTCTATAAAGATGCGGCAGATATAGATTACATTGGTTTAGAAGACGGAACAACAGCAGGAGAGGCTTTTAACTCTGCAGGTGAAAGAGGTAATCTTTTACAAGAGTCTGGTACTTATGCTCCGTCTT
>VTLG01001347.1_pt1 | contig 13380 bp, 17 predicted proteins | sample 4694571 | NCBI WGS metagenome assembly VTLG01 (sample SAMN12604809, study PRJNA352737) | marine metagenome | biome: ENVO:00000447; feature: ENVO:00000209|ENVO:00000569|ENVO:01000036; material: ENVO:00002151; isolation source: viral sequences binned using virsorter ... | reverse complement strand
AACCCCTTAAAAGTTTCCCGGTTGAACTTGCCAAACTTCTACACCTACTTCGCGTAGAGTATCGACAACTTGATTTCTGTCATCAAACATAACAAGCGGTTTGAGACCGTTAAGTGCTAACTCATGTAGCAATTCTAACTTGACCACCCAGTCTGGACGCGAGTCACTAGGAAGGCGCATGATAACATCAGTGTAAAACGGTGCGTGCTCATCTAACCACGCTACTGTTTCTTCTTGACATGAACCATCGCGACCGCTCATAAACCATACAGGGTAATCTTTCGATAGAACTTTAAGATTGTACAGTACGTTTTCACGCGGTGTATCTTCGCCAACACGCTTCCATTCGTACGGAGAACGTTTGCCTTTAACACCTTTGTGCATTTCTGCCACTGTACCGTCGATGTCACTAAGAACAACAATTTCAGTTGCGTTTTCCCATGTTTTTTCAAGAAGTTCTTTAAAGTGAGCAACGATTAAGTCGCGATTCAGACGATGATATGTCAGAAGCATGTTTGTAAGAACTTTCTTACCAACTGACATTTCACGCGCTTGGTCTCGCTTATTTGCTTCTTCGAAGTCGATGTGAAATAGTTTTTCTTCGTATTCAGCACCGTTTTCTTTCGCAATACCCTTCCACACATTGCGAAAATCTGGGTTTAGATTCGTATCAGAAACAACGACATCGTTGCCGTTACGCAATGCAACAATTGCACGTTCAACATTGGTCTTACTTACAAGCTGTTCTTTGTCTTTTGCAAAGTTGTATTCACCCCATTTAAAAGGGCCGAACAGCTTTTGGCGAGTTTCATCACGATTAACATTGACTGCGCCTGTATCTTCGCAGTATTTTTCTGCCCATGTTGTTTTACCCGATGCAGGTACGCCGACTGTTAAAATTAGTTTCATTATATTACCTCTACGGTTTTCATTAATTCAAGATATTTTAGCACAACTGCGTGTGCAATAAACACAAATGCGTCGTTTCGATAGAGCTATCATAAGAGAAAAGGGCTGCTAGCGCAACCCTTTTTTCATTTATTTTCGTCATTTAATGACTTGTCTTGATTTTTATACAGCTTGATCACTTCACGTAAATCATGATTGTATGCTTTGTATTCATGCATCCACTTCGCAAAATCCAACCATTCGTCGTAAGTAAACCCAACATACGCTTTCTGATCTTCAACCGTGTCTGTGGTTAAAATAAGAACTTTCACGCCGGGATTTGATGGTGGAATTGGCATTGATGGATGTATAATTTCACTGTCCGTGTTCAATATTACAGGGTCCTGATAGGCTGAACATCCCGATAATACCAACGCCAACAAAAGAATATATCTACTTTTCATCGCGCACCTCATCGAAAAATTTATCTAATGCCTTTTGCTCCTTCAATTGAACCAATCCTGGCTTTTTGAAAACAACATCTTGTCGATCTTTGTAGCGACGCATTTGTTTTGTCTTGGTATCGAGTTCAGTTTGCAGTGCCTTACGGTAAAGACTCTGCTCTTCGTAAACCTCCCGCCACTGGTCAAGAGCGTCATTTTTAGTAGAAACAATCTGCTCAAGTCTCAGTTTGTCATCACTAAGCTGACCGATTCGGTCACGTTGCTCAATAATAACTGCGTCAAGACGATAATTTTCGATCTTTAAGTACCCAATGTACAACAAAGCAGATAGACAAATCCCTGCTGTTATTTTGTAGCCTAAAGTCATGTAATACTCCCATATCAAATAATACAGGAGTATTTAGTGTTACAAAACTGTATAAAAGCTGCAAGTAAACGGATCAATGTAAAACGTCGACACTACGCCATTTTTATCTTCGATATCAACATCAAAACCATTGATATTATCAGCTCGTGCCGGACCCGCATACACAATTTTACCACCGCGAGAATCAGCATTTAAACGCTTCTCTAATTCCTTCAGGAATTCTGGCATTTTGTCGATTACATCTTGTGGGTTGTGCGTGAAAAATTGTTTATTGGTAAATGTAAAATGATGCATACTACACCTCGTTTAGATACTTTTCAGGGACTAAGATGTCCGGTTTGCGCAAGTACGCTTGAATTAGCATTTCGTGAACATTCTCCATGCTTTGTGCTTGATACGCTTTCATCGCGATACCAAATTCCCACGATTGTAATGCTTTCTGACCTAAAATTGCGAAGTCCTTACGGTCTTTTGAGCGATTTTCAGTGTAGAATGCGCGAATATCATCCCATGATTTGCGCACAGACGATACAACATGCGTTTCAAAGTCGCGAATACGCTCAATCGTTAACTTATCGTCAGAAAACAGCGCGTACAAGTCGTCGTGATTATTGTTAAGAATTGTAGTAACTAGCTTTTTCGGCACATTTACAGAGTCTTTTTGTGAATGCAAATCAACATACCACGTAGTCTTGATCTTGTAAGATTGACCACTTTCAAGACGACCAACAACACCTTCAATGCCTTTCTGAGCTTTCAAATTCTCTACGAAATTCTCATCACCTGCTTGGGACGGATCATATTCGTCAACAATGTGATTCGCGATTCGATGAAATGCAGCTCTAGGGATCTCATTGAAATCAAGATATTCACCTGTTTCGTTGTGACGAATGTTCAAGATGACCAGTTTCGGTTCATTGTATTCAAGAACAATGCGATTGTTCGGTGCAACCCATTCCATGTTCACAGTATAACCAACCTTAGTCAGATCGTCACAGAACTCCCACAAGTTGATGTTTTCTGGTTGCTTGATGTATCGATTTGCAGCATTCGCTTGTTCAGAAAAAATAGATGTTTTTGACTTCAGCGCGAAATTATCACCAGTCAAGTAAGTACTGATCAATGAACCATCAGCTTTGTCCATTAGTTGTTCAGTCTTGCTCAAATCAAGACCCATCGTGAACGGGTTCTCGTTTAGATTGAAGAATTTCTCCATCGGACGCGATACAATTCGAATGAATTCACCATCAGCATCAGTTTCGAATAAGATACCGCGACATTCAATCGCACCGTCGATTAGCCAGTCGCTGTATGATGCAATATGATAACTGAACACGCGCATATGCTCACCTAGCGGTGTAACAAAGTCGTTGTAGAAAAACTTACCATCAGCATCACCTTCAGTCAGTTTAATCAGTGCATTGTATAATTCTGAAGTTGTCATATTTTTCATTATCTTTTTCTCGTCATTAAAAGTTATTAGCAGCGTACAGGAAACTCTGTACGCTGTCAAATATTATTTTAGAACATCAAGAATAAACTGCTTCAGCTTTTGCTTTTCAATCGAAACTGTAGCAGGGTATTCAAGACCATGGAGTGTGTATGTAGGGTTTTTAAAAGTAACACTGACATAGTGTTCACCCACACTCCACGAGTCTATATCAAGTACCCAGTCACGCTCGACTTTACATACCGCAACACCCGGCGGCACATCGCTGCTCTCTATTTTGAAGTCAAGCAACCCTGATTTTTTATCTATATCACCCAAAGAAACTCTCCAATGTTATGGTTTTCTTATAGTCCCATGAGATCGCTTCAGAGATTGCAGCTAATGGCTTGATGAATTTATCGTCGTACAGTCGATTGTAATCAACATGTGTTACTAGATAACCAAGCGCATCTGGCAATCGACCACCTGAAGGGTACGCGATACGATCAATGCCGTGCTTGTTTCGAGTCAAGAAAACAACTGCAATCTTATCGCCTTCATTAATCTTGTCGAAGCCGTGCTCTTCAGCAAGCTTGTTGTAATACAACGCACCTTTAACGTGACCTGGACATCCCTTGCCAGGGTTGCCTTTCTCATCAGAGTATTTCGCCATGTTGTTCGCACTCGATACGAATGACACTTCTTGATACGGAGCTTGTTTGAACTCAGCTTCGTATTTCTTAACGTATGTCTGTAACGCGTCTTGACCATCTTGCAGGATCAATCGAATTGACTCTTTCAGACCTTTCTGTGCAAGCGGTGGTGTTGAACTACGTTGAGTTTCAATACCCATGATTTTCAACTTAGGCTTACGAATACCTTCGTTATCTTGCACATCAAGCGCATAACGCTTCTTCGCAATGAAGAAACCAGTACGTGCTAGAACCTCTCGGTCCATGAACATCTGACGCTCATACGTGTTCATGTACTTGTGCAACGCATCGTAAGACGGGTTGATCACTTTCGCTTCTACATTTTCACATACTTTGCTGAACTTGTCAGTGTACGCGTCGCCTTCAAGCTTGTTGATACCTAGTATCTCAAGTAGCGGGTCGAAGTTAACGTAAATCGAGTCAGTATCGCCGTAAATCACGTAGTCTTTATCAGTAGTCTTACACACTTTATTCAACCAAATGTTTACGTCACGCGCTACCCATTTAATCGAAAGCTGACCGTATGCAGTTACTGCTTCAGCGTTACGCAGATCATAGAATCTGAAATATTCGTTACCTAACGCACCATAGAGTGAGTTGATAAGAATTTTTCTTGCCATCTGCTGTACATCGTACACTTTAGCCTGATGCTTCGCTTCTTCAAGTTCAGATATCAATGCGTCACTCGCGCCTTCTTCGTCGATACGCTTCTGAATGTCCATCGCGAGCTGCTGATACTCGAATGATTTCTTCTTGTTTGCTTTACGCTGAAAGAAAACTTTCTCGATCTCAACCGGGATTACACCACGTACGTCTTTGCGATATTGCATACCGTTCGCGCTGTTTGAAATGTCATCAGCAGGGAACGATACAGAATAATCAACGATTTTATCAATTCGATCTTCAAGTGTACCCGAGTATTCAAGCTGATTCACAATCGTTTCAGGCGAAATGTTACACTCGCGAATAATCGATGGATACAGCGACGTTAAGTCGAAAGAACCAATCCCGCGATGATAACCCACTTGAGGAGCTTTAACGAATGCACCCATGAATCGACCGCCTTCATGTGAACGCATCATCGGAACCACTTTCTTCTCAGATTTAAGCGAGTTGAAAATGATTGCATCCCACGGCTTGATTGTACCCAGTACAGTTTGATAGTTGATACCTGCATAGTATGCAAGTGATATCGTCAATAACAGCAACTGTAGCTTTTCATCGAGACGCTTAACCAAGTTAACGTCTTGAATCTGGTAGTCAATGAAGTTTTGATAATCTTGCTCGTAGAACTCAAGGTAGTTCGCTTGCTCAAACTCAACCTTTCTCTCATCAAGCTCAACCTCACCGATGTAATCTAATCGATACGATGGTCGAGTAGTATACGTGAATTTTTTGTAAAGTTGAATATAATCAAGTTCAGAAACACCAAGAATATTGACTTTGCAGATCTCTTGACCATAGTCGTTCACTGTATTTGTGATGTTAACTTTACCCCAAGGTGACAACGCAACCATCGCTTTCTCACCCAGAACAATACGATAACGATTCACAAGATACGGCATATCGAACGATTCAATGTTCCAGCCTGTTACAATCGCAGGTGTCTTTTCGCGCCAGAACTGAAGATATCTGATCAAAAGCTCTTTCTCAGTTGCACAACGAATGTAAACAGTCTTTTCAAGTAGTTCAGGTTTAACAATCGAACTTTCACGCGACCATTCTGTGTTTGACGGAATACCGTACACGTAGAACTTGTCGTCGATGCTGTCATAGTGACCAATTGAAGTAATCGGCACAGGAGCTTTAGATGCTTCAGGGAACTCAACTGACGGTGTTTCGATATCGATATTCGCAATACGAATGCGATTCATGTCGAATGTGCGTTCTTTGTATTGATCTGAAATGTATGTAACAACAAAGTCGTCCATACCAAGCACTTCGTTGAACTGCTTTGTTTCTTTGATATATTTGCTTGCTTCGCCCATCGTGTCAAACAATTTCGGGCGACAGTTACGACCGTAAATGTCTTTGTAACCAGTTTCTTCGTTACAATGAATGAACAGAGTTGGTTCATACTTTACTTTACGCGCATGTTCAATGCCGTCATCATCGATGTAGCGTTCACAAAGATTAGAGCCAATTCGTTCAATTGATGTATAAAACATATTATTCCTTCACAAGTGTATGATGTGTAAATGCTATCATGTTAAAAACCGACGTTAAACTACCATTTCCCTAAAGAATGCAGTTCGTCTATTGCCCACGCCTTAAACTGTCCTCGTGGGTTTTTGTATTCGCGAAAATCATCAATGATAATATCATTCGCCTGTTCAGGCTTGGCGAAGTATACCATGCGAGTATCTTCATCCCCAAATACGTAATAAATACCATCGAATCCCATCTTTTCAACTGCTTCCGTATAATCATTCACCTTGTAAGTGTCGATTACAGCATACAGTTTACCGTCCGTGTGGCGATAAAATCGCTTTTTGCATTTGATTTCGACGCAGAACTGCTTGCCTTTAGTGAAAATAAACACGTCAGGTAGCATATAGCTTGCTGAAGTATCTTGGCAAAACATAAGACGTTGCCCGCGCCCATGCTTGTTATCCGTTTTTGAGGTAGCCGTATTAATAATCATTGCCAGCGGGTCTGCGTGGCAAAACACTCTTGCTATTTTCGGCTCTACAGCAGCTTCGAATTCGCCACCGAATTGTAATTGTTCTTGAAATCGTTCTTGATTCATATTATCCCCACAAAAAAGGGGCTTAACGCCCCAATTAAAGTCACTTTATCGCGTTCTAAGCTCCGATTTTGTACTTGTAGCGAAGTTCCCATTTCTTCGAATCACGAAATGAAACTACTCGGAACTTATTGTCGCCTGTGAATTTATGTGAGTCAGGGTGTGCGATTTTGCACAAACTCCAGTCTTCAAGCAACTTTGCTATGTTGTTACGGCGCTCAATATCTTCTTCTGTGATTTCAACACAGCGACCGTCAAGTGCTAACAGTTCTTTAAAGTGAACCAGATAGTACAGACCGCGCTTTTGCAGAATGTGACACGATTGATAAAGAGTGTTTGTTTTGTTATTTGCGATGCCGATTCGTGTAAGAGTCTCGCGAATCTTCAAGAATGCATCATCATCAGGTAATTGAATTTCAAGTTTGTTAATAAAATCTGCCATATGTGTTCTCAACTGCATAATAAAAACATATTTATTAGCGAGTCAAGCCCCCATTCCGTGACTCAAACCATTCAGTCAATTCCGATAGGTCTTGTTCAGTTAATCGTTGAAGCACGTCAATTGCTTTTTGCTTTGACAGATCGTAAATCTCCATGATCATGTCAATTGAATCATACTTCGGTTCTTTCGCCCAGCTATTGTAACGCTTGCCTTTTCTAACTGCATGATACATATAATCATACTGCATATCTTTAGGCAACTTACTACCATACTGATCCATCATGTATGCATGAACAATCGTATCAATGCCGTTAGACAAACCACGATTCACCATGAACGGGTTGTATTGTGAGATTTGAGACTCACTGACACGATTTTTCATATAAATGCTGTTCAAGAAGTCAAACGGCGATAGTTTCTTGACTTTCGCCTCTTTCATTTCTTGTTCGTACTGGGCTTCATCTTCTTTCAACTTCGCTTCAGCTTCTTCGCCTTTCGCTAACATTTCAAAGATGTCCATAACTCACCCCCTATACGAATTGACATTCAAGCATGATTTGAACTAGTGCATAAGCCAATAGAATTTCAGTATCTACACACGTTACTACATTGTTGTTCGCTTCACCGACGATTTGAATAAACACAGGGATGCTATTACCATCAAGCGATGTGTATGCAACTTTATACAAGCTATGCAAGAATCCCGCAACGTCGCCTGAATACTTCGGGATTAAACCGCGAACAGTTTTGAAGTCTTTCGTCTTCAATGCAGCAATCATTTCTGAAATGTCGTCGTTAGCTGTAATCTCAGACAAGATGCCTTCATCAATCACACCCTTACGAGCGTAGTTCTGCAACGCTACGACGGTTGAACGATTGTCAGGGTAGTTACGCTTAACTAGCTCTTTAAGAACTGCTACGCTCGTTACACTGATGTTTTCGCTCTTACAGATGTTCATAGCGCGAACAATCATTTGCTTGATACAAGATAGCTGTTCGCTCTTGTCGTACACGAATTCAAAGTTCTGCAATCGAGAACGAATCGGCGAAATGATTTTCTGTGGGTAGTTACAAGTCAGAACGAATCGAACATTCTTACTGTATTGCTCAATCAGACCGCGCAATGCTTTCTGTGCATCATCGGTCATGCTGTCTGCTTCGTCAAGAATTACCGCTTTCGGCTTGTTTGTGAATGAAACTGTAGAACAAAACGCAGGTAGCTCATGTGAGAAAAAGTCAACACCACGAGAACCCTTAGCAGATGCGTTAACGAATAACACTTCGTAATTCAAATCTGCAAGAACAGCACGCGCTACTGTAGTTTTACCCGTACCCGGTGAACTACTTGCTAAAAGCATGTTCGGGATTTCACCTTCTTTAATCATTGCATTGAAGTAATCGCGAACGCGTTCAGGTAACACACATTCGTTGATTGATTGTGGACGGTAGCGTTGTTCCCATAGTTTTTCTTTTGGATCAAAATTCATTGCTCAGTTCCCATAATAAAATTATCAAAAAGGGGCGTTTAAGCCCCATTCACTTAAATGTTGACTTATAATGCTTCAGTAGCAATGAAGTACTCAAGTGATAGACCCGTGAATCGAGAAATACCAGCCGGGTGAATTGAAACTTTGTAGTCTTGGTCAACGATGTTCAGACGTTCAGCTTTGAAGTAAAACTCATAGCTAGCATCTTCATCTGTCTCACCGACACTGATTTCAAATTTATGAGTGCTTGAACCTTGCGCGTCTGCTGCTGAAAGAGATACAACGTTAGAACCTTTCTCTGTGCGAACACATATATCAGATAGTCCCAGCGTCGCAGATGCTTTCTTAACACGCTGCAAGTCTTCGCCTTTCAAATCAAATTCAGCACCGCCATCTAGATCTTCAGGGAAATTAACTTTCTCTGGCGCTTCAGTGATGAACTCAGCGTTTGCATAAGTAAACGTCAGCTTAGTACCGCCGTCACCTGTAACGACAACGTATTTTTCTTGAAAATCAAGTTCTGCATTGTCAAGAAGATTAATCGCGCTAAGAAACTCACCTAGATCGTAAACTGCGAATTCAACTGGGAAATTGTCTTCGATGTCTGCGTAAGCAATCTGCTTGTTCAAGTTGTCTTGCGTACGAAGACGACTACCCGCATGAATCACCATGCCGTTGTTGATACCTGCAAAGTTCTTTAGTACTTCGATTGTGCTGCGATTCAATTTCATTATTTTACCTTCAAGTTATGATTTTTTATTCAATTAAAGTTTAAAGCCACGTTCAGTATATTCAAAGTTATACTCGTACGCCATAAAGTAATCGTCTAGACCAGACGTTATTCTGTGCCATCGCTCTTCACCAAATGCTTCTAGTAACTGAGCTTCAGGCAATATCTTTTCTTCACCACGAAAATTATCAACTATCACCCAGTGCTTTATGTCTGGCATTGATTCATGATTCTCTAGTATGTCCATGACAGTCTCCTGCTTTAGCTGTGCTATATTAACACAGCTATTTAAGCGCATAAACTCACTGAATGAAGAAAAAAGCAGTCTTTTTGTTGTGATTTTTATGCAATATGTACATGAGTTCTTCGACATTTTCACGCAGTCGAGGTGTGCGCTGTTCTGCAAATGAATACGTGTCAAACAATATGATATCAGGCATATCATGAGATGTGCGAGCACGTAGACCACCAGGAAAACCACTACAGTCGAATAATCTACCGTATGTCATGCACATATCAGGACGAGGATGGCGCGACTCTCTAATCGAATGCGCCATCAAATGCTCGTTCAGATACACTTCTGCGACGCAATAGCCCTCAGCACGCAAGCGTCTAGCTGCCGCTTGCATTGCTTTAGTGTGACCAGTCGCTCGACCGAGCATGAAACGCCCGATCTTCGTTTCCATTGAATCTGGGTGTGAGTCGTTCACAAGAAGATATTTCGCCATGCTGTAGATATCTTCTTGGTAATCGATTTGAACTGGTATCAGTTTCATTTGAGTTCCTTCGTAAAATTACCTTTTTTACCGAAACGAATGTGCTTGTCAAACATGCTTTGCTCATGCTTCTCACTGTGTGAGATAATAAACACATTGTCATCAATGGTACTAAGAATCTGGTTGATTGAATCAACACCGTCAGTATCTGCGGCTGAATCAAAAACTTCATCAAGTACTAAAAGATTCGTCATCGAACCAGTACGCGCGCTAACCAAATCACGGAAAGAGAACAATAACGCTAAGTCAATACGACAACGCTCACCTTGCGAGAATGACGTATAGCTGAAGTCATCTCGACCACGAGATTTAATAGTCTCGTTGAACTCTTCATCAAGAACAAAGTTATAGTTCGCGTTCATGGTCTTCAAGTAATCATTGATGTACTTGTTGATCATCGGAATGTATTGCTTAACAATCATCGACTTCACGCCGTCATCTTTCAACAACGTAGAAACAATACCACGACAGTGCTTAGTCTGAAGATCTACCGCCAAACCAGACTTGACTCGCTTAATTTCAGCAGTCAGATTTTTGATAAGCTCAGTGCGGTCTTCAGTCGCTGCTTTCGCTTCAACATCTGCGATGTCAGACACAATAGTCGCAATCGTTTTGTGCAATGCGTCTTCTTGAGCGACGACAGTAGCAAGGTCTGCTTTGTCTTTACCAATGTTTGCTGTCAGTTCTTCACGAGCCGACGCATCAGCTTTAGTGATGTTTGCATTGATCTCAGCATGTTGAGCGACAATATCAGCACGCGCTTTCGATTGCGTTTCAGTAAGAAGACGAATCGCCGGGTTTTGAACATCATCAACGAACTTATTCATTTCTTCTTGCTGCTTACGAACAATCGATTGACGATTAGACGCCTGCTCAGAAACGAACGTAGAACGCGCTGTACGCTGCGTTGACTCTAAACCCGAACGTTCAGTCGAACGATCTGCTAAGTACGCTTTACGTGCTTTAGCTTTGTCTTGAGCGACACGAATCGCATCTGCAAGCGTCTTTGTCTCAGCTTTCAACGTCTCAATGCGCTGATCTGCCATATCAATGACGTTTTGAGCAAACTCAGACGAGATTGTCTGCTTACAAGTTGAACACTCACAGTCACCATTCTCTTCAAAGAACTTTTTGTTCGTTTTAAGTTGGTCGATCTCTTTCTTGTTGCTTAACACCGTTGAGGTGTCAGGTATCGATTCGTTTAGGTGTACTTAACCTGATGCAACGTATGAAGCAAGAGTTAGGAATTGGCTTTCTGTACATTACTCATGACCTTGCGACTGCGCATTACATCGCAGAAGAAACCGCGGTGATGTACAAAGGACAGATCGTGGAATGGGGAGACACTCAAGCGATCTTAAAGAACCCACAGCATCCATACACTAAGTTATTGATCTCTGCAGTGCCGGATCCTGATCTACCATTTGGCAACCTTGTAGAAAGTGAACCAAACTATTCAGTAGATGCCGATGAGATCCGCAGTCGCAGCAGCGTTGTGGTCGAAGACTATGATCAAATCGGACCAAATCACTTTGTAAAACAATGGACTGAGGCAGCCTAATGGATTTGATGACCTGGCAAGATCAACTATCAGATTGGTATGACAATCGGAAGCATGATCAAGTAGAAAGCTTAGAAGCGATCTTATACCAAGCGCCTGTTGCAGTGTTTGGTCCAGAACTGACAGACGAGCAGAGTAAAGCTATCGCTTGTTGGCTAGATGGCTGTCTAAGAGTCTTTCAACACGCTAGGCATCAAGACCATCAAAAAGCCTTTCAAATCCTGCAATACACTGGGGCAAAGCTCGAACAAGCGGCTTACCAGCCGATGACCGATATTCTTATCAAGGATTGGTGTCTCAAACGTTTGCAGCATTTGACCGTTCTGGCGCTAGAGTTCTGCAATCAGCAACACGATCAAAATGAGTGGCAGCAGCAGGCGAGCAACTTGATCGAGTCACACGTTGCATTGATGCGATCATTAAATTGGAATGAAACTAGGAAGCATGATCAAGGATTACGTCATTAATCCGGAAAGATGATCAAGGATGCTTGATGGTTCCGAATGAATTTGCCGAATGCACAAGACAGGAATTTTAGATAAAAAAAAAGCGAGTTTCTTGAGGAGAAACTCGCGAAGTCTATTCAGAATGAATGTAACAATATGAGCCAATCTATTAATCATCAGAAAGGACAAAAGGTTGTCTATTCGGGATAAATCTTAGTCTGCCCTCGGAACCGCAATGTCAGTGATTTGTAAGAGTTAGGTCTGATTTCCATCAATGCAATTCATTGTTACATTCTGAACCAATTAGTCATGCTTATTACTCAAAAAGCATCCGCTTGATTCATATTAAATCGCCATTTCATCAAGTGCTCTGAGTACCATCTCATCCATGTGTCCCTCAAAAATCTGGCGACACACTTTTCGGCGAACGGCTAAGCCTGCGATTAGACGCTCAATGGTGAGATGTTTGACATCGTTTTGGCTGTTAAACAGCTCGACTGTTTTGCTTAATGTCTCGTAAGGCAGAGGTGCATCCCCTACTCGCAAGAAATCGAGCTTGTCTATGAAGTCAGAACACTCTTCTTTGATTGAGGCATAGGAATGCCCTGTCATCGCCGATAAAGCCGTTATACTGCGTTCTAGAGCCTCTGGAGAGGTATATTTGGATAGAGTAATGGTTATCTCGTCCGCGTTGATCTCAACTAGGTGCTTTTTCTGCTTCACTCGGCGGCCCAAATTACCACGTGGAGAGGGGGCTTTACGCTGAATAGGCTCAAATTCGCCGTCTATGATGCCTGAGAGCTCGTCTAGCTGCTGCCTCGTAACCATTTCATTACGAAGTGGGTTTGGCAGCGTAGGGGCCATATTACGCTTTCCTGCGTTGGTCGTTCGAGCACGCGAGTAACGCAATACTTCTTCCACATCGCATTTGATGTCGATTTGGTAGTCCATCACTTTGCCATTTTCGATCATGGTCTCGATCGTTAAGTGATAGCCCCATAAGTTCACAACAAAAAGATCTTCCGTCCCTTTACCATCAGACAGGCGCTTCAACTCACGGATCAGATCCATTGAGAAACGACGCCATTCGATGTTTCGTGCCAGTTTTTGGTTCAGCTCACTCAATAACATGCAATCGGTGTGTCTACGCACCATACGACTACGGAAGAACGAGTACAACTGGAACACCAAGGTGTGTTGTTTCAGAATTTCTGGCGGGAACAAGAAGAAATAATCACGCGTAAGCAGTTCTTCATAGAACGACGGTTCCCACACGAGAATGTAAAGGTTTGGCTTAATGCGAATTTCACCGTCAGCGCCTTCTGTTGGCG
>VTLG01014256.1_pt1 | contig 13381 bp, 17 predicted proteins | sample 4694571 | NCBI WGS metagenome assembly VTLG01 (sample SAMN12604809, study PRJNA352737) | marine metagenome | biome: ENVO:00000447; feature: ENVO:00000209|ENVO:00000569|ENVO:01000036; material: ENVO:00002151; isolation source: viral sequences binned using virsorter ... | reverse complement strand
TTTGAAACTCAAGGTGATTCGATACTTGATTTTTCGGAAAGAAACCCATTTGGTGAGGTAACATAATGCTTGGAAATACTTTTTATCACGAAACTATGAGAAAGTGTGTTATAGGATTTGGCACACTTTTTAACGACATTCATATTACTAGAAAAGATAGTTCTGGTAATACAATACAATCTATGAAAGTTCCTCTTGCATACGGAGCAAAACAGAAGTTTCTTGCAAGACTAACTGAAGATCCTAATTTAAATAAATCGGTTGCAATTACATTACCAAGAGTTGGTTTTGAGATTGGACAGATTTCCTATGATGCATCTCGCAAATTAAATAAAATCCAGAAAGTAAAGAAGGCTGGTTCTGCTGGTAATAAGGTAGATACCCAATATATGCCAGTTCCGTATAATATGGATTTTGAATTATATTGTATGTCAAAAAATAGTGATGATGCGTTGCAAATAGTAGAACAGATTCTACCATATTTTCAACCAGATTACACAATCACTATCAACGATATTGTTCAAATGAGTAGTAAGAGAGATGTTCCTATCATATTAACAGGAGTATCTTATGAGGATAATTACGAAGGAGACTTTGGAGATAGACGAGCTCTTATCTATACATTTTCTTTTACTGCAAAGATGTATCTATACGGCCCTGTTATTTCTGGTGGAGTTACTACGAAGGTACAAGTAGACCAATATACAGATTCAGCATCAGCTGCACCGAAACGAGAACAAAGATTAACAGTTACACCTACTCCTGCAACAGCTGGACTTGATGATGATTTTGGATTTAATGAAGCATCTTCATTCTTCCAAGATGCAAAAGAGTTTAATCCAGAGACAGGACAGGATGAGTAATGGAAAAAATAAATGAGATTCTAGGGATTGCGGATAAAGCAGTAGCCTCCACTAAAACCCAAACTGCTACTGTGATTCCTAGACCTCAAACAAATGATGTTGAGGAGGATGATTTTAAATACAGTCGAGAAAATCTTTACCACATAGTGGAACGTGGTCAAGATGCACTTGAGGGTATTATGCAAGTTGCCCAAGAAACTGAACATCCAAGAGCCTACGAAGTTGCAGGACAACTCCTAAAGACTAATGCAGACAATGTAGAAAAATTAGTCAATCTTCAAACTACCAAAAAGAAACTTAGAGAAGTTGACCAACCTCAACGAGTTACTAATAACAATTCTTTATTCGTTGGTTCTACAAAAGAATTACAACAAATGATAAAAAACAAAAAATGAAAACATTTAAAGAACTATACAAATCTTATCCAGGCAAGGGATGGCTTGATGATGATGAAATACCTAAGATTAAACCAAAAGATATTGTTTGGAGATCTCAAGTTCATCGTTGGGATTCTGAAGTACGAAGTGATAATACAAGAATGATAATAGTAAAAGAAAAGGGAAAATTTAGTATGTATGCAATAAGTGATAAAAGTGGTGAAGTACTTTTTCATTTTGGTGATAAACCTACACTTGATGATGCACTAAAATTTGCTGAAATTAGAAAATGGCGAAAGAGTACTAAATAATGCCAGACGTATATCGTGATAACCCGAATCTAAAACGGGCAAATGTTCAAATTCAATATACTAAAGAACAAGTACAGGAGTACCAAAAATGCATGGAAGATCCTGTATACTTCACGGAAAATTATATCAAAATAGTAAGTTTAGATGAGGGTTTAATACCTTTTAAACTCTATGAATTTCAAAGGCAGATGATGTGGACATTCCACACAGAAAGATTTACCATCTGCAAACTCCCTAGACAGTCTGGAAAATCCACTACAATTATTGCATATTTACTACACTATTGTTTATTCAATTCTACAGTAAGTGTTGCAATCCTCGCAAACAAAGCTGTTACTGCAAGAGACTTACTCAGTAGACTTCAACTAGCATATGAACATCTTCCAGATTGGTTACAACAAGGAGTAATGACATGGAACAAAGGAAGTCTAGAACTAGAAAATGGGTCAAAAATTTTGGCATCTTCTACATCTGCCTCTGCGGTGCGTGGTGGATCATACAACATTATTTTCTTGGATGAGTTTGCATACGTTCCTAATAATATAGCATCACAATTCCTAAGTTCTGTATATCCTACAATTTCTTCTGGTAAAGAGTCTAAGGTGATGATGGTGAGTACACCAAATGGAATGAATATGTTTTACAAGATTTGGAACGATGCAGAGAATGGAAACAATACTTATGTACCAATAGAAGTACATTGGAGCGAAGTTCCAGGCCGTGATAAGAAATGGCAGGAAGAAACTGTTAAGAATATTGGAGAAGAACAGTTTCAAACAGAATTTGATTGTTCTTTCTTAGGTTCTTCAAATACCCTAATTCATGCACAAAAACTGGCTGCAATGTCACATTCTACACCTATTACTAATAATGCAGGATTAAGGGTATATGAAAAACCAAATCCTGAATGTGCATATGTAATAACTGTTGATGTTTCTAGAGGTATTAATAGTGATTATTCTGCATTTGTGGTAATGGATGTATCAGAAATACCTTACAGACAAGTTGCAGTATATAGAGATAATGAAATTAAACCAATGGAATTTCCTTTAATCATACATAGAGTCGCAAAAGCATATAATCATGCATATGTGATGATTGAGGTTAATGATATAGGAGCCCAGATTGCAGATGCAATGCAGTTTGATATGGAATATGATAATCTTATTATGACTACACAACATGGTCGAAGTGGACAAATTGCAGGAGGTGGTTTTTCTGGAAAGAAAGCACAATTAGGTGTAAGGACAACAAAAGCACTTAAAAAGGTGGGGTGTTCTAATCTAAAAATGCTTATGGAAGATGATAAGATGGTAATATGTGATTTTGATACTATTGTAGAATTATCTTCTTTTGTAGTAAAAGGTCAATCATATGAAGGTTCTGATGGTAATACTGATGACCTAGTGATGTGTTTAGTACTCTTTGCATGGTTGACAGACCAAACTTATTTCAAAGAATTAGTCAATCTTGATATTCGTAAACAACTTTGGAGAGATAAAATAGATTTAGTGGAACAAGATATGGCTCCATTTGGATTTGTTTTAAATGGTGTTAGAGATGAACATGGGGAAAAGATTGGAGAGACTATAGATGAATATGGTTCAGTCTGGAATCCAGTAGTATCTTCTAATAGGGAATATCTAGAAGATTGGTGATAATTCAATCTCATTATTTAATTTAGCCTCACAATTTAAACATACAATCTTATTCTTTTGTATCCGTTCCAAAATTGGTATCCTGAGTCTTTCTCTGAGTCCTTTCTGTCTTGAAATGATTCGGATTTCTTTGTTGTCAGGGTAGAATGCCAACGTACACGTTTCTGTTTCCCCACAGTATATACACGATTTATCTGCAAGTAATTCGTTAATCCATATATCACGTTTTCTACGAGCCTTTCTAACTCCTTCTTTGATTGTTTTCTTGTATTTCTGGTAATGTTCCATAGAATTATTTATAACTCAAAAATGTTATAAATACCCTCTCTGAAAAAACATAAAAGTATAAATACTTTCAATAACATTTCTATTAAGGAGATTGGAATGGCGTTTCAAGTTTCACCTGGCGTACAGGTAACAGAAAAAGACTTAACAAACGTAGTTCCCGCTGTCGCAACATCGATTGCTGGTATAGTTATGGCCGCAGAAAAGGGGCCAACTGATTCTGTAACTGCAATCGCATCTGAAGAAGAGCTAGTTCAAATTTTTGGAGAACCTAAGTCAACCAGTAATCAATTTGAGGATTGGATGGCTGCAGCTGCTTTTCTAGGATATGGTAACGCATTGAGAGTCGTAAGACCCGCAAGTGGAGCTGTAAATGCTGTCAGTACTGGTACTGCGTTTTTGATTAAGAATAACGATCACTATAAAGATGGTGATGGTTCTACAGGCCCTTATAATACAGGGTCAGCTTCCGTAGGACAATGGGCAGCTAGGACTGCCGGTGCTTGGGGTAACAATTTAAAGGTTGCTATGTGTCCAAGTGCAGCTGAGTTTGAACAAACATTCTCAGGAGGTTCAGGAACACTTGGTGTTGTAGATACAACAGCAGCAGTTGGTGCAACTACAGTAGTAATCGATAAAGCTGGAGGTTCTGCTGGTGCTGGTGGTGCAAAATACAATGTTGGAGATATTGTTCACTTTCAAGAAGCCGATGGTTCTGAATATAAAATAACAGCAATCAGTAATGATAATTTAACCATTGAAAGATATGGTACTGCAAATACTGCTGGAGGACTAAGGACTGAGATTGCAGCTGATACAGATGTTCGTAGGAGATGGGAATATTACGATCAATTCTCTGCAGCTCCAGGCACATCAACATGGGTCAATGACCGAACTGGTGTTTCCACAGCTGATGAGATGCATATCATTATAATAGATGAAGATGGTGGTATTACTGGAATTCCCGGCGAGATTTTAGAAAAATATGAAGCTGTATCTAAAATTTCAGATGCAAGAACAGCAGAAGGTGCATCTAATTATTACAATGATGTAATATTCAATAGTTCATCTTACATTTATTGGATGGATCATCCTGCTTCAGCATCGACAGGATATGGTAATACTGCAGCTACACAAGGTACTACATTGTTTACTGCACAATCAGAAGTTATTACTTCAATTTCACTTGCTAGTGGTGTAGATGATTATGCACTTACCGCAGGAGAAATTAAGGATGGAATTGACCGATTCAAAGATTCAGAAACAGTCGATTTAAACCTTTTCATTTGTGGTAAAGCAGATGCAACCAAAGCAGGAAATGCAATGGATATGTGTACTGATAGAAAAGATGCAGTTGCATTCGTTTCACCAGAACTTTCAGATGTGGTGAATGTTGCAAATGAAGTAACACAAACATCAAATGTCAAAGCATTCTTTGACGGACTAACATCAACATCCTATGGTATGTTCGATAGTGGTTACAAATACACTTATGATAAGTACAATGACACTTATCGGTGGATTCCACTAAACGGAGATATGGCAGGATTATGTGCAAGAACAGATATTATTGCAGATGCGTGGTTCAGTCCAGGCGGTTTTAATCGTGGACAAATAAGAGGAGTTGTAAAACTTGCTTATAATCCACAGAAAGCCAACAGAGACATTTTGTATCGTGCAAGGATAAATCCAGTTTGTTCATTCCCAGGCCAAGGCACAGTCTTGTATGGGGATAAAACTGCACAAGCAAAACCAAGTGCGTTTGATCGTATCAACGTAAGACGATTGTTCATTACAATAGAGAAAGCAATCTCAACCGCAGCTAAATTCCAGTTGTTTGAATTTAACGATGAATTCACAAGAGCAGGATTTAGGAATATGGTTGAACCTTTCTTGAGAGATGTACAGGGTCGAAGGGGAATTACAGATTTCCTCGTAGTATGTGACGAGTCAAATAACACAGGAAGTGTTATTGATCGTAACGAGTTTATTGCTGACATTTTTGTTAAGCCTGCTCGGTCTATTAACTTTATTTCTCTAAACTTTATCGCCACGAAAACTGGTGTTGCGTTTAGTGAAGTAGTTGGGGCATAGGAGGTATAAATGGCAAACATAAACGACTTTAAAGCAGTACTAAAAGGTGGTGGAGCTAGAGCTAATCAATTCTCAGTAACTATGCCATTTCCTGGCTTTGCAGCTGAGGGTGGAGAAACACGACAAATGTCCTTTTTATGTAAAGCGACACATTTGCCTGGCATGGCTATAGCTGAAACTCCTGTACCATTTAGAGGTAGAACTCTATTTATTGCAGGGGAACGTACTTTCGAGCCTTGGACTACAACTATTATGAATGATACCGATTTTGCAATCCGTAATGCATTAGAAAGATGGATGAATGAAATTAATTCATTATCTGATAATAGTGGATTGACAAATCCATCTGATTATATGGTTGATGCATTTGTTGACCAGCTAGATCGTGCTGGACAAGTAATCAAATCCTATACTTTTAGAGGATTATTTCCATTAACAGTAGGACAAATAGATTTGGCCTACGACTCTAATGATGTAGTAGAGGAATTTGAAGCAACATATCGTTACCAATTTTTTGAAACAAATACTACAACTTAACATTTCGTATAAATATTTACATTGATAAATTGAATACGGAGTGTTATGGCACAATTATTTGGGTTTCAAATTACTAGAGCTTCTAAGGAAAAGGGAGAGCAACCTACTTTTGTTCTCCCCGATCCTGAAGATGGAGCAACGACATCCGCTGGTTTTTATAGTGAATTTTTAGATATTGAAGGTCAGACTAAAAATGAAGCTGACCTTATTAGACGATATAGGTCTACAGCAGAGCATCCAGAATGCGACCTCGCAATCGAAGATATTGTCAATGAATCTGTGAATACAGAGGAATTAAAAGCCCCTGTATCTCTTAATACTGACAATCTCCCCTATTCATCAAAAATCAAGCAGAGAGTTAGAGAAGAATTTGAACAAGTTTTAAACTTATTAGATTTTAATAATAAAGCACATGATCTTTTTAGAAGATGGTATATTGATGGAAGGATTCATTTTCATAAAATTATAGATGAAACTGACCCACAGAAAGGAATACAAGAATTAAGATTTGTTGATGCTTTAAAAATTAAAAGAGTAAGAAAAGTACAACGAGAAGTAACTAAAAAAGGATCACCTACTGTTAGTGTACTGGAAGATTATTATGTATATAATGAAGGTGGTTTAGGAGGAAAAACTGGTGCATCTGCAGCTAGTGGTACAATTAAGATTACTGCTGATGCTGTTGCACAATGTCCTTCTGGATTATATGACCCTTCTAAAAACATGGTTCTTTCTTACTTGCATAAAGCAATCAAGCCTGTCAATCAGTTAAGAATGATTGAGGATGCGGTAGTAATTTATCGTATTGCAAGGGCACCAGAACGAAGAATTTTTTACATAGATGTTGGTAATCTACCTAAAGTAAAGGCAGAACAATATCTAAAAGATGTCATGAATCGTTACCGAAACAAGTTGGTGTATAATGCATCTACTGGTGAGATTCGTGATGACAGACAACAGATGAGTATGTTGGAAGATTTCTGGCTGCCTCGTAGAGAAGGTGGTAGAGGTACAGAAATTACTACATTACCTGGCGGTTCAAATCTAGGTGAGATTGATGACATACTTTATTTTCAAAAGAAATTATACAGATCCCTAAATATACCTATTAGTCGTTTAGAAACGGAGAGTGGGTTTAATTTAGGTCGTGGTGCTGAGATAACAAGAGATGAAGTTAAATTCACTAAGTTTGTTCAGAAACTACGAAGAAAATTTAATGCTCTTTTTAACAATATTCTTAAAACACAATTATTACTTAAAGGTGTTGTTGCAGAAGAAGATTGGTTAAGCATTAAGGATAATCTTTCATATCAATATATGAAGGATGGACATTATGCAGAAATGCGAGATATGGATCTATTGCGTGACAGATTAGATGTCCTAAATACAATAGAACCTTATATTGGACAATATTTTTCTAAAAAATATGTTCAAAAGCAGGTATTCAGAATGTCAGATCAAGAAATTGAATCTATGGATAAAGAAATGGAATCTGAACCTGAGCCTGATTTAGATATGGATGACCAATAATTAAAACAATGGAGATAAATTATGAGTGAAGTACCAGATATGATCTCAGCAGTAATTGCTGATAATAAAGTTGATGCAGAATCACACTTTAAAAATACAATGGCACAAAAAATTGGAAGTGCATTAGATTTAAAAAGAGTAGAAGTTGCAAATTCCTTAGTACAAGGACAACCAGAACCAGAACCAAAACCAGCAGAAAATACTGCCGATGAAAAAGTTTAAGGAATTTAATACATGGGTTGTAGAAAAGGATGAACATAAGAAATCATCCACTTACAAGAAACTTACACCTAAAATGAAGAAGGCAGTCGATGATACCTTCGCATCATTGGAGAAGAAGCCAGGTGATTTTTTAAGTACATTTGATAAGAATGTAGAGAAAGTTGCAAAGAAACATGGTGTAAAAGTTAAAGATATTATGGATTATTTTGACAAAGAAATGCTAACAATTTAGGATAAACTATGGCAAATTCAATTAGAAATTCAAATCAGAGGAGTGTATTACATATAGACTCTACTGATGGCGCAATAACATTAGCAGAACTTAAAGGTGCTAATGAGGCTACCCCAACTAAAGCACATATTGTCGAAATATTCTGGCAAACTGCAACTTCAATTACCATAGATAGGGGTGGTACAGATGTTCATGCCTTTACAGGAACAGGACATTGGAATTTAGGTGCAGCTGGTGCTGAATTGGCAGGGTCACAAACAGCAGATATTGGTATTACAGTAGCTGGTGATTCTTATGCAGTTATTGTTGTACATAAATCATACGAAACAGTATAAGGGGTACACATGAAATTAATCACAGAAATGTATGATGATTTTGAACTTCTTACTGAAGGTAAGGATGGAAAAGATCTAAAAATCAAAGGGGTTTTCATGCAGGCCGAGACTAAGAATAGGAATGGTCGAATGTACCCACTTGATACTTTAATGAAAGAAGTTAAACGATATAATAAGGAACTTGTAGAACCAAAACGTGCTTTTGGGGAGTTAGGACATCCTGACGGCCCAACAGTCAATTTGGACAGGGTTTCTCATTTAATCGAAGAACTTTATCCCGAAGGTAATAATATCATTGGGAAAGCTAAGATTCTTGACACACCAAATGGTAAAATTGTCAAGGAACTCTTAAATGCGGGTGCAAAACTTGGAGTCTCTAGTAGAGGAATGGGAACACTTGAAAAGAGGGGTCAAACTAATGTAGTTAAAGACGATTTTTATCTTGCAACAGCAGGAGACATCGTTGCTGATCCGTCTGCACCAGAAGCGTTTGTGGAAGGAATTATGGAAGGAAAAGAATGGATTTGGGATAATGGAATTCTTAGAGAATCCGAAGTTGCCCGAATTCAAAGAGTTGCTTCCGAAAATAAAAAGCTTGAAGCTTTTGAAATGTTTCTTTCAAAACTCTAATTTTATAAATATAATTAATCAAAACTTTACAAGGAGACTTAAAATGTCTGAAGAACTCAATAAAGAAATGGAAGAAGTGGTTGAGGAAGAAAAGGTAGAAGAAGCTTCGGCTCCTAAAGCCTCAAACCCAAGTTCCGTTAAATTAAAGCAGGAAGATGATGATATGATAAAACCAAAAACTTCCGGCAAAGCATCTGCTCCTTCAGCTACTAAAGGTACAGTTAAACCAGTATCGGCAGTTGAAGCTAAAGAAGAAGATGAAGAAGAAGATTCCAAAGAATCTGAAGAAGAGCAGAAAGAAGCTCGAGAAATTCCTAAACTAAAATCAGAAATTCTTGCTGGTCTAGTTGATCACTTAAAAGGTCTTAAAAAAGAAGATCTTTCTAAAATCTATGGTTCACAAGTCATAGGTGAAGAAGAAGGTGATGATGATGAGGAAGAAGAAGATGATGAGGAAGAAGCTGAAGAATCTAAGAAGGTTAAAGAATCTATTGACCAAAAAATCGAAGATTTAGATGTTTCACAAGATGTTGAAGCATTGGTTGATGGAGAAGAACTTTCGGAAGAATTTAAGACAAAAGCTGCAACTATTTTTGAAACTGCAATTAAGTCAAAAGTTCGTTCTGAATTAGAAAAAATTCAGGAGGAAAACGACAAGCAGATGGAAGAACTTGCAGAAACTTCAATGACAAGTATGGTTGAGAAAGTTGATGACTATCTTAACTATGTTGTTGAACAATGGATGTCTGAAAACGAACTTGCTATTGAGCGTGGACTCAAAGGTGAGATTGCAGAAGATTTCATTAGTGGTCTAAAAGGATTATTTGAAGATCACTATATCGATGTTCCAGATGAGAAGTATGACATTCTGGAAGCCAATTTGACTAAGATAGAAGAATTGGAAGAAAAATTAAACAAGCAGATGGAAGAAAATGTCCAGTTGAAAAAGGCAAAAGGTGAACTTGTAAAAGAGTCCATGATTGCCGATGTTGCTGATGGGATGACTGATACTGAAACTGAGAAGTTCCAAAGTCTGGTTGATGATGTTGAGTTTTCTGATGAAGTATCTTACAAAGAGAAACTTCAAACGATTAAAGAAAGCTATTTTGGAACTGGAAAAGTAGAATCTGAGGAAACTGAGGTTATTACTGAAGAAGGTTCACAAGAAGTTCAAGAAGTATCTGGACAGATGGCACAGTATATGAAAGCCATAAAGAAAGATCATTCAAGAGCTCAAAAATAATATCTGAAAAACTTTAAAGGAGAAATTCATGTATAATTCAGAGCAACTCCAAGAGAAGTGGCAACCAGTATTGAATCATCCCGATCTACCACAGATCTCAGATGCATACAAACGTGCGGTTACCGCTGTTGTCTTGGAAAACCAAGAAAAAGAACTCAAAGAGTCACGACAGTTTTTGTCTGAGGCAGAAATGTCCACAGCCGATGCAGTCGCAAACTGGGATCCAGTTTTGATTTCTTTGGTTCGTAGGTCTATGCCTAACTTAATGGCATATGATATTTGTGGTGTGCAACCAATGAGTGGCCCCACAGGACTTATTTTTGCAATGAAAGCAAGAGTAGGTGAAGGTGCAACTAGTTCAGACGAAGCACTTTTTGATGAAGCAGATACTGCTGATTCTAGTGCATTCGCTGCAGGAGATTCACACGCTGGTGCTGAGCCTGGTGTTCTTAACGATGCAGGAGCAACAGCAGCTGTTACAACTCAAGCAGGCGATCCTGACATTTGGGGTATAAACACAGCTGGTGATTATAACGTAAAACCTGCTGATACTACAGCTTCAGGTGAGACTTATGACACTTCAGGTGCTCCAGTATTCCAAGACATGGGATTCACCATTGAGAAAGCAACAGTTACCGCAAGGACACGTGCCCTGCGTGCTGCTTACACAATGGAACTTGCACAAGACTTGAAAGCAATTCATGGTCTTGATGCAGAATCCGAATTGTCAAACATTCTTAGCACAGAGATTCTTGCTGAGATCAATCGTGAGGTAGTTCGTACTATCTACATTACAGCAAAAAAAGGATGTCAAACATCTGCTTCTGCTGGTATCTTCAACTTAGACACAGACTCTAATGGTCGTTGGTCAGTTGAGAAGTTTAAAGGTCTGTTATTCCAAATTGAGCGTGATTGTAACGATATTGGAATTCTGACTCGTAGAGGAAAAGGAAACATTCTAGTTTGTTCCGCTGATGTTGCATCTGCCCTTTCAATGGCTGGTGTTCTTGACATTGGTGGTGGAGCCAATGGTTCTGGAAACTTAAATGTTGACCCAAGTCCAGAAGGAAGTACTTTCGCAGGAACACTTGGTGGAAGAATTAAGGTCTTTGTTGATCCTTATAACTCCGTTGTAAGTGCAAGTGCTGCTAATAACTGGTATGTTGCTGGTTATCGTGGTTCTAATGCTTACGATGCAGGTTTGTTCTATTGCCCATACGTTCCATTGCAAATGGTTCGTGCGGTATCCGAAGAAACTTTCCAACCACGAATTGCATTCAAGACACGTTACGGAATGGCAGTTAATCCGATGTCAGAGACATCAGCTGCGATTTCTGCAAATTCAATACCTTTCTCACCAGATAGTAACACTTACTATCGCAGAGTTCGTGTAAGTAACTTGATGTAATCACACATCTTAGAGGGGGAATCGTTATTCTCCCTCTAACCCCTTTATTATAAACAAACCCTAATAGGAGAAAAATTCATGTTAGACCAAATCTCAGGGTGGATTAAACAAGTAACAAACATAGGATTAGGGCTTATTGCTCTAGGTGTTGTACTCCAAATTTTATTTGGGGCTGCAGTTCCATTCTTAGGTTTGGATGTAGTTGGTTCAGTCGTTGCGCTTGTAAAGGCACTAGGATCTGAAGGACTAGTTGGTTTAGTCGCCATATGGGTGCTTTGGGGAATTTATTCTAAATAACCCTAATTCATTAATATAGGGGGGGATGGATTCTCCCCTATTTCCTTCCTTATAAATACTAGTGTAACAATTTTAATATAAAAACAATGGCAGACACTAGTCAACCTACAGTATTTGATTACGCAACTGGAACTCAATGGAGACTTGCGTTTAATCGTCTACCCAAAACAACTTGGTTTTGTACAGCTGCAAATTTACCTGGCATTACTTTAGGAGAAGCAACATTTCCCACACCTATGACAGATACATTTGTTGCAGGAGACAAACTTACATTTGAAACCTTAAATATAACTTTTTTGGTAGATGAAGAACTTCAAAATTATAGAGAATTATGGGATTGGTTAGTAGGAATGGGGGCTCCCAAACAACATTCACAATGGTCTACAGCATTAACTAAAGGTGATGGAACAACTTTAAATTTTAGTTCAGTAGGTTCTGATGATGAAATTGACCCTAGAACAGCTTCTGTGATGCAAAAAGGAACATCTACAGAAGGAAATTTATATTCAGATGGTGCATTAATAATATATAATTCTAAGAATGTACCAAAAGTAGAAGTTAAATTTAAAGATATGTTTCCTACAACATTGTCTGGATTAGAATATTCACAAGAATTAACAGATGTTGAATATTTTAAAGCAACAGCAAGTTTTAGGTATCTTTATTATGAGTTTGAGACTTCATCGTAATAAATACTCACAAGTAGCCTAAACATAAAAATTAATTTAAGTGAGTCCACTTGATTAGGCTGTGTGACAATATAGCTATCATGTTTAGGCTACGTCTTTCGTAGGGGGAAAAAACTTGACATTTCCGTTTTTATATGTTATTATGAGTATGTCGAGTTTCTAATAACTGAATCTATAGAATAAGTAACAATGACTTTATCAGAAATACAAGAAATGGTCAGAAAAGACCTAAAAATCAATGACCTTGAATTAGACATAGAATCTTTACGAATCCCTTCTTTACATTCCAAATATTTACAGCTCTTAACAGAGCATTCCCTTCTTCTAAAAAAGACACAGGGAGAACTTAATGTTCTCAAAAGGGATAAATGGGTGTTTTACACAGGGAAAGCAACAGAAGAAATTTACAAGGAAAAGGGTTCTTTTGATGTAAAGTTACATACAAAGGATGACCAAAAAACCTTTATAGAGGCCGATAAGGAATATCGGGAACTAAAAGGTAAAGTTGAATACTATGAATCAGTAGTGGAATATCTACAGGAGATAGTAAGATCAGTTAGTAATCGATCTTTTCAAATAAAAAATGCGATTGAGTGGCGAAAATTCGAGGCTGGAATATGATATTATAATTCACAAGAAAGATGATGTTTATTTTCAGATTGAATGTGAA
>VTLG01008327.1_pt1 | contig 13384 bp, 17 predicted proteins | sample 4694571 | NCBI WGS metagenome assembly VTLG01 (sample SAMN12604809, study PRJNA352737) | marine metagenome | biome: ENVO:00000447; feature: ENVO:00000209|ENVO:00000569|ENVO:01000036; material: ENVO:00002151; isolation source: viral sequences binned using virsorter ... | reverse complement strand
AAGAAATTGTTATGATTGAAACTCTAGATTGGAATGATTCTAATGTAGTTTTTGATGAACTACCATCATTAGAAATGTTTGAAGAACTGCCTCCGCTGGAGGAGGTGTACATGGAAGAAATAGTTATAGAGGAAATGTTTGCAGAAGAATTTACTGAAGAGATGCAAGAAGAATTTATTGAAGAAGTCTTTGAAGAGTTTGTAATGGAAACAGAACCTGAACCAATACCTGAACCAGAGCCGGAACCAGTTGAAGAAATTCAAGAAGTTGCTATGGTCCAGGAAGAACCAGAACCAATAGACGAACAGCCGGTCATGGAAGAAGTACAAGAAGAGCCGGTTGAACAGGAGATAGTAAATGAACAAATTGAAGAGCAACCCAGTAGCGAAGAAGTTGTTGCAGACGAACCAGAACCGACAACAGAAGTTGCCGAACAAGAAGAGATCGTCGAGGAGCCAATTGAAACAGAACCTACAACAGTTGCAGAAACAACAGAACCAGAATCTGCAGAACCAGTGGAAGTTGATTTAGATATTAAGGTCGCCGCTATTGAAAAAGCAATACAAGGCAAGATAGCAAATGAAATGCAAAGAGTTAGTTTAACTCTTGATGTAATTAATGAGTTTGTATCTCGTGAGATGACAGCAGAACAAGCTGATATATCTAGCTATTTCAACACGAATGCTGCTTTGTTTGACACACGTCAATTACCTAGCGGCGATCCTAGTTTCTTCATGCAGGTCAGTCTTGCCAGTTATGACAAAAACATATATGCTAGTCAGCCAAGCATTGCAGGTACAGATCCTGTAGTACAACATCAAATTAAGATGATTGAACACAAGAAAAAAACCAGCGATGCATATAGAAATCTTATGGAGTTATTAAATGCAAGGAATGTTAAGTAAACTATCATCATACGCTGCACTACTTGGTGTCATTGGTGCCATAGGTGGTGGCTTTATGGCATGGGGCGAATTCAACAACAGAATAGCACAGCTAGAAGACAAAGAATTTATAGTCAACGAGACTGTAGACTTATCAGGTATCATAAAAGAACTAGAAGGTTTAAAAGCTGACATAAAAATAAATGACGCAGCTATAAATTTTCTTGATGCAAAGATAGATGAACTAAAAGCATCGTTAGATAATCCGTTATTGTAATGAAGCTATCAGACTCAACACAAATTTCGTTACCGGCGCGTAACCTATTAGCTATACTTGCAGCTGTAGCAATCGGCACTATGTCTTATTTTACAATTGTTGAAAGGCTTAACAGCATTGAGACTACACTACAACTCATGGAAAAAGATATAGAAGCTGCTAATACTTTTATTGAAGGTGTACCAAAGGGTGATATGGTCAGTCCACAGATACAAGAACTTTATATGTTAGTAGAATACTTGGCCGAAGCCACAGAGAAACTTAAAGAACAGATGGAAGCAGAGATACCACTTATACTTAAAAATGATATGATTATACAATTTCATGAAGAGAGATTGATAGACTTAGAAGAGCGAAAGAATGGGGATCATTGAAACAGTTATCATACTTAGTTTGTACGTCTATGATGGCGGCAATAAAACCATAGAAGGTTGGTATCACCAGGATAATCTTAGCACCTGTCTCGCAGCCAAGCGCACGGCCGAAAGAAACTCAGGCAATCAAGTTCAATACACCTGCTCATTAGAACAATGTGAGATGACGACAGATCAGACTGGTGTCAAGCATTGTGATAAGATAATAAAATAACTTGTAATCTGTAGTAAACTTACTTATATTTACCTTCATGGGATTACCCAAACTATTAACAGAACAGCAAAAGAAATTTGCAGAACTATTGGTTTACAATGAAGGTCGTAAAACTCCTACAGAATGTGCGCACGAGGCTGGCTATGCTGAAGGTTCGTGTCATGTCCGCGCTTCTGAACTTCGTAACCCGAATAAATTCCCCCTTGTTGTTAAATATATTGGTGAGCTCAGGTCAGAAATCCAAAAGAAATACGAGGTTAGTTTTGAAAGACATATCACAGAACTCGGTCGTATACGCCAAGAAGCTTTGGCGAAAGGAGCTTTCTCGGCAGCTACAAATGCGGAGGTTGCTCGAGGAAAAGCAGCAGGACTATACATCGAACAGAAAATAATACGCACTGGCAAACTAGAAGACATGTCTATTGAAGAGCTAGAGAACAAGATGAAGAAGATATACAAAGAAAACGAAGTCTTAATTAAAGGTGATTACACTGTACTAGAAGACACACCTAAAGAACCATACAAAACATTTAATACTGAAGAGGGCGAAGAGTGAGAAAAGCCAAGATGCACACAGAGCATGTTGCTGGTCCTAAAAAAAGAACATCAATAGGTCAATCAATTAGATCAAGACCAAAAAATAAACACAAACGTAGATCACATAAAGCCTATCGTGGTCAAGGCAGGAGATGCAACTAATGAAAAAAGAATCTAGGTATGGTCCAATGGATAAACAATTAAGCTCTGGCTATCTACATTATACTACTAAATCTTTGGTACAAATATTAGAGAAGTTTTGTGAAAGCCCTGTTGGTGCTGACGCAAGAGTAATGCTTGTGCTTCCAGAGGGCAGAAGTCCAGCGCAAAAAGAGTTTAATGTTAGAGAAATTAAATTAATCGAGAACAAAATTATAGGCGCAAAAGAGAAATATCGTTGCGTTATTACCGTTGAGTAATTACTTTGAAAGCTGAGTCAAAACTTTGGCAAAAAGTTAAACGTCACACACCTAATATTACATGGACAAGAGTTGAATCTTGGTCATCTTTTGGTTTTCCTGATCTAGTTGGGTATACTGAAAAGGCTGGTTTTTTTACAGTTGAGTTAAAAGTAACAAAGAGTAATAAAGTTGCTCTCTCACCACACCAAATATCGTTCCATGTAAAGCATCCCACGAATACCTTTATCCTTATCCAGACCCGCGATGCTTGTTCCCCGAAACTTTATCCAGGCGCCTGTGCGCTTGAGCTCTCGCAGCTAGGGCTTGCGGCCCCCGGAGCTTGTGAGCTTGCGTCTTGGTCCGAGCTTGAGCGCTTGCTGCTCGGAGCTTGAGTGCTTGCGCATCTGGACGAGCGTGCGCCCCTTATAGTGATATTCCTCTCTGATCCAATAACCGTGACGCGCCCCGTAGGGCGCGCCCTTGATCAATCCGGGTGAAAGGATAAAACCCCGCATCAATATTTTATACCTTTAGAACTAACCTTGGTAATACCAAGCATTCGCAGCTGGCTCTTGCTTAGCGTGCGCCCCTTGTTTATATTCAAGAAGCTTTCAGGGCGCATCAGGTGCCCATCGGCTGCCTGGTACATAAAAGTGTATTTTGTTTTATGTTTAATCATAATTAATTTATTATTTCAGATGGGACCACGAACCCGCTGGTGTCGTGCTTCGCTTTGCCTTTAGCGGTCAGGCCAATGATAACCCCGGCCCCCGCGTCGGTAAACCTGGCGTCGTGTTCGTCGCCATCAATAACGGGATACCCGCGCCACGTTTCCGGCAGCTCACCAGAGAACACAACGGCCGCGCTGGTATGTTCCAGGACCGCGGCCAGTTTATGGTCATTATCTTCAGCCCGTGAAAATGTCAGGTGGTAGTTAGCCGGCAGCTGCTGGCCAACGATGCGGTTCTCTAGCTTCGTATAGTCGTAAAATTGTACATCTGGAAACAGCTCCATAATATTTTTACCAGTGTCGCGGATCTTGTAGCGCTCATAGGGTAGATCACTTGTGCCGTTCAATCTAACGGCAGCCTTCAGGCCTTTTGCTTTTGCCTTCCGGCGCAGCGCGCTAATCTCGTTGACTAGGTCCCACAGGAACTGCTGGCGATCTTGAAAGAAACGTTGCGTCTTCTTGAGGCGCGCAGCCTGAACCACGTTCATGGCACCCCGGCCCGCTGTGTTAAGACACGCAGCAGCGCAGCCGGCGCTGGCGCCAGGGCATACGTTCTTACCGCTTAAGTTGTAAGGGCTCATATAAATGATACCAGTGAGCACACCTACTTTCTCCGATTTAATTGTTTTGTAATTGGTATTGATACCTAGTAATTTTTGCATGTTATATCCTCTCTGTTAATTTCCCATAGTATAAACATTATTTTTTATTTGTCAAGCTTGCGACCTTGCGACCTTGCGGGCCCACCCGCCCCCGCTTGCGGCTTGCGGCCTGAGCCTCGAGCCTTGCGGCCTGGTCCAACCAAAAAGGGTTAACTTTTTCGTAGAAGTCCCGCGAACAGAGCGGCGCGGCCCCTTCGGGCCGCTGCTGCTTAGGCATTATATCTTCCTGGAAATCTTTCCTGCATAATTTTTAAAGCTTGGTTTCTAATCTTCTCTTTATTGCCCTTCAGGTCAAACACCTGCTTCCACCATGCCAGTGCCGGCGGCTGCGTACGCGTTAACTTCATGGGATGGATTTGCAGCGCCTGGTACATCATAGTTATTTGAATGTCCGCGATCCGTACATGCCCTTCACCGCATGAACCACCTATAAACACAGTCTCTTCTGATACGGGCAGCTGGGGCGCTAATCTATTTCTGTAGTCTTTTGTCATTTCTTATCCTTTCTAATTTAGTTGGGGCTAGCACGTTCAAGGGTGTATCACCAGTCTGCCCCAACTATTGTTAACAATACAACAATCTCCCATATTCGCGCCACGTTGTCAAATAAAAATAAAAAATAAAGTTGTGGATAACTTAAATTATTTCCTTGACACATTCTCCCATATATGATACCCTGATAGGGTTGGCGGGCGGGGTGTGCTTGCGAGCTTGCGGGCCCACCCTCCCCAAAAATAAAAAAATCTTGCGCCCTGGCCTAGGGAATCGCACCCGTCTGTTTATGTCTTTGACACCAGGGCTTGGACACGCGGTCCGGAGACAACAAACAGATTATAACTTAAGCTACCCTTCATAGGGCGTGTCACATCTAGCAAGGACCCGTGACTTTAGGCGCTTGGCCAAGCATATTTAAGATCAGGCCAGTTTTTAATTTGTTGTCACCGCACCACGTAAAAAACTTTTAAGAGTGTACCGTGTCACAGAGAATAATATAAGCACTCTGCATTTGGTTCATCTTGTTTGTACCGGTGCCCACACGATACACACTTAAAAGTTCTTGTTCGCAATCCGGAGACAAGATAACATAGCGCGACTCACGTCTTATCAGCTAATTTCAGGTACCCTTCGTATTATCTTGTCACCGCATAGCGATTTATATTAGGGCTTACAGATATAACTACCATGCCTAATACTAGTGTGATTAATTAACCATAGCAAAGCCTTTGCTTTGCACAACTCCCACACTTTCTGTTGTCTTGTTCGCCTGTCTAATATTGACAGTTTGTTTTAGTAAGTCTTTCATGTCATCAGACACAATCACAACTTCACTACCGATAGCTTGACCTGTATTCAAATCAATACAACTCTCGACATCAGGCCAGTATTCTTTGACATCATCTAAGAATTTAGCTTGGTCAATAACACTATTCATACCTGTTATGAGATTGTATTTAGCTTTCCATAACTCAATATGCGATTGTATTACCATTGACTTTGCTCTTTCGTAGTCTCTTAGTTGTTCCCAATGTTTTTGGTGACAAGCCATAGCTCGTTCATGGCAACCACCACTTATGACAGTTTTAATCCACTTGCCATAATCACTGTCGCTAATACTGTTATCGTTATTATGATAACCACGCCTAGTGTACAGAGCATAATCCTCATACCTATCATTAACTTTTGCTACTGCGGAATAATCACCACGCATAGCATTAGTCTTTTCGTGATAGTGAGGGTTTTCTTGTCGCTTGGTTTGGTCATACTCCACCTCGATAGTAGCTTGGTGACCTTTTGCTTGTAGATCAAAATGATATAAAGCATTATATAAATCTCTATCTATTTTAAAATCATATCTTTGCTCTCTATCATCACTATCAATGTTCTTAAATACAAAACAGTGATCTGTCGTAGTCATAGCACGATAAGTGCTTGTTTCATATTTTCTGATAACTTGCATATCAGCAGTGGGATAAAATTGTTCCACTAGTGGTGATATAACACTGTCCCAAGTTTTGTTTTTGACTTCGTAGTAATTGCTTACTGCGTTTTGTAAGTCATCATCTACTTGCATAGGTGTTTTGTTATACACAGTATTAGCCCACTCTTTTTTTAGAGCTTGTCGCTTCTGTGCATTTAGTCTTACTTTATTATCCATATCTATTCCTTTCTATGGGTTTGGTTTGTAATAGTATTATCATATATTGTGATATTGTCAATCAGTTCTGCAAAGGCTTGTGAGTTTTTTGCAATCCACTCTTTCATACAACTCAATGAATGAAACCGCTTGTGGACTGGCTTTACTTCATGCCTTTTAGATCCTCCATAAACAAATTCATATTCAGATTGTGGATATGCACTGTATGAATTGGGATAGTATTTGCAACCGCAACCGACACATATTCTAGCCTTGCTCATAAGTCCCTCCACATAACTCTGATTATATCTCGTACCGCTAGGCCTACTAATACTAGTAGGCCTATAGATATTATTATTATTAATAAACCAAAGCTCATGAATCGAGCCACGCTGGTTTGCCTTGTATATGAGTTATACCTGTTGCTGTGCGATAGCCCTCATGATTACCGTTGTCATCTACTTGTTGATAACAGATAGCTATATCTTTGTTTTTGGTTTGCCATGCTCGACACTTGCTATCCCAAATACCATACCTTGTAACCTCTCGGGCTTGGCCTTTGTGATAGTAGGTAATTTTAAACCACCGAGAATTTTGTAAGTGGTGTGTCATGTGATCTAATGTGACTATATTCTGTTCATCATCTCTAATAATTGATTGATACATTTTTAAAGCCCTCCTCTATTTCTTTCTGTTGAATTAAATCATCATGCTCTGTGATCTTATGTTTTTTTAATTGTTGTTTAATTAATGATAGCGTAAAAAATTTGGCTCTCTTATTAACTAAGTTATCAAAGTTTTTAAACTTGCCATATTTCATAAAGTAGGTGGCTTCTCTACCTGCTGGTTTTACGATATTTTCTCTAACCATATCTGTTAAACCTCCCACTGCTGATTTTTTTCTCATTATTTATCCTTTCTAAAATGTGGGGGGACTTTCGTCCCCCCTGTCGATTAATTAACTATCTCGACTACGTGAAAGCTAATATTTTGACTATTTTCTTTAGCTTCCTGATTTAAGTTATCTGTCAAAGCGTCTGCTAGTTCTTTATTTTGACATTGTTTATCTACGTAAAAGTCAGGTGACAGTGTATCATAGACTTGTTTTTTAATTACAAGGTACATATTAAATCTCCTCTCCTTGCATTTCTCGGAACTCTTCTAATCGAGCTTCTTTCATTGCCCAATCATCTTCCATTTTGTTTTGTACTTCTACCCATATCTGAATATTACTTTCGCCATGTTCTGATATGAATTCATTTTGTGTCATGTGTTCTGCGTCTTCTTGCATACCCAATAACCAATCGTTTGTTTTACTCATTGTTATTCCTTTCGTTAGTTAATTAATAACATCACACTACAAAATATTTTCCCATAAGTATATATAAATATATTTTTTTTATACATTTTTATGTGGATAACTTTGTACATATCTAGTATGTATCAGACTGCTACATACTAAATGTGGGGTCGCCTAAAATTTCCTGTGGATAACTTTATTTTTTTCTTGACACAAGATGTAGTAGGTCGGATAGAGGTACCATACCAGATCTTGTGGCCCTACGGGCCCACCCACCCCACCCCCGGATTCTATATAGTAGGGATCCTAATGTGTCGTATATAGTTTGATTTGGACGTAAATATGAGTTATAATCGTTTTCACTTTGACTAAAACAAAAAGGTGCAAAATTTTTTAAAAAATTTTTTCAAATGCTAACCCCAGAACAATTAAATAATTTACCTGAAGATACTAAAAAAGAATACCTACGAACAATGGTATTACTTGATGAAAAGAAAAAAGAACAAGAGATCCGCGATGACTTCTTAAGTTTTGTTAAACACATGTGGCCAGGATTTATAGAAGGTGAGCACCATAAAATTATGGCAGAAAAATTTAATCGAGTGGCTAAAGGTGATTTAAAAAGATTAATTATTAATATGGCGCCACGTCATACTAAATCAGAATTTGCATCTAACTTTTTACCAGCATGGATGATCGGTAATCAACCTGATCTAAAAATAATTCAAGCAACTAATAATGCAGAACTTGCAGTACGCTTTGGTCGTAAAGCTAAATCATTAATTGACACAGAAGATTATCAAAAAATATTTGGCACCAGACTGCGCGAAGATTCTAAAGCTGCAGGTAAATGGGAAACCGATCAAGGCGGCGAATACTATGCTGCCGGTGTCGGCGGTTCGATAACCGGTCGTGGTGCTGACTTGTTAATTATTGACGACCCTCACTCGGAACAAGATGCAATGAATATGGCATCCTATGACAGGGTATATGAGTGGTATACTTCGGGTCCTCGGCAAAGACTGCAACCTGGTGGCAGAATAATTGTTGTGATGACACGTTGGAATGTTGCTGACTTGACAGGTAAATTAATGAAAGCGCAAAAAGAACCAAAAGCAGACCAATGGGAAGTGATAGAGTTCCCAGCAATCTTGCCAAGCGGTAATCCGGTTTGGCCGGGCTATTGGAAGTTAGATGAGTTAGAAGCAGTGAAAGCATCAGTGAGTATACTAAAATGGAATGCACAATACCAGCAAAATCCCACAGCAGCAGAAGGTAGTATTATAAAACGTGAGTGGTGGCAAGTTTGGGACAAAGACGATCTACCCGCATTAGAGCATGTCATACAAAGTTATGATACGGCGTTTATGAAAAAAGAAACTGCTGACTACAGCGCCATAACAACCTGGGGTGTATTTCACCCTAGCGATGACAGCGGTCCGGCGTTAATTTTAATAGATATGGTAAAAGACAGATACGAGTTCCCCGAATTACGCCGCATTGCCAAAGAACAATATGACTACTGGAAGCCAGAAACGGTGATTGTAGAAGCTAAAGCTTCGGGCTTGCCATTAACGTATGAAATGCGTAAACTAGGTATACCTGTTATTAACTTTACACCGAGTAAAGGAAATGATAAACATACTAGGATAAACTCTGTAGCACCATTGTTTGAGGCAGGTCAAATATGGGCACCAGAAACAAAATGGGCAGAGGAAGTAATTGAGGAATGCGCTGCATTTCCATTAGGTGAGCATGATGACCTGGTGGATAGTATGACTCAAGCAGTAATGCGATTTAGACAAGGCGGCTTTGTCGAGCATCCAGATGACTATGAGGATGAGGCGTTGCCACAACAACAGAGGACATATTACTAATGGCTGAAATAGAAAAAGGTGTTGACTCCCTCCCAAAGGATTTAGAAATTTTAGATAAAGATGTAGATGTGGTGATGCCACAAGAGTTTCAAGATGGCGGTGACGTTAATGTTGAGATGATGGAAGACGGCGGTGCCGAAATAGATTTTGATCCTAATGCCGGTGGCATGGAAGGTGGCGAACAACACGAAGCTAACTTAGCAGAATTCATGGACGACGGCGCGCTGACCGCGGTTGCATCTGAACTACAAGAATCTTACGATGAAATGAAATCGTCACGTTCTGATTGGGAAGACGGTTATCTAAAAGGTTTAGACCTGTTAGGTTTTAAATATGAAAATAGATCAGAACCATTTCAAGGCGCATCCGGCGCTACCCACCCAGTATTAGCAGAAGCAGTTACGCAATTTCAAGCACTAGCTTACAAAGAATTACTACCTGCAGGCGGACCAGTTAGAACTCAGATTATGGGTAAGATTGATCCAATGAAAGAACAACAATCACAACGAGTCAAAGAGTTTATGAATTATCAAATCATGACTGAGATGAAAGAGTATGAACCTGAGTTTGACCAAATGTTATTTAATTTACCACTTGCTGGTTCTACCTTTAAAAAAGTTTATTTTGATTCGGTGCTAGGACGCACCGTTTCTAAGTTTGTACCGGCAGAAGAATTAGTAGTGCCTTACACGGCAACCTCACTAGAAGATGCTGATACTATTATTCACGTTATTAAAATGTCTGGTAACGATTTACGTAAACAACAAATTAGTGGTTTCTATCGTGATGTAGAATTAGTTGAACCAAGTGATACACCCACTGATATTCAAGAAGGTAAAGATAAACTTGGCGGTGTTAGTGCTGGTGCTTATAATGAAATGCATACACTATTAGAGTGTCATGTTGAATTAGACTTAGAAGGCTTTGAAGATAAAAATTTACAAACTGGTGAAGAGACTGGGATTAAACTACCTTTCATCGTAACTATTGATGACGATTCAGGTGAGGTGTTGGCTATTAGAAGAAACTATGGTGCGCAAGATCAATTAAAACGACGCAAAGATTATTTTGTGCATTTTAAATTTTTACCTGGACTTGGCTTTTATGGCTTTGGTCTAATTCACATGATTGGTGGTTTATCAAGAACAGCAACTGCAGCACTAAGACAATTACTAGATGCGGGTACGCTATCTAATTTACCATCTGGTTTTAAACAACGTGGGATTAGAGTTCGTGATGAAGCGCAACCTTTACAACCCGGTGAGTTTAGAGATGTAGATGCTCCTGGTGGTAATCTCCGGGACGCGTTCATGCCGTTACCGTTTAAAGAACCGAGCGCCACGCTCCTTCAACTAATGGGCGTAGTAGTACAAGCCGGGCAGCGTTTTGCGAGTATCGCGGATATGCAGGTCGGTGATGGCAATCAGTCGGCAGCAGTCGGCACGACGGTAGCGCTCTTGGAACGCGGATCGCGGGTTATGTCAGCAATCCATAAAAGATTATATCAAAGTTTAAAATGTGAATTTATGTTAATGGCAAATAATTTTTCTACTTATTTACCAAAACAATATCCGTATGATGTAGTTGGTGGTAATAGAGAAATATTTGCAACTGATTTTGATGAAAGAATAGACATCATACCGGTTGCTGATCCAAATATTTTTTCACAATCACAACGTATACAGATTGCACAAACAGAATTACAAATGGCAATGTCAAATCCTGACATGCATAACTTATATCATGCGTATCGACATATGTATGAAGCACTTGGGGTTAAAGATGTGGACATTTTACTACCACCGCCGGCACCAATGCAGCCAATGGACCCAGCAAGTGAAAATATTCTTGCTCTTACTGGTAAAAAATTTCAAGCATTTGCAAAACAAGACCATCAAGCGCATATGCGGGCACATTTACAGTTTATGGGCACTACTATGGCACGTAATAATCCTAAAACTTTGGGTAAATTACAGCAAAATTGCATGGAACACATAAATTTAATGGCAGGTGAGCAAATAGAAGTAGAATTTGCCGAAGAAATAGCACAATTAAAGCAAATGGAACAGCAAATGCAGGCTATGTTGCAACAAATGGGGCCACAAGCACAACAAAACCCACAATTTATGCAAATGCAGAAGCAAGGACAACAAACACAGGTCGGCATGGAGGCACGTAAGGCACAATTAGTAGCAGAATTCATGGAAGACTATGCGGCAGCAGAACGAGAAGTCTTAAATCAAATAGAAAATGACCCATTACTTAAATTAAAAGATAGAGAAATAGACTTAAAAGCTAGAGAAGAAATGCGTAAAGAAGAAGAGGGTGAAGCTAAATTAAACCTAGAAAGAGCTAAGATGTTACAGAATAGAGATCTTACTGAAACTAAAATTGAAGAAAATGACAAACATCAAAAACTTAGAGCTAGCGTATCATTAGCAAAAAGCGGTATAAGTGGTATGCAAGCATCAATTAAGGAACAGGGGAATTAATGGCAAAACGTGGGGGTAAAAAGTTACCTGATAAAAGAGGTTTCGTAGATGGTCCTGGTGGCTATCGTGGTAAAGACGACCGTGACAAAGGTTTTGGTGGAGGCAGCGGCACCGGTAGTGGTGGCACCGGTAGTGGTGGTGGTAATTTTAACACTGGTATAGCTCCCGGAGATGAACTCTCAGCGTTAGATCAAATAGCAGAAGACAATCTTAATCAAGCAATGAACGAGGCGGGATATGTTCAAAAAAACTTTAACTTAGACCCTCTTGATCCAATGTCGCAGTTTCAAGTAAGTCAAGCGCCTAATGCTGCTCCACTTGATCCAACTGTGCCAAATGCTCTTTTGGGCACAGATTTTGCACCAAACCCAAATTTAGCAGCAGAGCTAGCTGCTCAAGAGCCACAACCTTTTAGTTTATCAAACTTAGCGACAGGTGTTGGCCAATTTTTTAATAGTCCTATAGGTCAAGCTATTGGGTTTGCTACCAACCCTGCTGCATTTTTTAGTGGTCAACTTTTAAAAAATTTATATAAGACAACCACTGATGAAGATGATGATACTGGTATTATGTCTGCACTTGCAAGCACAACTCAGGACGTAACGCCTTTTGATACTAGCAGACTATCGAATATTTTTAGTGGGGTACCAAACGCAGCAGAATTAAATACCACTACAAACATAGGAGATACGTTTACTATGCCGGAACAAAGTTTTGTAAATAGTTTGTTTACCGATCAAAATTATGGTTTATCACCAGAAGCAAAACAAGGAATTACAACAACACCAGTTGGTGTAGCTCAACAAACTTATGGTGATCCTACAGGTGCAGCTTCTTATAATTTTGGAGCACAAGGTGATCCACAACTAAGCATGGAACAACTAAATACAATGGCAGCTGAAGATTACGCCAATCGAGTAGCTGCACAACAACAGCCAGGTTTTTTTAGTGGACTAGACATTCAACCAGCAGGACTTGAAAGAGAAGGAAATAGAGGACCTAGTGAACTAATACCACCTCCGGACGCAACAACTCTTCCAGTAGAAGAAAATCCATTTATAGGTTTTGGAAGTATTGATCCTCGACCTAATTATGGTTTGCTTTATGGTGGTGGTTTTAATCAAGGTGGTTTAGTGCCACCAATGTCCGGTCCAATGTCCGATGGTCTTGGTAATTTATTTAAAATGAAGTAATGAAAAAAGACGCTAAAATCAGCAAGGTAATGCGTGAATATAAATCTGGTAAACTTAAGTCTGGTAAATCTAAGAAAAAAGTGGTAAATAGAAAGCAAGCTATTGCTATCGCACTTAGCGAAGCAGGCGTAAAAAAGAAAAAACGGAGGTCTAAATGATCGAATCTTTAAAAGCAAAATGGACTGCACTAAGCGTTAAGAAAAAAATTATCGCTGGCGTTGCAGTTGCAATAATTATAATCGCAATTATTTCATAATTAATGGGACCATTACTTTCACTTCTACCGACGGTATTAAAAACTGGTGCTAG
>VTLG01006530.1_pt1 | contig 13384 bp, 21 predicted proteins | sample 4694571 | NCBI WGS metagenome assembly VTLG01 (sample SAMN12604809, study PRJNA352737) | marine metagenome | biome: ENVO:00000447; feature: ENVO:00000209|ENVO:00000569|ENVO:01000036; material: ENVO:00002151; isolation source: viral sequences binned using virsorter ... | reverse complement strand
TGAACCACTTGCAGTAAGGTTATGTGAATTAGCTGAGTTATCTGTAATATCAATACTTGTACCTGCAATAGGCCAGTATGCTTTGAGATTGGTTGTCCCTGCTCCTAATGATGTGCTTACATTTATCTTACTTGCTAATACTTGAACTTCACCAATCGTCAATTCTTCTGCATAAACTCTAACATCAGCTATTTTACCATTAGCATAGGTTGATGCGTTCTTTCCGATTTCAACAACGGCAGCAAGGTTTTCCATAGCAACATAAGAACTTTCGTTGCCCCCCATATTTGTATCATCAACCAAAACTCCATTGAGATAAAGATTAATTGTGTCTCTTGCACTACCTCCACCAGCTCCATCATAAGTAGCTGCAACGTGAATCCAAGAACCTTGATAAGCTGTTAATGCTGTGTTATAGACTCTACCTGTATAACAACCTGCTACCGATTCATCTGCTATGTAAAATTCAAGTTTATCAGAACTGTTAACAGCAAAAACGTATTCCAATGAAGTATTGTAAACTCCCTTTCCTAATATTGGAAAACTTGTTGCGTCATCCATATTTATCCACGCACTTACTGACATTGCACTATCGTTAGAACCATCTCCGAAACTAAAGTCATTGTGGTCGGCTGCATATAGATAATCATTATCACCTGCTAAATCGTGAACAGCGTCAAGATTTACATCAACGTTTGCCGTTCCAAGATTTCCTTCAAGGATTCCTCCTGTTCCGTTTATTTCTATTGTGCCTACCATTAGTCAATAGTTAAGGTTCCTAACTGCCTTATTCCTCCATTCAAATTTACGGTTGTCCCATCGTTTATCTTGTAAGTTCCAAGATTTGTTACTAAACCGTGATGTGTTATCTTATCTGTAGCTTGGTCTGCATCGTACCAACACGTCCCATCAGCACCAACGTGCGTATTGCCGTGTATAATCATTGCATCAGAAGTTGTGTTTAAACATAACCTTCCACTTTCTACGGTAAGGTCTCCAAATACTGTAATTATATTATTTGCTGAATCTCTTAATGTAATTTCGTAACTGGCTGAACTGGCCGTTATAGTTAGATTGTAAAAATTACTTTCCATAATATGTGTAGTGGCTCCAGTTGTTATTTTTACGGTTCCATTATTGTGTGTAAATGTCCCCTCATTTTTCAAAGCAAATCCTGAACTGGCTAATTCACCAGTAATAGTAGTAGTTCCGCTTGACGCACTAAATGTTGCTCCAGCCGATATTGCAATACTTTTTACGCTCAAATCATAACCAGCACAATCAAATCTTCCTGCCGTTATCGTAAGGTCTCCCCCAATACCACCAGCAGACGGTAACGTAGCAACGCAATCTGCGTGATTTATTATTACATTATTAATATCAATATCTGCGGCAGAATTTGGTGTAAAATCTACCAGCGTTGTAGCTTGAGTTCTAATGTCAATAGTTCCACTATTATGAACAAATCCATTACCATCGTAATCAAATGCTAAACCGTCTTTTTCTCCTGTAATTATAAAAGAACCTGATGCTGAAGGTGCTGTAAAAGCCCCTTGACCCATTGAAAGTGCGTTTACTGTTAAATTTGTATCTGCACAAGTTACAGTTCCAGTGTTACTTATTGATAAAGCTGAACTGGTATCTGAAACTGCTACAGTAGAATTGTTAAGAAGTAAAGTTCCAGATACAGAAAGATTACCTCCTGATACTGTAAGTGCATGATGACTACTTGATGTAGTTAATGTTCCTTGTGTTATTGTAAGGCCTCCTGCAATAGTTGTAGCTCTACCAATATCTACATTTAATCCAGAACCGTTTAATATTAAATTACGAATATTACCTGTGCCAGCCAAATCTTCAGTAGTGTTATGAGTTCCTTGTAATTCTAAATCTAAATTACCTGTAATAGTCCCTGAATGGTCAAACAATCTTCCTGATGTCTTTACACAAGTAATCTTGTAGCCACCACCTGCAATAGTACCACCATCAATATTTACATTGCCAACAGAAGCGTCTGCTGTAAGTGTAATAGTGTGTCCTGAATCTATGTGAGCTTCATCACCTGCACCCGGAACAGAACCGCCAGTCCAACTTCCTCCAGCGTTCCAATTACCTGAACCTGCTGACGTTATCGTAGCCATTAGACTACCTCACTTACGAAGACAATTTCAGAGTATATAGGAGAAACCATTCACTAAATAGTCCCCTGTAAGAAGATTTTACAATTACCTGCATTGAACGTTGGTGTTCCTGATGCTATGGTCATTGTAACTGCAATGTATCTTAAGCCAGTTGTTGATATAGCTTTCAAAGCTCCAGTATTATTTGCAATGCTTATGTCATCTCCAATCTGAACCCATTTAGAGTTAGTTGCTGGAGTTGCATCTGCTGAATCAAAAAGACTTCCCCATACCTTTGCAGTTATGGTTGCTGCCTCTCCTTCATTTCTAATCTGGATTGTAGCTCTATCATAGGCTTGAATTTCCTCTGTTGAAATCATTACAGTTGTCCCACTAAAGGCTGTTGCTGCGTTCTCTATAAGTGCTGTTTTTAGTGAAGTGCTTATTCTTGATTTGGTTACTGTATTTGCCATTAATCAGCCCTCTTCTTGGCTTTCTTCAAACCTTTGGGCTTCTTACGATATTGGGGTCTGGACTTTTTAACAGTATCGCATTTACATACGCCTTTGCACTTGTAACTGCCTTTCGGACACTTTACTTCTTTTTTAGGTGTTTGTTCGCCCTCGTCCAAGTGTTTTCTGGACTTATCAGGTCTGCCGAAACGCTTAGGAGGTCGGATGTGAGTCTTAAGCCCCCCGCTCCCAACTTCCTTGCCAATTTTACTTTGCTCGACAAAGACGTTTGAACCTTTAAGTTTTTCAAGAAGGCTTTCGTCTTCAATATCACGGGTATCTCCCCTGCACCAGTTGAAGACGTTGCCTTTCCGATTGCGTAACCTGCGAGAACTGCGCTTCCCAATATAGGTAATTTTGACCATTTAATTAGCCTCATTACCTATCTATTCGTCCAAGTCTCTAATACTTCCTTGTGTATTGAACCTATAACAGATTAATTCACCAGCAGTTAAGAATGCGTATTCTCTAGCAAGCGATTGCCTTACTGCCATATTGGTGTGGTCAAGATAAGTTGTTGGTGCTGCTACTCTGAATGCTAAGTTGTCCATATCTAAGAGTAAGATTCTTCCTGTTGAATCAGATTCAGATGCTACGTGCTGTGATAAGAATATTGGTATTCCATCGTATGCTCCGACACGGGAATCAAAGTTTAATCCAGCTTCGCCAGTTACTCCGTTCATGCCACCAGCTCCACCAGCTTTTAGGTCGTAGTTCCAAGTTGCATTACTTGATGCTCTCATTAATGCTTTCAAATCTTGGTAAGTATCATATCCAGTTAATAGAATTAGATTACTGTAGTTTGCACCGTTCTCCATTGCACTCTCTATTGCATTGTCAAGCATTGCTAATGTAAGTGCTGTTGGTGTGTCACTGTTGTGTTGTGTAAATGCATCTGCCCAAGCAGTTAAACCTGATTTGTCCAAGTCGTAAATATCTGCATCGCCTCTGTCATTACATAGTGCGTTAGCTGCTGCATCAGATATTGTTACACGGTCTAAAGATTCAAAGTTATTTCCTGCAACTGTATCTGAGTCACCTAATAACATTGCGTCAATGTAGTAAGCGTGTGCCTCTCCATTTTCCTTTCGCATAAATGAAACCAAATCCCCAAGTCCATCGTCTGCCTGAGATAGTAATTCAGCTTTAGAAGTCATTTCCCATGGAGTTACTACTTCCTTCATAGTTGCAGTAACTTCAACAAGGTCTAAGTGTTCTGTTGCTGGGAATGCCCCACCTTCTGCAACACCAGCAGTTGTGCTGTGCCTTGCAGTCATTACTCTCCAACCGGACTGTGTCCATGGTTCTTTCTTCAAAAGTTTGAAAACTTCTGATGTTGTGTTTAACTGATTGTAGACTTTTGCCCCGAACATGGTGTTGAAAGCACCTGCTGGGTCAGTAGACTCAATAGTATCATCCTTACGGATGCCGTACCTCTTGGAAACCCCAAGTGTTCCGCCATAGTAGGCGTTTACATATTCTTCCATACTCATTGCCATATTTAGTTTTCTCCTATCATTTCTTCAAGCTCATCCCATGATTTTGTCATATTGTTCCAATCAAAGGATTCTGCTTTTGGAGTGTCAATTTTTGGTGCTGGAGTTGTTTTCTTTCCAGTATATACACCAATGCCGTGTTTCTTAAGAGTTGTAACAGCTTTGTGAAGTTCATCCACTGTGTCTGCTTTTTCTTCTTCTTCTTCGGCTTCTTCTTCAGGTTCTTCTTCTTCTTCTTCTTCTGGTTCCTCTTCCTCTTCTTCCTCGGCCTTTTCTTCGCCCATGTCTTCTAAGTAAGCTAAAACCTCTTTAAGTTTAGCAAGTGTGGCTTCCATGTCTTTCATTAGTGCCTCTTCCTTACCAACTTTAACTGGCTCATCAAGTCCGGCAGCTAATTCTACTTCCTCTGTTGCGACGATTTCTTCGTCTTCAGATTTGGCGTGATTGCCACCACAAGTGCATTCTGTCATGTATATAGACTGCCAAAAGGGTATATAAGCAAACCAAACTTTCCGGAAACTATCTTTTACGAGACCAAGAAGGCGTCCTTCCCCTTCTTAATCTTTCACTAGGAGTCCAACCTGCCCGTGCCATTGCTCTTTGAAATTTTTGACCAGACTGGTCTCTTACTCTGCTTGCCGTCATCTTTGGCCCACGTCCGGGAAACTTACCGGGATTTCTCCAAAGCTCTGCGCAAAAAGCATTAGGCTCTTTAATATTTTGAAGCCCATCGTAATTTCTAAGCTTTAGTGCATTCCTGCGACACGCAGTCATAAATCCTCGCATACCTCTTCCTGTCCTTGATGTTCTTGGTGCCTTGCTTATCGCGATTCCATTCTTAACAGCACACTTCTTTATCCCTGCAATGTCCCACATTAACTTATCAATACGTTTTAATCTTATCTTGGAAAGCATCTCATCCAAATCATTATTCATCTTACTAAATCTTCTGGCCTGTATTGCTCTCTCCTGATTTACTGCACCTGCTCTAGTCTTGTGACATCCTAATAACTTTCTGTCCTTCTTTGCAAATAGACAATATTTCTTTCCCCTACGCTCTATTATCTTTTCTACCATTCCTTCTATCTCATCTAAGGTTACTTGCTTTGTCAGCTTTACTGGTTCAAGCTCTTTTGCTGCTGCTACTGCTGTTACTGTAGCATCTGGATTAGCGGGCCTGTTGCCAACCCATGATACTGACCAAAGAGATAACTCGGAGATGTTGTTGTGGCAGACGTCTCCTTCGCAGACCTTCTCTTGTTTCTCGGCTTCCCCCCTAATAGAGGAGCCTCCCTTGTCACCGTAAATCTTCATCTCTTCCCATACTCGGTCATGCATCGGAAGCTTGTCATGTACTCCTACTCTAATTTTTACTTTGCCATCTTTAATCTTATATGCAAGCGGAAGCCCTACTGGCATCTCCTCATGCTTGTATGAATAAACCCCGTACTTCATATAGAAGTCCATGGATTCTTTAATCGTGTCAGTACCTATCTTATCGTTCTGTTTATCGATAGTAGGCGAGCTAATGTATGTCTCTAAAATTCTCTTGTTATACCACTCTGGTCGATAGACCTGCCACTTGGTATCTTTAGCGTCTGCCACAGCCTAACATTGAATATGTGTATATAAACAAATAAAACTTTCCGGAAACTAAGGTTTCATTCGGTGAGCTGTCCGCATAATCTCACTTTCTAAATCTGGTAAGCCCTCTCGTAATGCTCTTGTCATGTGAAAAGTTCCTTCCGTAAATGGTTGATTGTCATAAATTGACCCTGCCATTTTCATAGCCTTATCCTCGTTACCAAACATTTCAGACGCACCACCTGCCCATTTTTTAACATATGGAATTAATCGCGTTCCGTGGTCTCTTGTATATGCAGGGACTTTTTTAACTTCTCCACCATACTCTAAAAAATTCATTGCAGGATGGTCTGATGTCAATCCAATGTATGTATAGTTACCTCGCCTGTATATTGAAGGCTGGATGCTTTTTCCTGTTTTTCCAGTATTTTTTTTCCATTTTTCATATAACTTCTTCTCTGCATCGTCCCTTATCTCATCCGCGACATTGTTCATTGCCACCCATACTATCTCATTCCAGTTTTCCCGTTTCTTAAAAAAATTAATAGTCCTTGCTAACTTCTTACCGCCCGTTACTCGTATCATCTATAAGATGCTACTTCCTCTACCGAAGAGTCACCATACTTTGTCTTCCATCTCTTATCAATGTATTTTTTAGCCTTTTCGTAATGTGCTATCCTATGTGCCTTCGCAACCTGCTCTCTTTGAACTCTGTCTCCATTCTTCCACTCCATCTCACCCTGACACTCTTGACAAAATCCACTACTTAAAACATTTACTCGCATCCCACTCGCTAAACACTTCTTGCAGTTCTTCATGGTTTCAATGCACCGACCTCTGGCTTTGCCTCTGGCATTACCACCGTCGGCTCATCTGGAAGAACCAAGTTGCCATCTTTATCCAAAGTAGCTTTGATTCCTAACTTGTTTAATACCGTAATTATATTTGCCTTCTGTAACATGTTAGCCAAATGCTGTTGCTCGTTCTTTACATTGATATCTGCAAACCGAATCTTCCATGTCTTGATTCCCATTATCTCCAATAATGGTTTAAAGAAACCCATCTCCAAACAAGCTTGAGTCTCTAAAATAGTCCTGTCAAATATATTGATTTGCTCTCCTTCCGCATTCAATCCTCCAACACCTGCTGTACTTCCTGTAATAATAGGCATAACTCCATAAGATGCATTAATATCATTATTAATTCGCTCCATATACGGCAACGCCATCAACTCATCCATGTTAGGCATTACTGGCACAAACTTAGCTTGACCTGCCGATACTCCCTCTCCCCTACTACTTATAATAGGAACAAAGTTTGGATTCCTTCGAGTTTCCTCCGCTATGTATTCTCCTAACCGATTCAATGATTCCTCATCATGACCGGGAATATCCAAGAAACCTTTGGGTGGTCTCTCTAATTTATAAATCTTATTTTGGAAGTTTTCAATAGCAAGAGCTGTTTCGATTTTCTTAGAAAGACCTATAATTGGCGACTGTCCATATAATCTGGCACTCGCACTGTATTTGTTGAAATGAATTATCTCATCCCTTGCAAATGGAATATTGTCATTCTCCGTCCCTTGGTCATAGAAATATGCCATCTTAGCAGGAGGAAAATCACCCTCTGTCTTCGAGTTCTTGCCTTCTAAAAACTCACGCGTTATTGTATCAAAATAAATGTCCTCTTTAAACTTTCCAAACTCATCCACATGAAATCGCATGCGCTTTGCATCCTCTACCCATAACTGTTTGACTATCTTATCCTCACTACCCTCTATCCTATCATAAACAATACTTACCCATACATCATCAAATACTTCTAACTGCCTTATCATTGCTTTAAACAATTCCATTCCAGAAATATCTGCATCTCCCCTTGTCGGGTCGCGTAATAACGTCTCTAATATCTTTCTCTCCTCTTTATCACCCGTATCTCCAACGGCGTGGTATTCCCACCCCTTTGCAACTGATTGGGACGCAATACGAGTGATAACCGTTCTAAGATGAGAATACCTGTCAGCTAATTGTTCTAAATAAGCTTGGTCAACCGGAGGTAATATCGAATCCTGAAACGCCGCATTATTACCCATCGCCGAATAAACAGGAGTCCGCGCCTCCTTCTCTAAAGTACGGCTCTCATAAGCTATCATCTCCTCTAAAGCCGAAACCTTACGAATCGGCTTGCGCCCAAGTAATCTATCGTACCATGCCATGTATCTCCTCCAATGTTTGATTTATCTTATTAAGCCTTTCTGCTTTTTGGATAACATCCAAACTCTTCTTTAATCTCTTACTCCAACTATGTCCTGCATTACCACCCATCATCTTCCACATTATCAATCCCTTACTGGGCTGCTTCCGATTATCAAAATTCTCACCCTTAGGGTCTACATCCTCATGCCTTCGATAATAAGTATCTATCTTTACAGCAGTCTTATACCCAATATCCTTCTGAACCCTTAATCTGTAATTAATCGCCTTCGTTACCTTACCACCACCATATCCATGCATCGTCCGTAAAGTCCTGCCCCTTCTGGCCTCCTCCTTTACTCCACTTGGAATATTATATCTGGTCTTCTTATCGGCCATGATACTCCCGAACATATCGCCTAAGGACTGGCTCGACTAAGACGCCCGTCGGCACATTCTCTGCCTTAGCAATTTCCTTAAGACTTGATTTTGTATCATCACTAATTCCGTAAATCTCCAACCTTGTTCGTTTCTTCATGTGTGGCTGGAGTCTCTGTATATACTCAATGTATATAAACTTTTCTATACATAATCCCAATTCGCATAAGCCAACCCTTTCTTGTTCATTCCTTTTATCGCTAACTCACACATCCATAAAGCCATCACCGCATCTGGAGTATGTCCCTCCAATCTTCCATTCTTACCGTAAACTAACCTCGCCAACCCATCCGTCAACTTCCTAGGCCCCGGACGACTCGCTTCCCTTATTTCTTTCTTCCATGGAATCTGGTATCTCTCTTTTTCAAACTCCAAGGCCAACCCCGGGATACCCACGTCATGACTGTGCTTCTCACGCCCCGTGTTGTGTCCCTCGACCGGGAGACCCGCCAAGTCACTCGCACTGTGGACAACAAGTCTCTGATACCCATTCGATTCTATCATTATAGTGTCTGGATTAAAACGTTTCGCAAGCTCTCTAACTCTTAACACCTGAGTCTCCAACCAACCACTTCCTTTTGCCATTACCTTGCCTGTCCAGCTATACAAGAGCCTACGATACTCCGTACGCTTATTATAAGCCACAAGAGCGTAGCTTGTCTCATCATTCTGACTGTTCATACCCACAGCCAAGTCAACACCCATAACGACGCTTATATCGTCATTGTACTCTGGAAGACCCATATCTAAATCTTCATCCAAACAACGATGTAATACCTCATACGGAATTACCGCACTCTCTGGGTCTAACGGATTTAACATATACTCAGACTCAAAAGCTCTGCTTCCCATCGTTTCTTTCTCTTTATCCAATCTTTCTTGATTCCAATACTCAGGCCATCTCGGTTTTCCATCCTCCAACAAAGCAGCATGACGAACCGTCTTCCATTCTTTGCTTTCACTTACCCAATCTGTGATATCTCCAACTCTTTTCTGAGTTCCTACCAATAACATCTGAGAACTTGGAAGCCTCATCGGCATTACAACTCTCTGAACGTAATGAATGACTTTTTCATCTGTCAAATTTGGAAACTCCTGCAAAACGTCATCCAGAATTATCATATGAACGTGAGGCCCCTCTAATGCTTTTCCAATACTTGCACCATGAACCCTACTGCCATTGTTAAATCTCTTAGCTCCCTTGCGTATTGTCACCTTCCTATCATCCGACTTCTCTAAATAATTGCCAAGCCGCCAACTTCGCTTACATAATTCCTCAAACTGCTCCAACTTGTCCCAAGCCTGTTCCAATGTAGCCGAAATATACAATGCTCTGAAATTTGGCTGCTTATGCATGTAATAGGCCAAGACACAAAGACCCCATGTGGTCTTCAAATGACCCCTTGCACAAATTATAGCCGTGTAATCTCCATCATTAAACGCAGACTCCCATTCCTCATGCATCTTACCCAACGGAATGTAATCTCCCGGCTCCTGCTCCATGAAATCACTCATCACCTCATCAATAAATTCACCCAACGTCAAAGGCTGCTCCTTCATTATCTCCAAAGCACCTGCTATCGCTTGCGAAATGTATTTACTATCTGTCATTTGTGATGCGCTACACGTATATCTAACTCTTTAACCTTTTTGTCGTAAATTATTAGCTTCTCATATATCTCATGAAGATTATCAGACTCATCTAAAACTTCACCGTCCTTAATTATTCTAAGAATGCTAACCAACCCCGACCATCCCAACTGTATATGTCAAAATGTTTCTTGTATCTATAACGGTCTATCAAATAACAACGGGTTACCTTCTCATCATTGTCATAATATGTCTCTCCACCACTCACACGCCTAAATCGACAGTTCTTTAACAAATTCTTCAAGTCCTCGACACTTATTATCCAAAGCTGCTTGTCTCGAACATTAGGAATATAATACGCAAAATACATCGCCTTGGTCTTCTTGATTCCACTCGGCTTACCTCGACACTTATACTCTATCGCCATGTTGCCTGTGCCTCCTTCTCCCCAATCTCTTTCAAAATAATCCGTCTTTACCTCATACGTTACCACATTATGCTCATCATCCTCAAACAAAATATCAAACGCACTGTCATCATTATACTTAATAAATCGTAAATCCCAAACCATCTCTCCAAAATAACGGACTGCTTCCTCTCCCTTCTGACCATCCGCCAAATCCTTCTCAAAATTATTGTGAACCATACTTATAACATCAAATCCTCTGTAAACTTCTGATTAGCATTGATTATACGTATCTCTAACGGATAACGCGCCTGTTTTTTTGCCAACGACTCAGAACCCTCTGTATTTACTACCTCATATATGATTCCCTCGTCCGCATCAATCACATCAGCCCTCAATCCACTCGGCTCAAATATCGCCTCTGTGTAAAATTCGTGTCCCCACTCTTTTAACTTCCTGCATATCGCAAACTTCATGTCAATGTGAGCCTTAGTCTCATTACTACTCCACCGAAACGCATTACGGTTTCGATTACTTGTCCTCAATAATCTACTTACTTTGTTCCTTTGCTCTTGCTTCATCATACATCTTCCCCATTCTATTCGTACATGCCAAACAGGTAACCTCATCATCTACATCACTAGCCATAATATCCATACTACCCTTGTGACTCGATACATATCGACCACACGATGTCCAGTTATCATGCTTCCAATGATACTTATGCATCACTCTACCCACGGTTACCCACCATGTCTCCCATTATAGGAACATAAACCTCATCCATCTTACAACGATAACAATCTACCATCGGTCGTCCCTCCTTTTTTTTACTAAATATAAAATTGTCAGCACCTATGTTAGTATGGTCGCGCTCCCAACGCTCCCCACATACAAAACAATCAAAACGCCACTTCATTTCAATAACCTCAAACATTTCTGGCAATTTACAAACTTACCCTTACGCTTCTTCATCTGGTAATACTCCTGAGGAGTCGCCTCATATCCACACATACTCATATTTGCCAACGGACTCGCCGCATGATTCTTCTGCATCAAAGACGCTCCTGTATCCAATGTACGCCTAACCAAAATCCCAATACAAAAAATGACGCTATCAATAACGGAACTATCCAATCACTCATCCTTCGCCGCCACCATGTCCTTTATCATCTCCTTCATCAATAATACCAACATGTTAATACCCATCTCAAAAGCCTTCCGCATATCTGTCTTATACTCCATCACATTGTCATCTCGTATCTTTAACGCATGCTGTATCAAATCATCCAACTGGACTATCCATAAATCTAAACTATTTGGCATCTATCCTGCCCTCACACCATCCCAAAAAATCAGAACATGCATCAAACATCCCTTGCATATATACTTTCAAATTCTCATCATTTATCTGCCAATGCTCATCACGATACTCCTGCGTATTCTGCATCTTACTCAAACAATACTTGCGGATGTCCATATATCGGATTTCTCGCGCTATGTCTGCCTCCGTAAACGTGTGCTTGCGCTTTCCTGCAACAAAACCACTGCCCAATCCATTACGCTTCTTGGCCTCAGTCATTCAAATCACCACGCAACAACGCAATATATGTCCTCAAAAAATGCTGCTTCTTTGCCCTTGGCAAATCTGCCTCCTCTAACGCCTTCTGAATACAATCATTAATATGCTCCACCAATTCATCCTTCTCACGCTGCACATCACCCATGTTATTCAACATCTCTGTCATCTTTGCAAACTCATGACCACGTATCTCAGCATTACCCTGCCGAAGGCGACCCAAAAATTCCTGACGGACCTCCTCAACCTCTGCCATACGTGAACCTACATCCTTCACTATCGTCTTCTTAACCTCCTCCGTTAACTCATACTCTACACTCTTCAACTCTTCCTTCCAACCCATCTTAGCGGCCCACTTCTGAACCGTGCGCATACTCAATCCCCAATCATAACGCTTATTCAACTCCTCAGCTATCACTCGGAAACTCATACCATTCAAATACATCCCAAAAGCCTCCTGCTTATCTGCCAAACTATACGTATTCGGGCGTCCTACCTTTCCTTCGCTCATTATGCTCCCTTACGTCTAAACATATCGCTCGTCGCCATTCGACGCTCAACTCTACTCTCTGCATCCAATACCTCATTCACTACCTCCTCATGGGCCTCAGCACTCTCATTCGCTACCACATCATCAAAATCTCCATCCAAATCCTCATCTATCTTCTTGTGACGCTCCACATGCATAAATAACGCATCCCAGACCTCATCCGCCATCGAAGAACCCTCAGAATCTACTATATTCCACAAATCCTCCATGACCTTCTCTCGCAACCTATCTCGTCCCACCGATATCAAATATCTTTTAGGACGCTCCTTAGTCGTTGACCATACCATGTATATACATCATATACACGGCTATATATACTTATGGTGGAAAAATATAAAAAATTTAGAGACAAGGTACCCATTAGTGAAAACACTACCCCCAAACACATGGAATGGGGGGTTTTTGGCTTTTTTAGTCAACCTTTGGAGGTTTTATCATAGATTGGCAAGCCCATTTTGCTATTGCCTCATAAGCTATGGCTCCTCTGTCATCACCATATAGGAATATGCTAAAGTCTTTTTTCAAATCCTGCATTAATGACCTAAGATGAATATCTATTTCGTCAGCTAATTCTGGCATGTTCTCTTCTATCCATTCAGTATATGGTATCATTGAATCACCTCCTCACACCACCAGCATGAAGTGGACAGGCCATTAAAGTCTGCTCTTAAGTGGTCTTTTCCACAGCTTTGGCAAATCATTGAATCACCTCCTCAATATTAGTGTAGACTTGCTTAATCTGACAGTAGCCAAATTTGTTGTCCTCAGTTAATATTTCACATTCTCTTAAAAGCTGGGGCAAATCCAGATTATAGAATCGCCTTTTAGATGCACTTACAGCCTTTCTACGGGCTCTAAATGGATTTCTCTTAAGGTCATTCCAAGATAGGCTGGAGGCGGTCATTATGACCACCCCT
>VTLG01010728.1_pt1 | contig 13387 bp, 15 predicted proteins | sample 4694571 | NCBI WGS metagenome assembly VTLG01 (sample SAMN12604809, study PRJNA352737) | marine metagenome | biome: ENVO:00000447; feature: ENVO:00000209|ENVO:00000569|ENVO:01000036; material: ENVO:00002151; isolation source: viral sequences binned using virsorter ... | reverse complement strand
AACGTATTAAAAAATTACAACAATCATTTGCAGAAACAGAAGATCAGACAATAAAAGATACGATTGAAGGCTTGAAAATTATTAGAGAACAGTTGGATCTTGTTAGTGAAGCACAAGGTAAATTTGGTCAGTCTGGTCAACTCGCTTTCTCTGCTGTTAATGACAAAGTAAAAGATTTGCAAGATGAGATGAAGAAATTACAAGATCCTATTTTTCAAGCAATAAGTTTGTCAGATACAATGGCAAGTTCTTTTGAAGACTCATTTAAAGGAATTATTAAAGGAACTATGACTGTGGGAGAAGCCTTTAGAAATATGTTAAATCGAATCGCAGATCATTTTTTAGATACTGCTGCAAAAATGTTAGCCAATCAGTTTCAACGGGGAATATTAGGTTTATTTAGTAATATGTTTAGTTTTGGTGGAGGTGCTATTCCCTTAGTTACCGATACAAATTTAAGTGGTACTTTTGTTCCAAGTTTAGGAGGGAAAGGATTTGCTAATGGTGGCAATCCACCTGTAGGAAAAGCATCTCTTGTAGGCGAGAAAGGACCTGAATTGTTTGTACCACAAAAAAGCGGTACTATAATTCCAAATCATACCCTTGGAGGTACAACAAACGTGGTGGTTAATGTAGATGCTTCTGGTTCTGCTGTACAGGGTGATGATGATAGTGCTGCTAAATTAGGTGAAGTAATAGCAGCAGCAGTGCAAGCTGAAATTGTTAATCAAAAAATGTCTGGAGGTTTATTGAGCTAATGGCAAGTTTCCCAACAACAGTTAACCCTACTTATGGGACAGTTAAAAATTCTGAACCAAGTATTCGCATTGCACAATTTGGATCGGGATATTCTCAACGATCAACTTTTGGTATAAACCAAAATTTAAAAGTTTATCAATTTAAATGGCAAAATATAAGTGAAACAGACGCAGATGAGATTGAAACCTTTCTTGATGCTAGAGCAGGTGTTGAAAACTTTGATTATACTCCTGCTGGTGAAAGTGCTAGTAAAAAGATGATTTGTAGACAATGGAATAAAACTATACCTTATTTAAATAGGGCTACAATAACTGCGACATTTGAGGAGGTAGCAGAAGCATGACAAGTGCACAAATAGTACCAGCTTCTTCAAAAATCAGTGAAGAAATACAAAAACTGGAACCATCAGCAATCATAGAATTATTTGAATTAAAATTAACTCTTGCCGTTAATGGGGTGGATCAAACATATTATTATCACGCTGGAACAAATGAATTAAAAAGTAATATTGTATTCAATGGTGTAACTTATGTTGCTGCACCTGTTGAAATAAAAGGGTTTAATAAAACTACAAAAGGAACTTTGCCAAGACCAACATTTTCTGTTGCAAATGCTGATAATGCCATAACAAATTTAATGTCTTTATATAATCCTCTAAATGCAGAATTAAAAAGGATTCAAACTTGTAAAAAATTTTTAGATGCTGTTAACTTTTCTAGCGGTACAAATGCAACCGCAGATCCTGCTGCAATTTTTCAAACTGATGATATTTGGTATATAGATAGGGTTGCAGCAGAAACACCAGAATTAGTTACTTTTGAACTTACTGGTAAAATTAATATGCAAAATCTTAGATTACCAAAAAGACAAGTTGTTGAGCATTGTCCTTGGGAATATAAAGGTACTGAATGCGGATATAATGGATCAAAATGTTTTAATGTTAAGGATGAAGAATTATTTGGAGATGATAAACAAACTTTAGATAAATGTGGTCATAAATATTCAAGTTGTTTGGTACGTTTTAAAGGACAAAAAATACCTTTTGGTGGATTTTTGAGTGCAAGATTACAAATGTGATGATATTTAAAGAAGCTGCTAAACAACACGCAATAGAAGAAGCACCGAAAGAATCTTGTGGAATTGTTGTTGATGATATTTATTATCCTTGCAATAATATTTCAGATACACCAAAAGATAATTTTGCGATACATCCAAAAGACTTTTTAAAAGCTAGATCAAAAGGCAAATTACAATATATTGTTCATAGTCACCCAGAGGGCGGTGATGCAAGCGAGCCAGATAAAAAAGCCTGTACAGCAACAAAAATCTCTTGGTACGTTTATCTTTTACCAAAGGACACATGGCAAATTATAAATCCTTAATTGGTAGACAATGGCAGTATGGTGTTTTTGATTGTTATTCTATAGTGCGTGATTATTATGCTCTTTTGGGTATAAACTTACCCGATTATGAACGGCCCAAAAGTTTTGAAACTTGTAAAAGTATTTTTCTTAGTGATGCTAGTAAACTGAATTTTAAAGAAGTAGATATAAATAAGAGAAAACTAAACGATGTTTTGATAATGAAGATATGGACAAAAGAACCAATGCACGGTGCTGTTCTATTAAAAGACGATATGATATTACATCAAAAATTTGAATCTGTAAGTTGTTCAGAGTACTTTAACCATTATTATAGGAAAAGAACTGTAGGGTGTTTTAGATATGCAGCATAAAATTCTGCTGCTAGATGAATTAGGTGAGAAATGGGGTAAAACTCATGTTTATCATAATTTGAGATCACCTATTGAAGCATTAAAGTTGCTTTATATTAATCATCCTGATTTAAAAAAATATTTTGCCTCTGCCCACGAAGATGGAATTGGTTTTACAATTGTACAAGCTGGTGAGTTTTTAGGTTATGAGGACTTAGGCTTACCATTGGGACAAAATGATTTAATAATTACACCTGTTATTACTGGTAGCGGTGGAGTTGGTAAAGTATTAGCTGGTGTTGCAATGATAGGATTAGTTGCTCTTTCTGCTGGTGCTGCTGTTGGTGGTGGAATTGGTGCTGGATTTAAAGCTATAGGTGCTGGTGGATTTGCGGCTGGCGGTGCGGCTGGCGGTTTCTTAAGTGCTGGTCTTTCTGGAATTATTGGAAATTTAGGAGTTGGTCTAATTATTATGGGTGTATCAGAAATGATTTCTCCACAACCACAACTACCAAGTTTTGATGCTCCTTTATCTGGGTTTACTGGTGGCCCTACGGGAGTTACAAGAGGGTCTGATGGTTCGGAAAGTTATGCTTATACAGGTGCAGCTAATACTGTAGGTCTTGGAAAGACAATACCTGTTGTATATGGTCAGGCTTTAGTTGGTGGTCATATTTTAAGCACAAATATAGAAGTTGCTAATGAGTCTGATAAATTAATGAAATACATTAGACCGCCAAGTCTAAACAGTGTACGTTTAAATGGGGAAGAATTGAAATTTAAATACACTGCGGCAGGAGGACTTGAAGCAAGAAGATATAATGGAACGAAAGCAAATGCAAAAGGTACAGCAAGTTATATTCAAGATACTACAATAGATTTATCAAAAACTGGTAATCAATCTTTACTTAAAACTAATGGTGATAAATTAACAGAAATTACTGGTGATGACTCTGGAAATCAAAATACAAAAAAATTTCAAATATATATTAGGGTTAGTGGTTTAGTAGATTTTGTAGGAAATGATAAATCAACGCAAATTGATGGTTTTATTACATATCGAGTTATTATAAAAGAAGTAGGTACTGGCAATTTAGTGTTAAATAATCAAGCAACAATACAAGGTTTAACAAAGTCATCACAAAAATATAGTTATATTGCCAAATTGCCTTATCAATATATGGAAGGTAAAAATAAATACAAAGTCTCGATAAAAATAATTGATACAGGTGTTGACTTAGATCAATGTAAATTTATAGTCAGACAAATAGGATATAACTTAAAGAAAAATTAGTTATGGCTTTAAATTCAACATCTACTATTAAATTAATTGACTTACTTTGTGAAGGCCCAATAGAAGGGATTGTAGATGGTAAGAAAGGAATATTTTTAGATGAAACTGCTGTTAAAAAAGGTGGTAGTTTAAATTTTCCTAAAGATGATTTTGCATATGAATTAAGACATGGCACGAAAGGGCAAACACAGTTAAGTGACTACGAAAAAAAAGGTGCTTCAAATTTAACAGATTTTTCAGAAGAGGTAGGTTCAAATTATAGTGAAACAAAAGATGCTAATAATGCAGTTACATCAAGAGATTATGGTGGTGGAGCAATTATTAAACAAGTAACTGATACTGATACGACTTCTGTTCAATTTTTGTTTACAATTCCTTCTTTATTCTGCACAGCAATGGAAGGTATTGCCAGAGGTCAGTTATTTAATGCAAAAATAAAGATTAGAATTTTTATGAAATCGAAAGGTAAATCATTTAATAAAATTTATGAAAAAACAATTACAGGAATTTCTACTTCGACTTATCAGTTTAAAACTCCAGCTTTTGATTTAACAGAAGATGAAGAGGGTAATCAATTAACAGCACCTTTTTTATTTAAGATAAAAAAAATTACAAATAAAGAAAAAGATTATGAAGTAAGAAAAGAAGATTTTGAAGATATTGATGAAACAACACCTTTAGAAGGTACAAGAGGCAATAGATTAATTTTGACTTCAATGATTGAAAAAGTAAGTTTTCAAAGTCGTTACCCCTACACTGCTTGTGTTGGAACGTCTCTTTCAACTGAGTCGTTTCCAAGATTACCAAGGAGAGCATATCTGGTAAGAGGTTTAAAAGTAGCTATTCCTCATAACGCTACTGTAAGAGATGATGGAAGTTTAGAATTTAACGATATACCTTTTGATGGAAGTCTTGCACAAGATGATAATGGAAAGAATTTACTATTTTGGACAACTTGTCCTGTTTGCATTTTCTTCGATATGCTTACAAACACTAAGCACGGGGCAGGAGATTTTGTAACAGCATCAAATGTTAGTTGGGTTGATTTATACCCATTAGCTCAATATGCAAACGAACTTATAGATACACCAGACGAGGGTCAAGAACCAAGGTTTGCTATTAATACTGTCATAGGTGCACAGAATGATGCTTATAAGGTCTTACAAAACCTTGCCAGTACATTTAGAGGTATGACATATTGGGCAGCTAATACGGTTAATGTAAGTGCAGATCATGGAAATTTAGGTACACCAAATGCACCTGATGTTGACCCTGTTCATATTTATAACAATGCAAATGTTATTGGTGGTGTATTTAATTATTCTGGAACGTCTTTAAAAACAAGATCAACTTCAATAAGAGTTAGATATAACGACCCAGAAAATTTATACAAACCTAATGTGGTTGTAGTTGAAGATTACGAGTTAATCACTAAATATGGTTATCAAGTAAAAGATTTAATTGCATTTGGGTGTTCTTCTAAATATCAAGCACAAAGGTTAGGAACTTGGATGTTAAAATCAGAAGAATTAGATGCAGATGTTGTAGTTTTTTCAACGGGTCTTGATGGTTTAGCTGTATTACCAGGTCAAGTTTTCGCAATAGCCGATGAGATGAGAGCAAATACAAGATTAACTGGTCGTGTAGGTTCTGGTTCAACTACTTCTCATGTTGTCGTAGATCAAGATTACACCACTGTTTTAACCAGCATAGATTCTTCTACAGATTTTATAAGTCTGACTTTGGCTGATGGAACAGTTGCTAAATGTGCGATTAATGCAATTACAACTGATGGAAGAATACAATTGGTTGGTAATACAGCACCATCTTCAGCACCGTTACAAAATTCTGTTTATGTCATAGAAAGAAGTACAGTGCAAGCTCAAAAATTTAGATGTATTGATGTTAAAGATAATGGTGACGGTACATATTCAATTAGTGCTGTTCAATTTAACGATACAATTTATGATGCTGCTGATACAAACACAAAATTAGATCTTACTGATGTAACTGCTTTTGATGAGATTCCAACACCTCCTGTCAACTTACAACATACAGTTATAGTTACAAATACAGTTTAAATATGTCTAGTAAAGTAATTTTTAGTTGGTCTAGAGGTACAAATGGCCCTTCTATACGTTTTTTTGTTCAATACAAGATAGGAGATGGTTCTTTTAAAACAGCAACAACAACTGACACAAGTTTTGAGATAAATAATTTAAAACCAGATTCACAAGTTACTTTTGAAGTAAAATCTATTGGTATTGATGATACTAAGGCATCGCAGTTTACAACAACAACTATAACAATACCCAAAGCATCTATTCCTTCTACAACTTCACCTGTTGTTCCGACAATATTATTACCCCCAGACCCTACAAATGTTTCAGTAGAAGCCACAACAAAAAATGAAGCAATTATTAAATGGGATATACCGATAACTTATACAGGTAATAAACAAGAATTAGTTGCAATTATTAGGCATTCGACCTTAACAGATGGCACTGGTTTATGGCAAGAAAGTACTTTTTTAAGAGAAGTTGCTGCTGTTACTGATTATTTAATTATTCCTTTAATGAATGGAGAATATCTTGTCAAATTTAAAGATAAAGAAAACAATAAATCTGAAAATGCTACAAGTGCTGTAATTAATTTACCAGAAGAATTACCAAAATTATTAGTGCAAACAGTAAGAGAAGATCAAGGTATCGCTCCTTTTGCTGGTCAGCGTAATGATTGTTTTTACTCTGATGAATATGACGCACTTGTTTTAGAAACAGATGACCTCATAGATGATATAGCTGATTTTGAAGAGGGTTATTTACAAAATATTGATTTTGGTGGCACATTACAAACATCAGGTGAATATTTTTTTGAAAATACAGTTGATTTAGGTGGTATTTTTACAGCACAATTTAATCGAATTTTAAAAATTAGAGGTTTATACCCGAATGACACTATTGATCTTCACTTTACAAATATTGACCAATGGAGTGATTTTGATGGTGCGTTACCTGACGAAACAAATGGTATATTAAAATTCAGAAAAAGTAATGACCAAGCAATAGATGAGCAATTATTACTTGAAGATGATGATAATAATAGTTTTATATTACTTGAAGATGGAAATAAATTTGAACAGGAAGATTCAACAACTTATGGTGATTTTGTACCGATGGAAAACGGAAGATATACAGGCAGAACTTTTCAATTTAAATTAGACTTAACTTCTGAATATAACGACCAAACCCCACTCGTAGATGAATTAGGTTATGAATTATTGTTTGAAAATAGAACTGAAAGTAACTCCATGTCTAGCGGTACTGGTGCAAAAGCGGTAACTTATGACAAAGCCTTTTATCAAACTCCTAAATTGGGCATAACTGCTAGTAATATGGCTACAGGGGACTATTATGTAATTAGTAGTGAAAGTCGAACTGGATTTTCCATTACTTTTTTCAATAGTTCAAATGCAGCTATTGACCGCACGTTTGCATACCAAGCTAACGGCTTTGGTGCGGAAGGTGCTTAAACTCTCAAATCCATTGGTATGACTGACTTATGAGTACACATGATTATAACTTAGCGAACCAATCAGGGGCCAGTTTTAGGTCAGACCTTAATAATGCTTTAGCTGCAATTCTTTCTAATAACAGTAATGGTTCGGCTCCCTCAACCACTGTTGCCTACAGTATCTGGGCTGATACTACTGCTGGAAAACTTAAAATTCGTAATAGTGCTAATGATGCTTTTATAGATTTAATAAATTTAGATGGAACCATTGCAAGAGATTTAACATTAACAGGGGCAGCAGCAAATATACTGTTTGACACTTCACAAAATGCGATTGAATTTGCTGACGATGCTGAATTAACTTTTGGTACTGGCCGAGATTTAATCATCAAACATGATGGTGCTAATTCGACTATTAATGATACTGGTACTGGTAATTTAATTTTACAAAGAGGTGGCTCTAACGTATTAGAGTTAACAAGTACTGGTATAAAAATTACTGACCCAGGAAGTACAGCAGAAGTTGAAATTGTAGGTTTTGAAGCCAGTAATGCAAATGTTAAATTAGTTTGTGATGAAGGTGACGATAATGGCGATACATGGATGTTGCAAAGTAATGCATCTAATAATAATTTTAGAATTTTAAATGACACATCAGGGTCAGATTCAGTTTTGTGGTCAATGTCAACTGCCGGTGATGTTGATATGACAGGAGATTTAACTTTAAGTGATACTCATAAATTTATTGCTAATAGTTCTAGTTCTGGTGATTATATAAGAGTTTATGCTGGCACTGGAACTGGCAAATGGGATATATATGGCAACAATGCTAATCTGCGTATTGGGGATAATGATTCTGCTGGTTCAGTTATAATTGACACAAAGCTAGGTATAGGAACAACAAATCCTACTGTATTGCTTGATTTAGAAAGCACTGCACCAACAATAAAACTTACTGACAGTGATGCTACAGGAACACCAGAATGTGAAATAAGAGGAGGTGGTGGAGATTTAGTTCTTGCTGCTGATAAAGATAGTGAAAAAGATAGTTCGTTAATTAAGTTTGAGATAGATGGAAATACTGACATGACCTTAAATCATGACGGTGGATTAACTATTGAAGGTAGTCTTAACGTACAAAATTCTGCTGGCACTAGCTACAATTCTGCTGGAGTAATTCAAGTTCCTGTAACAGGTTCTTCTGTTGGTGCGTGGTGTAGTAGGTCTGGTACAACAAGTACTAGAAAACATATGCGATTTGAGAATCCAAATAATACAGTTGGATCTATTTCAACAAGTGGGTCAGCTACAAGTTTCACTGAAAGTTCTGACTACAGATTAAAAGAAAATGTAGTTGCTATATCAGATGGTATTACAAGATTAAAAACATTAAAACCATCTAGATTTAACTGGAAAGTAGATGAAACGAATACATTAGTTGATGGATTTTTGGCACATGAGGTATCTCCAGCAATACCAGAAGCAGTCATTGGAACAAAAGATGAAGTTGTAACGCAAGCTATGGTTGATGCTGGTGATTACGATTCATCAAAACTTAACAATCCAATTTATCAAGAAATAGATAAATCAAAAATAGTTCCTTTATTAACTGCCGCACTACAAGAAGCTATAGCAAAAATTGAAACATTAGAAACTAAAGTTGCGACCTTAGAAGCTGCTTAGTAAAATATAAAAAATACAAAAAAACATGACAAATCCTGTTGATCTAATTAAAGAAGAAATTGCAACGATTAAAGAACAGTTAGATATTGATATAAAAAAAGTATCTTTATTGCAACAAGAGATTAAAGATTTACAACAGCAAGCACAAAAAGCTATTAATGAAAAACAAACACAGATAAACAATGTAACTCAACCAATATTAGAAAATCAAGGATCTTTAACCAAACTTACTGAGTTGTTAAACAAATTAGAAGGTAAGATAGAAGCAGCAACCGACAAATAAATGGCTGATAGGAAAATTACAGCACTAACTGAACTAACTGCACCTGTAGCTGCTGATGTGTTTCCTATAATTGATATAAGCGAAGCTGCAAATGCTAATAAGAATAAAAAAATACAATTAACAACTGTTCTTAAAAATATCCCTGATGGGACAGTTTCTTCCCCAAGTGTAAGTTTTACAAGTGATTCTGGTTTAACTGGTTTTTTTAGGGTTGCAAATAATGGTATAGGCATATCAGCTAATCAAGGGTTTATTGGTCAATTTACAACTACTGGATTTCAATTAGGATCTGGAACAGCAGCAGCACAGTTGCATTTATTTAGTTCAGATGATACAGACCAAGTTATTATTGAAAACAGCAATACTGGTGCGGACAATGCACCTGATCTTGTTTTATATAGAAACTCTTCCTCACCAGCAGCAGATGACAACTTAGGAAACCTTGTTTATAGAGGAGAAGATTCTGCTGGTAATACTCACGATTATGCAAGTATTGTTGCATCTATAGAAGATACAACAAACACTTCTGAAGATGGCATATTGGACATCATGTCTAGTGCTAGTGGCACTTTAGCTTCAAGAATAAGACTTAAGAATAACAAGGTAGGAATTGGTGAATCTGACCCTATATATCCTTTACATTTAACAACAACTTTAGCTGGACAGGCATTACAACTACAATGTGATGCTGATGACGCTGCTAGTGGTGCAAACCTTATGTTGTATCACAGAAGGGGAGCTAGTGGGGCTGGACAAGATAATGATATTATTTCAACTATTTTTTATAGAGGTAAGAATGATAATGGAACACCAGAGGAAGTTGATTATGCAGCAATAGAATCTGTAATTATTGATGCGAGTGATGGAACAGAAGATGGTCAGTTAAATTTACAAGTTATGACGGCTGGCACATTGACAACTAAATTAGCTGTTGATGCCACCGGAATAAATATTACTGGCACGGTTACTGATGATGGAGCCACGCATGATGGTGATGTTACTTTTACTGGTGGAGTTTCTGGAAGAAATATTGTTTTTGATAAGTCAAATAGTTCACTTGAGTTTTTAAATAATGCAAAGTGTAAATTTGGAACTTCTGAAAATTTACAGATTTATTTTGATGGAACTAATAGTTATATTGATGATGTTGGGTCTGGTGATCTTGTTATTAGAAATGACACTAATGTATTTATTAGGTCAACGACTGATGAAGATAAAGCAAAATTTATTACAAATGGGGCTGTGGAGTTGTACCACGATAATGCGAAGAAGGCGGAGACAACCAGTTCCGGATTGACGGTGACAGGAACGGTTACAGAAACATCTGATATTGCTTTTAAATCTGATATAGAACCAATCACAAATACACTAAATAAAATACAACAAATAACAGGTTACAAATATAAATTAGATAATGCCTCTATTAATTCAATGGGTGTGATAGCTCAAGATGTAGAAAAAGTATTTCCAGAACTTGTACATGGTGATGAAGGAAACAAAACTCTTCAATATAGTGGACTTATTGGTGTATTAGTAGAAGCTGTAAAAGATCTATCAGCTAAAGTTAAAAAATTAGAATCTAGTTTGACCGAAATAAATTAATATTTATAATATCTATAACTGTTTGAATTATTATGGCAACTACTACTTGGGGATTGGCTGATGTTGATTATGATGTAAGCGATGGCTTTTGTCATACAGCACATTGGAAAGTTATTAGAGTTGATGGAGACCATAAATCCTATCGTTTTGGTTCAGTGTCACTTACAAGACCAAGTTCATTAACAACAAGAACAGATTTAAAGTCAGCAGACATTATTGCTGATGTAAAAGCAATTCTTGGGACAGATGAGGTAACAGCAATTGAAACTTTTTTAACAAATAATATTACTGAACAAAAAACACCAACACAAGGATCTTTTGTGCCAGCTAGTTAGGTTTATCTGTTAGCTGTCTTGTCATTAATCCTGTAATTAAATATAAAGGAGCTATTGTTGGTATTATGAGCAGCATTGATATAATAAGGCTATGACTAATTGCACGGAGGATAGCTTCACGAACCATGTTAAATAAAATCTCATCTATCTTATCTATTTTATCTTTTATCCTTTCAGCATCCACTGTTGGTGCTGGATACTTTGCGTATAGTTACATGACAAGTCCACAGTTTGAAGCAAAGATGATGGAGAAAGTAATGAAAAATGTAAATAAAATATTACCTAATCAGATAGACAAAAAGTTACCAAAAGTAACTGGTCCGATGTTGCCATTATGAATTGCTGGCATTGTAAAACTGAACTAATCTGGGGTGGAGATCATAGTATTGATGAAGATTTCCAACCTGTTCTTGCAGAAGAATATTCAATGGTAACTAATCTATCCTGTCCTAAATGTAATTCTTATGTAGAAGTTTATTTAGCAAAACAATGATATTTGGATTTTTTAAAAAACTAATTAAACACTACATAGACAAATTAGTTGATTGGATGCGTATGGTTAAGTTTGATTTAGAGCTAGAAAATGAAATAAAAAAGTTTCACGATAGTTACTGGCGAGAAGTTGCAAAAAAAGAACCTAAAATTGTAGAAAAAGGTACATTTGGAGAAGATGGGTGGTCTATTTCTATTGGGGATATAGATGACGAAGATACCAAAAATTGAAATAAAAGAGGTTTACGTTCCAAAAATAAGGTTATGGGAAGTACAGCCACCAATATTAGATGTCATTTATAAACCAGTTGTAGACATTCCAGGATGTGTTGATGCTCATAGAAATAATCTTACAGGACTTATTAATGAAGATGAATTAGGTACATATCAAGCCTGTGGTACGTTTGACATTCCTAGTTTTGAACCACTTAATTATAACCCTGCTAATTTTACATATACCGCACCAGCAGAGCAGCAAGAGCAACAGCAAGAACAACCTCCGCAACAACAACCTGAGATAGCAGCTAAAAAAAAGGACGAAGAGATAGAAATACCACCTTGTCCCAGTAAAAAAGACCAGAGAATTGGCGATTTTCGTAACGATAAAAAACTAGAGCGTGTTTCTGGTTATGAGCGTGGTAAAAATGGGATAGATTGTATAACCTTGTATGAAGACGTACCGTTCATTTCGCAATACATTCCAAGTTTTAAGCAGTTTACTGGGGTTTTTAGTCTTGCTTTGGTCGGCTGTTCTGCTCCGATCATTCTTAATTTAGTAAAACCAATAGTTAAAAATATAATTAAAAAATTAACAAAGAAAAAGGAAACCAGTTCTTAATCGTGGAACTGGCAAGCGATTGAAACGAGTGAAGTCACATTGAGTCAATTTGCATAAATGAGCAAAGATCCGAGGTAAACCGATCAGCTAGACGATGAGCCAGGTTGATACAAACTAAGTCGTAAAGAAACGAAATCACCTCGCAGACAATTAAATCCTAGAGGTGTTAAAAAGGTTTAACGTAAGACCTTAAACGATTGATTTGAGAAACGATGAAACAACGTGAGACGCATAATACAGAAGTGAGCTTAATAGCATTAAAGTAAGGTGCGGTAAAAGGGATTTGAGAAACGTGATAAAACGCAAAGCGTTTGAAATACGATGCAAGGAGTGACTCTGAGTCAAATGAAAACGAGAAACTATGGGTTGGAATCACCTCGCATACTTATTCAGTAATAGAGGTGTTAAGGACAGTTTTAATCGTAAACTGACAACGATAGTTTTGATGGGCTGGGAAATGAGGGGCAAGACACGGAGGCATACAGAACTGTCAAAGCTAAGAACAAAACCGCTTCGAGATGCACTACATAAAGGCAAATCGAGGGGAGTCGGACTAATCATCTCTTAAACCTATTAAGTTGTAGAGATGTCAAAGAAGGTTTTGATCGTAAACCTACAACGATAGTAATGAGTCAATAAGACATAAGTCGAAAAGAAATGTAGCGAGTGGCAGTAATTTGAGTGAAATCGAGATGTAAGAAATCAAGGTGCTAGGATTGGAGTTGCAAAGAGTGACAAAGAGCAACATAACTATGGGAATGAGTCGAAAAGAATCAAAAAGAACGGGATCAATCACCTTGTCAACCTATTAAGTATCAAAGGTGTTAAGAAGAGTTTGTCGTAGCACTCATAACGTGTGAGTTGAGAAGAAATA
>VTLG01008326.1_pt1 | contig 13388 bp, 14 predicted proteins | sample 4694571 | NCBI WGS metagenome assembly VTLG01 (sample SAMN12604809, study PRJNA352737) | marine metagenome | biome: ENVO:00000447; feature: ENVO:00000209|ENVO:00000569|ENVO:01000036; material: ENVO:00002151; isolation source: viral sequences binned using virsorter ... | reverse complement strand
CAACTGTTTGAGGTACTCCTCCAGCGGCTCCCATAGCTGGGGGTTGCTGACCAGCGGGAGAAGGTTCTTGGCCTGTTGGTTGTGCATTTATACCTCTCAAAATATTTGCGAAAACAGCTGCATCATTTACATCATTAACAAGCAGATCAGGATCAATATCTTGACTGATAGCAAGTTCTTTTATAAGGTTTGGAATCTTGATAAAAGGAGCAAGCATTGGATTAGAAATAGTTTGAAGAAGTGTAGTAAGACGTTGACTACGTACTTCCTTTTGAACTACTGCGCTTGTACCTCTTGGTTTGATCTCAAGATCACCGTGTATTTCAGGCATAAAAATATTAAATTGCATATTCCATTGAAAGTAAGATTCTCCAAGAGGCTTTAAAAGAAAATCATCAATATTTTTAATAACAGTTTTAATACTTAATCCTGCACTGGACATAAGCATACTTAAACCAGCAGCAGTTCTTCCTGTTCCTGTAACACCCGTTTGTCCGTGTGTAATACTTGGAATACCAGTTTGTTCATCAGCAAGTTGCCTTGCTTTATCATACATTTGAATATTTTCTCCAGCAGTATTAGGAAACTTGATACCGTTGATAGCTGTTCCTGTAACACCAGATTGCCTTCTAAATACTTTACCGGGAAATACGTCATAAGACTGTCCCGGTACAAGTTGTGTTTCATCAATGTCAAAAACCAGATTGCCAGCTAAAGCAAGGTTGTCAATAGCCATTCTTACGTGACCATTCATAAGAAGCTGGCTATCTTCCATATTTTCAGCAACACCTACACCAAAAATCTGATAAGGGTTGAGTTCAAACGGAAATGAATAATAAGGTAGTCTTGTAGGAAGGAACGGATTAGAAACAATTCTAAGAATTTCTTCACCACAAATCCAGACATTTACCTGAACAGATCGTCCCGAATCCTTCGATATTTCGAGGCCAGCTTCTCGTGCAAGGTCCGTATCCATAATACCCCAGTATTCCAGTACCTCATAACGGTTTTTTTCATTCTGTGTATCCTTTTCATTATTATACAAAGTACTTTCGAAATAGCGTTCTTGATAGTTTGGACCTTCATCAAGAACTCGTTTAATAGCATCTTCATCGAATAAAGGACGATTAAGAAGATCACGCAATTGCTCCCTGTTAAATCGATGTCTTTCTATAACATATTCACAATCACTAATTGAAGTAGCAGAAGGATCAGGATAAAAATCCCAACAGCTAACAGAACTTAAACGAGGAACAGTTTTATCATAAGGTTCGTACTTTTTATCACCTTCAGAACCCTCTTCTGAAGCTATCCAGTTATGAATTGTTTTACTGTAATTAAACGGTCCTTTTACAACTCCAGTACCTAGAAGACAACACTCAAACAAAGAGTGCCTCATAATAGTTACTGCGTTTGTGTCCAGAAGTTGATCTTGAATACACTTCTCCATATACCGTGCAGAATCTCTTGCTGGAGTTATTTGAGGATCACTTGGAGATTTGGATACACCTTCAACTAAATTAACTCCTTCATATTTTTTACTTAAACCACCAAGAGGAGTAGCTTTCTTTGCTCCCGGTCGAAGTTCTCTACCATCACCGGGAAAACCATAAGGGTCTTCCTGTTCTTTAGGCTGTTGTGAAAGATGAGCAAATTCAGCAATGCCTTCAGGAACAGGTGTAGACTCCACAGTAATAGGAAATTTATTTTGTGAAAAGAGAATATCTACAATCTGTCCGTAAGCAGCAAGTACCTTTGTCTTTGTAATCTTTATAAAGACTTTACTACGCTCATTATCACGGTACTGTGTTGTAGAGTCGTAGATACCACGATAGTTTTTATAAGCTTTAAGCCAGCGTTCTTCATCAGGTCTACGTCCTGTTTCGGAGTCCATAAACCTAGATTTAACTAAGCCTACAAGCTTATATTCTTCGTATTCATCCATATTAAGATTACTTCCGTACTATTTCTAGCTGTGAGGAGATTTACTGGCAAGACTTCCAAGAACTTTGGAGTCAACGTGCTTTCCACCGTTCTTTTTGCCAAAATCCTCGATAAGAACACCGTGCTTGATCTTCATATCAAACTCGGCTTTTTCACGGTAAAGCGCACTTTCGTTTGCATCATTCATCTCGCCCTGCTTGGACATTTGATTCATGATGTAGTCTTTACCGTACATTTGTTTGTTTCCGTATGGCATGATGTGATTCCTTTTTTCTAAGTTGGTAAATCGAACAATTGTCGCATTTGTTGTTCATAATTTTTAAATGTATCTATTGGCTTTTCATTTGGACTTGCAAGACCTTTTTCAAATAATTCTCTTCCTAAACCTTTTTGTAAATTTTGACGATTAACTTCTGGCATTTCACTTGGTTTAGGTAAACTTTGAGCATAATTATATCTATCAAGTGCAGACGTAGTGAAGTCTTCTTCTGTATATTTATGAGTAGCTAAATCGTTTCTTGCTTCAATAGATGCTTGATCTCGGAAATTCTGAGCATATTGATCATACATTCTAGTAGCAGCCGTTTTTAAATTAGGATCATCGCTTGACTCAAATCGTTGAGCGGTTCTTAAATATTCTTCCATTTCGTCCATATCTAAAGATTGAGATTGAGGTAGTTGAATACCAAAATCTGGTCCTAATCCTCCTTCTGATCTTTCCCCTATTGTAGTAGGTTCAAGAACCTGTAAACCAGTTTCTAAGCCAGCTTCTCTTGCAAGAGGACCAGCGAATGGTCGTGTTGCAGGATAAAGAGATGCTAACCCTGCTGCTGTTCCTACGAAAATAGGCCCAATAATATTTTTAAGTTTGTTTCCATCTCTAAGTCTGCTGTACAGCCAATCTGAAATTCTGTCAGGCATCCTCTGATCTGGTTTATAGTCAGGATTTTCTACAGATGTATCCAAATCTGCTGGATTTTTCCATTCAGATGTTTTAGATTTAGGTTCTTCTACAAGTTCATCCGTTGGTTGTGTCTCTACTTTTGTTTCTTCAACTTTAGGTGCAGATTGTAGTTTTTGTGCAGATTGTAGTTTTGCTTTCTTTTCTTTTTCAATATTTTTATCAAGCATATTATATTCAGTTAAAAAGAATTTCTGTGCATCTGAAGGACTATCAAATTCGTCTACGGGATTCATACTAAATATTTCATCGTAAATACTTTCTGGAGAAATACCACCCATGTGCAAAGAGATACGTTTTAAATTTTGTTGGGTACTTTCAGCATCTTCAAAACTAATCCCTAGATCTTTTTGAAGTTTTTGTATAAGCCGATTATATTTTAGTTTTTCTCGTAGTACATCTAAAGCAGCCATAGAGCCTGCAACATTAGTTGGTAGTTTACTTAAATCAAGACTAAAATCTTTATTATATATACCATCTGCACTAAAATTAACATTAACAAGAAAAGGAAGATGACCTGTACGTAAATCTAATTTTGTACCTGTTCTTTTTTCATATTCAAGTATTTCATCACGATACATTTCTCTCCATTGTTGTATAAACAGTGCTTCTTGTTTTTCCATCATTCTAGCAGCATCATCCATAGAATTAGGATCACCGATTACTCCACCATAAGCTGACTGTATATTTGTTCTTCCTTCAGGAGTTTTTTGTGGATTAAGAACATGTCCCATAAGTTGTTTTAAAGCATTTGGCATATCAGGAAAAGTGTCGAAATAAAAAGTTGAAGTTACTGACCTCATATCTTTTGCATATTTGATATATCTTCTACCCCAAGAATCGTAGTCTGGTGATTGAGTTCTTTTTGTAAATCCTTCATCTCCTTGTAAAGCTAATTTAGAAGAAATTATCTTAGAAAAACTACCTTCATCATCATCGGGAAATAACCGTTGTCCATTTTTTAATTTTTTACTATCTTTAATGTTTTCAATAAAAGCAGCCATAGCATCAGATATTTTAAAATTATGATACTTTTTCACTTTACTTTCTGATAGTGTACCTGATTTACTAAAATCTTGTTGAAAAACAATCATTTGTCTTTCAGGGTCGTAGTAAGGAATTGATTTTCCTAAACCATAAGTTAAATTAAGTAGCTTTTCTAGTCTTGTAGGAATAAAATGAGACATATACATAAAATTTCTTATATCTTGATCTGGAATAGTTTGTAAAGAAGTTATAAGAGTCTCAAAATGTTTAGAGGGAGAAACTGATTTAACTATAGATGGAGCAGCTCCTTCAGCACCAATTAAATCTCTTTTTTGAAGAGTTATTCCTTTTGTTAATAAATCTCCTTTAAGTGTTTTAAATTCAGGAAGCCAACTTGGAAGTTTTCTGTTTCCTACAAGAGGTTCAGATTGCCATCCTATAACATTTGAAGAGACAGCATCGACTACGTCTCCTATTATACTTGCCGCTGCTGGTCTAGAAGTTACACCTTGAAAAAGATCGTTCACCATAAAATTAGTATTAAATGCAGTTTTTAAAGGAGAATCTAGACTTTGCGATGTTTTATCGTAATACGTTTCTAAATTTATTATTCCTTTCATCCAAGTACTTATTGTTTTAGATTTATCGCTATTTGAAATGTTTATATATTTTCCTAATTTACCTTTTAATGAACTTTCTATTAATTTTTTTTCATCATCTGTTCTTGACCTAAATGTATTTCCATCTTTAACACTACCATAATTTGTAATTAAAATATCATCAACACTATCAGCAGATATTCCTTTATTATAAAAAGCTAATAAAATTGCTTCTCTTACAGTAATAGTTTCTTTTTCTATTTTTGTTTGTAAGTCTTTTACACTTGGAAGTTCATTTCCAAACGATTGAAAAAAACCAATTAACTTTTCAGCATCAGTTTTTGTAACTCTACGAGTAGCTATAAAGCCTTTATCTTTTTTAGCCATGATCAGCAATCAAACTTCTTATACAGTGCTTCCATTCTTGCTAGGTCCAGTTCAGCACTAGGAATAGCAGAATCAGTCTTCTTTTTTGTGTACTCCACTTCTTTGTACGGATAAGCTTTTTCACCCGTATCGTAAGGATTGAAGTTAAACTTATTCAAGCTTGGACCAAACGAATGAATAACAAAAGGAATGTGATCTGTTGTAGTTTTTTTCTTAGCCATATTTAATATCCAAACACTTCATTAGAGGGTTCGTAAGATTGTTGTTGTTTAATAGAGTTGAACATAGAACTGGTTGCATAACCGGTCTGGCGCGTCATGCACATGTATCGTAGAGCATCATACGCGTGATCCTCTGCCTTAGTATCCACATCCTCTGAATTGGTGCGAGACAAAGGCAAAGTAGGAAGAGTGCGTATAAGGTTTGTACAAGTGCTAAAGATACGCAAACCGTTACCACCCTTAGAACTAAGCGGTTTATCTTCATCAAGTCTTCTGTGAAGCTCGATTTTCCCGGCCATGCGATTTCTATCCGCCGGTACGAATCTAGCACCATTGCGAATCATTGTTTCAGCAATACTTGGTCCTGTGCCGTGATTTGACCAACAAGACCCGTCAAGAACATTTTGTGTCATAGGAGGATCATCATACTCTAAAGCAAGTATAAGACTTGCTAGACTTTCTCCTGTGTGTCCTTTTTCGTACAATTCTCTGTATACCCAAATTGTTCCGTCCCAATCTACCGCGCCCCATAATACACAACTAGGGCTGCTATAGCCGTAATCCATTGCTCGTACACGGGGCCAACTAAAGGGAACTTCAAACGGTTCAACAACATGCACTGACCTATCAAATTCATAGAATGCTGCCCCTTCCGCAACATCCCAATCTCCTTCAAGCAACCTACGTCTTTCAACTTCAGGAAGACTGAGAAGCATTGATTCATATTCGCCTGACTCCGCTAAATAAGGATTATCTGTCAATCTTGCAGGAATAAACTTTCTTTGAAACAACGGTTGTCTAGTTCTTGGATTGTATAAAGTTCTTCCTGTTTCTGGATCAATCGCCCAGAATGGTGTATTCGGTGGTTCAGGATCAATAAACATCTTTTTAATCCACCATCCACCTTGCCCACCGGGATTAGCTGAAGCCCTCATATAAGTCTCTATACTTGGGTCTGTAGTTCTTAGACGGCTTCGTAGATACGTCCATACGTATGGTGTAGGGTAGTGCCCTAGTTCGTCAACACCGTAGCTGAACATTGCCGTTGCACCGCTAGGAAACATCCACGTAGACTTTGATTCTCTGAAGACTGCTCCGTTAAACGCTCTAGGATAAAGCTTTCTTGATTGCTCTATCAGTTCTGTAAGTTCGGCAAGTGTTCTTCGCAGTAAAAGTGCTTTGTGATTAGGATTGTCAGCATAACGCAGGAGATCAACAAGCATCGCATATGATTTGCCACCACCCGCAGCACCTCCGTAAAGGACTTCTTTTTCAGGCGCTGCAAGAAAGTCCGTTTGCGGACCGTCGTTGGGTTTGAAAATAAGTTCTGTGTCTTCTTCAAGATTTTGCCGTACAGAGGCGGGTAAATTACTAATGAAATCATCGTCTATAACACCACCTTGTTTTGATACTTTATCAGCAGTTTTTATGTTTTCTTTCTTTTTAGTAAGCTTTTCAAGATTAGCTTTTACTTGTTCTACCTTTTGTTTTTGTCGTTTAAGCGTGCGCTGAACCTGAACTCGTTTCTTTTGAACGCTTGATTGCTGGTACTTGCCCTTTTCGCCGGGTTTAAGCTTTGGTCTTCCTCTTTGAGCCATGATGTACTATTTGTACTTAGCGCTACAAGTCTTTAAAATAGACATAGCTTCACTTATAAGTAGCCTTACGTCCTGATACTTTGCCACCGTTTGCGTAGCGTTTGTTTTGGGTTGCGTAGACCTTACCGCCTCTCTTTTTTTCTTTTTTTTTTCGAGTAGCCCTAGCATTCCTAATTGTGTGAGCAGCTTTAATATTCTCTATTACAGGTTTAGAGAACAATGTATTTCCTTTAGGATTAGTTGCATGTTTATATAGGATGTTAAAATCTTCATCAGTTATACCTACCGTTGGAGCACCATCATCTAAGCTTTCTTTCTCCTCAGAAAGAGCTTTTATACTTAGATAATTGGGAACCGATGACGCTGCAATATCATGTTTATATTCATTATTAGCAGAATTTGTAACGGTACTTAGCGATTTTAATAAAGAACGTAAATATGGTGTTGTTGTAGACTTCATTTCTCTGTTAAATGATTTAGGATAAATGTTTTTTGATTGTTTGCTTTTACCCATTGTATTTCGCCTTACGTCCTGATACTTTACCGCCATGTGCGTAGCGTTTGTTTTGGTTTGTGTAGACCTTACCGCCGCCTTTCATTCCTTGAAAACCTCTATTTTTTTCTGCTTCTCTATATTTAGGAGAAACAACATCTGTTGGACCGTACTTTTTATTCATTTTCTGTTCAAATTTTTCTGCCCATTTTTTGTCTCTATCAGAAACTGATCTTTCCGCATCACCCCCCCTTTTTAATCTTTCCATAATATCTATATATCTTTTTATAGAAGGACCATACTTCGCTTGACCTTTAGCACTTTCTATTACACCTTTAACATAACTCATTGCATTATCTCCCCCTCTAAGGTAACATTTTTAAGTTCATTTTTAGCAGGAAGCAACACAACACCATGTACGACCTGTCCTGTAATCTCCTGTGTGTGTTTCTTTGACACACCAATACGGTCCAGAATAGACTCAGCAGCCTTCATACGCATGTCCATCTGGTTCAGCGGCGTAGTTCCATCAGCGTCCAAGCCTTCTACGATCCTATTTGCTGCTTTAACGCCATTTACAGCCAAGTAGTCCTTTGTACGCGCAGCTATCTCGTCACGCATCGATTGCATAAGCTTTGATCTGGATGTGTTATATCCTGCTGTACGCATGGCGTCATTAATCTTTCCACCATTCTCAAACAAAGCGTCTAAGAAACCAGCTTGCTTCTCTGTAAGCTTACGCTTTGGATCAGTACGAAACGGTGTACCAGCTATTGCTTTACCAGACATTAATAATACTCTTTATAGTTTTATATATCATTACTTGAATTAAGTTCATTTATAGTTTTATATTGTTTATTACAAGAACAAGTCTCGTTTGTACATTTACCTATACAAGTACATCCTTCACAATCTGTACACTCACAATTAGGGTTTTTACAGGATTTATTAACCATTTTAAGAACCATTTCTAAAAAAATTTCTAACAACAGAAGTTATATACATTAATAATATTTGTAGAATAAATTACGTACTTGGTTTTTGTTCAGCTATTAAAAATCCAAAAGGATTGCTATCACTGTGTAAATGGTTAATACGTAGAATTAAACTTAAATTATCTAAAGAATCTATGTATTCAAGAATAACTTCATCCACTTTAAAATTTAAAGGTTTTGCAAAAGAAATACACCTACCCTCATTAATCATAGCTCTTACAAAAGCTGTAGTGTTGTTTAAGCTTATTGTATCTTGTCGTGCTACTTCAAGAATAGTTTCTTCTGAAAGACACACAATAAAAGAAGCTATAATATCGTTTTTTTTCCAGTTAATGCTTTTACTTTGTGCAAGCATATATTTGTTATTACTGGATTCAACACTACTTGAAAACCCTAACATAATCACACACGAAAAAAATAAAAATAAAAATAAACGAGCGTGAAAAGTAAATTTCTTAAATAGCTTAAACATTTTTAAAGTTTTTGTTTCCCTTTTTTTTTCTAGATTAAAATATGCTAATTCAATCCTTCGACTATAATTAAGAATATCTATATGTGTGAGAGAATATGATTGCGCATTATTTTTATCTTATCTCCTATTATAACAAGTATTTAGTACTTTGTCAAGTAAAAAATTAACATTTTCTTAAAAAAAGTAACAAAACACCATTAACATGTTGTAATCATTAGAAAGAAAGATATAAATTGTAATCATTAAAAAGAAAGATATAAATTGTAATCTTTTTTTCTAAAAAAAAATTGCTTAAACTTGCATTTTTTACTTGACAAGATGCTTCTCAAGGTGTATAATAGGAGGTACTCCTGCGCGGGGGTATATATACATATCATATAAGGGATACTACTTAGTACTAAATAGTTCTGAGTAGGACTTAATAGTAGTTTATAAGCATTTTTACATGTATCTCTTTGAAATTATAATAAAATTCTTGGCTATGTGTATAAGTATAGGGGGGGACCCCAGTGGCCCATCCCTCCCCGAACCTGTTTGTTCTCATTTTGTTCAACAAAATTAACAAAAAGTCTTCGGCGATAAATCTTGACAGCCTATATAGTGAGAATGCCAAGCTTTCCAAATAATACAGTCTTCATACGCACGCATACGCATGCAGGCATGATTTGTTTATACTAACAACAAAATGATGAAACTTGAAAACAAGCCCTGTCTGGGGCGGGGTGGCGCACTACCAGAAACACACCACAATAAAAGCCTTGTCCAATTGAACCAGCACCTTGCCGATATATAGCGTGCATGTGCTGGCTATCAGGCAAAAAAAGAACCCTCGCGAACATGCGAGGGCTAAGTTTGGGAGGGAGATAACAATTACAGTTTATACACCTTGCAAAGCGTCTTGTCTAGAGAAAAAAGATTACCGCCGCTACCATCTGAAATGCTCATTTGCGGGCCAGCCCTGACTCCTCTGTTTAGATGTAAGGTAGGTGAGGCGTTCGGTCGTCCATAACGTCATGCGCCATTTCGCAGGTCGCTTCGTTACGCAAATCGTAATTACCCGACTCGTACTCATGGCTCCAGTGCTGCAACAACTCCAGAATGAAAACCGCGATTAGCTGCTGGTTCGTGCGGTGCTCACGGCGGATTGCATCAATAAGGTACACTGGTTTGATGCGGTAAAGCTCCGCCGCGACACGCTCGGCACGCTCGCAGACGCCGCTAGGATGGTTTGTAGGATCGCAAGCAGGCGATCCATTCAAATGCACATTGCGACGATACGGTGAGCGAGATCTATAGGGCAATCCTGCCTTAATCCGGCTGTGCTCGTTGTGCTTGTCGATTTCCTCAAGTGTCACTGTTTCTACCTTGTATTGTGGTTCTGGTATCTTCATCGCTTTGATCCTTTTTTTAAGTTATCGTTGCAGGGAATATCGCTGCAAAGAAACTATACGAGATCGACGATATGATTGTAAATATAATCGCAATCCAAATGTAGTCCCAGAATGTCATTAGGATGTGAACTCCTCTTTTTGATCCACAAAGTTTGGGTTGAGTTCCGCTACGCGATGGCCATCTTTGTTTAGATAGTGCGCTAGGCAATTCGCAGCTTTTTTTGTTTTTGCTACTTTATCAATATTTTTGCATGCGCCTTCGATTGTTGTAGGTATGGCAGAGATTGAATTAGCACCAACAATTTTGCTGCCTTCCCAAATAATTTCAGATAAAACAGACGCTGCATTATAATATTTAATTTTGTTTCTAATAACTTCTGTAACTAGATCAAACTGCGAAGTGCTGAGATTTGGCTTGATGATTTGAGTAAGTAGTGCCGAGATTAGTTCTAAATCAGTCTGAAAGTAACCAGTTGAATCGTTCATTTTTAATCCTTTGCTGGGTTTGTTTCGGTAATAGGATACTAACACAATAAAAAAAGGCTGCGCAATAGATAATTCCGCAGCCTTTTCCTATCTTTTGGTTCTTACCCAAACATTATCACGAGTAGCAACGTTAACCCTCCTAAAATAGCAAATGCTAGCAAGAACCTATAAACAGCCAATATTATGTCGATCAATTTATGCCGCTACCAATCTGCACGCCTCATCATAGGCGGATTGCTTATAATCTCGTTGACCTTTCGGTGCACCATAGAGAGCACGTTCAGCGTGGTGATCTGGTGTCTCTGTACCGTCTATGTTTTTATATGCCTTGTGTCGGTGCATAGGAGCGTGGTCGACGATGTTTGTTACAGTTTGAAAAGCGCCCCACAACGTCAAATCACCATCATCTGTTCTGGCACTAGTAAAATCGTAACCAGCATTAATAATCTTGTCTGTCTCTGCATCATCATCATTACCGCTAAGGATTTTACTTACTTCCTCTTGCGATAAAGTCTTACCCAAAGCATCTGCTTCTTTAATTTTTATCCATAGTTCTTTTTTCTGTTGCTCTTCAATTTTTGATGGCGACGGTTTATCTGCGACGTATTCGACACCTTTAGACATCGCCAGTGCTTTGTTAACGCTGCGGGAATTTTCTACTTTTCCGGTTTTATCCTTTCCTTTATCGCCAAAGACCGTCCTGAAAAAATCCACGTCAGCATTACCAGTCAAAACGTGACGAGCCATAGATTTAGCTATTAGCTCGAATTCGTCAAACTGGACGTCAAAATCGGCGAGAGCGTCATCCATGATTTCTCGATCAAACGGCACTTTGTGGTTGTGTTTAATCGTATCGCTAGCATTCTTTTTTGCCAAGTTCCATGTATTTTGGCAAACAACGCGAATTGGAGATAGCATCATTGTATTTGCACGTTTGCCGGTGTGGTCTAACGTAAAAATAGCGTTAGACGATACGGTGTCGTCGCCATCAAGTGTGAACCCTTTATTTGGACTTGCCATAACCCAAACCTTCTTACCACCAAACAGACTGCCAGCAGTATGTAGATGCAAACGGCCTGCATCGATATATCGCTCGAAAAATTTGAACATCTCGCTATTTTGGGTTGGTTGATACGAGGTTGTCACTGATTTACCAAGAACACTGCCATCGCTGACGCGCTCAATGTAGTAGCTGCCATCAATTGGCGTGCCATCGCTTTTGTGGTTGTTATCTAGACTGACTTCCCAATCTAGGCCGGCTTCGATTTGAAAGTTTTGAATATTTCCAACATCGGCCCAAGCGATAGACTTCCCGAGACCGTGCCACGGTACGTCGCCAGTGAAAGCCATAGTTTCGACTTCGTGAGACATAGTATGCTTCCTTATTTAGTGGTTGAAAACGTCGCAGCTATTGCCGCAACAAATATGAATATAAACCAAACGAAAACCAAAACAAGCCATAAAATCGAGATAAGCGCCACCATTGCGATAGAGGCTAGACATTCCAATAATAAGAATAAAATCGACCGTTGAGAATTATTCAGAAAACAAGAATTTTCCTCAACGGTCGAGCTAACAACGGAACGATGGCAGAAGGGATGAGTTGTGTTGTGTTTTATTTTCACTAGTTATTGTTGACAAAAGTTATTGTTGACAAAAGTTATTGTTGACAAAATCCTTTTTCTGCTACTTCTCGAATCTTTTTTACTTTTTGATTATTTCTATAGTTTACTTCGTTTACATTTCTTAAAATGTAATGCGTGCTATATTTAAACACAACATTATGACAAGATAATGTAAGAACACGATTAATATTTACATTGCGGTATGGTTGTCCTGAACTATCGTTAAAATCAAACACGCACAATGTTTCATCATTGACCTTTGCTTTTGATTTACCCGATTTCGTGTATTTATGACAATTCAAACGTCCGGTTATTGTTCTAAGATCCCCGTTCAGTTTGATAAATTGCACTGTAAAGATATTGTTTCCAAGCAAATCAATCCAGTTATCAATTTTATTGTGACCATCACCTAGTTCTTGAAGCTTGTCGCGTTCTGTAAAAAACTCTGTTGCTTGTGTCATCATTACTTATTTTTTCCTTTCTATGATTACATTGGTATCGTTGATTTCATAACAAGCTAAACAATCCTTGCACTTTTGACCTGTGCAATTCTCGCCATCAGTAGGACTATTGACATTGTTAAACACTTTGTCAAACCTTTTCGGTGGCTTTTTCATAACTTTATCAATAACAGGATTAGAATATATAAGAATAAGATTGTTAGGACATTTCTGCTTTCTAAACACTGCACGAACAATTTTTATTTGTTTTGTCCACAATGCAAAATTACATTTAGGATTATGTTTTGCAATTAATACAAAGTTCTTTAAGTGTGTTTTGTTTATCAATTCACCGTGACCGTGAAACCTAAATTCACTATCTTTGATACGTGGCAATTGATATTCTTTTAATAAGGATTTGCTAAGTATATCGCTGTTATTCTGCCACGGATCAACACAAGACTTGCGATAAGTATTAAGCATTCGGTGACTATAACAGAATGTACAAATAATATCATCCTTTCCGCTATTGTACATCTTAACACAAAAATCATTTGATAATGTGTTTGTGTTTAAAGCTTTAAAGCCTTTAAGCTTTCCAGACATTGTGCTTATTTTAAGCATATCCGATAAAAGTCTTATATTATTCATGTTTCTTATCCATTCGGCAATCTTCATCATATCGTCTATCGCATTCACTTATATTATAATACCATTTAGGCATTGTAATATAACTGCTTTCCATCAGTCTTTCCCATTCATAACGTGACATAGGTTTATCCGATTCGT
>VTLG01005496.1_pt1 | contig 13389 bp, 7 predicted proteins | sample 4694571 | NCBI WGS metagenome assembly VTLG01 (sample SAMN12604809, study PRJNA352737) | marine metagenome | biome: ENVO:00000447; feature: ENVO:00000209|ENVO:00000569|ENVO:01000036; material: ENVO:00002151; isolation source: viral sequences binned using virsorter ... | reverse complement strand
ATGTTTGTCTTCCAAGCGGAACACAACATCCTTATGCACCCCTTTCATATGCTCGGAGTTGCGGGTGTGTTTGGCGGTTCTTTGTTTAGTGCTATGCACGGAAGCCTTGTTACTTCCTCAATCATTAGGGAGACCTCGGAAGATATCTCACAGAACTACGGGTATAAGTTTGGTCAGGACGAGGAAACTTATAACATCGTAGCTGCACATGGCTACTTTGGTAGACTTATTTTCCAATATGCCTCTTTTAATAATTCTCGTAGCTTACATTTCTTTTTGGCTACTTGGCCCGTGGTTGGCATATGGCTCACCTCAATGGGCATCTGCACCATGGCTTTCAACCTTAATGGTTTTAACTTTAACCAGTCCATCGTTGACGCTAACGGCAAGATCGTTCCAACATGGGCTGACGTATTAAACAGAGCTAATCTTGGCTTTGAAGTAATGCACGAGCGTAATGCTCACAACTTCCCACTCGACTTGGCATCAGCTGAGTCTACAAACGTAGCACTTACAGCACCACAAATAGGATAACTCCGACGTCCGTTCATCGCTTTATGCGACGCATGTCATCTAGTCATGGAACGGGGGCTAGGTATCGGAGGAAGCTATGACAGTAACTTACGTTTACCGTGGTGTTACATATACTAAACTTGTTAAGTAATGGCACATCAAAGCTCGGTTATGAGAGCATCAGTCACAAGGCTTGAACCTGAGACATATGAGACTCCAGAACCAGAAAACAAAACTGAAGAAAAGAAGGAAGATGCTCAACTAGAGATTCCTTCTTACTAAACAGCGGGGGAGCACCTCAGAGTCGGACTCCCCTGCCATTGGCATTTGCCCGGTACGCCGGATACCTCATGCCGTCTAGACGGTGGGATAGACCACGAAAAAAATCTCGAGAAAAATTAGTACTAAGAAATATAAACAAATACTAATCCATATCAATGGCTCAACAGAATAGCACATTGACTACGGCTCTTACACGCCCCGGTCAATCTAACAGCACAGGCGACGCCCGTGCCCTTTATTTAAAGCTGTTCAGTGGAGAGATGTTTAAAGGCTTCCAGCACAATGCGATTGCTAGAGACCTTGTAATGAAGAGAACACTTACAAACGGTAAGTCACTTCAGTTCGTCTACACTGGACACACAAAAGCTGAGTACCACGTACCCGGCAACAGCATACTAGGTAACTCCGATGGAGCACCTCCAGTAGCTGAGAAGACAATTACTATTGATGACCTACTTATCTCTAGTGCATTTGTCTACGAGCTCGATGAAACATTGGCTCACTACGAATTGAGAGGAGAGATCTCTAAGAAGATCGGTTATGCTCTTGCACAGAAATATGATAGACTAATCTTTAGAGCTATCGCTAAAGGTGCTAGACAAGCTTCTCCAATCACTAAGTCTGGCTTTGTCGAGCCCGGCGGAACACAGATCAGAGTTGGTACAAACAACCAAGCATCTGACGCATACGTTCCAGCTTCTCTAATTGCAGCCTTCTATGATGCAGCTGCTGCTCTAGACGAGAAAGGAGTAAGCTCTGAAGGACGTGTTGCTGTGCTGAACCCAAGACAGTACTACGAATTAATACAAGGTGTTGGTTCTAACGGTCTTATCAACAGAGATGAGCAAGGTGGTGCGTTACAGTCTGGACAAGGTATCATTGAAATTGCAGGCATTAAGATCTACAAGTCAATGAACATTCCATTCTTCGGATCATACGGTACTAAGTACGGTTCTGCATCTGCAACAAACCCCGGTGTAACAAGCCCCGGAAACGTAGGATCATTCGTTGGTGAAACAGCTGAAGACGGTAGAGCTTCTGTAACTGGTATCAACAACAACTATGGTAACTCATCTGACTTCGCTAACAGCTGCGGACTTATCTTCCAGAAAGAAGCCGCTGGTGTTGTAGAATCAATCGGACCACAGGTTCAGATTACTTCTGGTGATGTATCAGTTGTATACCAAGGTGATGTAATCCTCGGTAGACTCGCAATGGGAGCAGACTTCCTAAACCCTGCTGCTTGCGTTGAGTTAATCGCTGGTGCTGCTACTGGATCTACAGGTAACGCTGCATTCGGTACAACATACCCAGCTAACGCTTAATTTTTATTTTTTATACGGGAGCTTCGGCTCCCCTTTTTATTATGCCTTTTCCAACCACAAATGCAACACAAGAGTTGCCAGCTATCAACCAAATACTTACATCCTGTGGTCAGGCTCCTGTAACTACACTAGACCAAACCAACCCGGAAGTTGCGATTGCCTACGATACTTTGTTACAGGTGTCAAGAGAGGTACAATCCGAAGGATGGACTTTTAACAAGGAGTACCACTACGAATTTAACAAAGATGTTAACAACGAAATATTGATACCTAATAATATAATACAAATAAAACTTACAGAAAACGCACAGAATGCACCATACCATGCTGTACGTAGAAATGGTAAATTGTATGACAGACAGAATCACAGATACACATGGGAGTACAGTCCTGTCGAATGTGATGTAACGTGGGAGTTTGACTTTATAGACTTACCAGAACCGATACAAAACTACATAAAAGCCAGAGCATCAACCCTTGTGTCTGGTAAAATTGTTGGTGATAACTCTCAATACGGACGTTTACAACAACAAGAAATACAACAAAGATCTTTAGCTCTGGAGTATGAAACAAGTCAAGGACAGTTTACTATGTTTGGACATCCACAAGACTCACAAAACTTCTACCAAAGCTATCAACCCTTTCACGCTTTACAACGATAATGGCATCAGTTACTCAACGAGTTGACAACTATCTAGGTGGAGTATCTAGACAATCAGATGATAAGAAACTTCCCGGTCAAGTCGAGGAGTGTATCAATGGCTATCCTGACCCAACCTTTGGTCTCACTAAAAGACCGGGGTTTCAGCATATAGAAAATTTAGGTACTGGCACTACATATGACAACTCTAAGTGGTTCTTTATATCAAGAACTGAAACAGAAAAATATATAGGCTGTATTACACCAGCAGTTTATAACAGCGATCAACAACTAACGTCCACAGGAGGTATCTTTATATGGAATGCTATCACAGGCGCAACAGCACATCCAACATACATTGGATCGGCACAGAGCTACCTTACAGGAGCACGTATAGATTATGATATACTAACTATACAAGATAAGTCTATTATAACTAATAGATTACAAACAACAGCAGCTGTATCTCCACCTCTCTTTCAAGCCATTTCAACAGGTACAATTAGAATTTCAGGTACATCCTTAAGTACTACATACTCAGGAACTGTAGCCGGACAAGCTTTTTCTGTAACTACTACCAGCACTGATGGCTACTCACAAGCTTTAACTAAGATAAAACAGGCTATAGATGCTTTAGGTATCTCAGGTCTTACTGTAACTAAGTTTAAAGATAATGTACGACTAACCCGTCCTAGCAGCTTTACACTTACTGCTACAGGTGGAGATTTTGAAGATCAAGCTAATTCATTCCAAGATCAGGTAGCTACCTTAGCTGAGATACCTAGTGAAACAGCACACAACCATGTAGTTAAAGTTACTAATAGTGGTTTAGTTGCACCAGCTTATTACTTAAAATTTGTAGCAAATAATGGTGTAGGAGGAGATGGATTCTGGGAAGAAACAAGGTCTCCTAGTGTATCTACAGGATTAAACCCGGCTACAATGCCACACCAGCTAGTTAATACAGCTCTGAATACTTTTAAATTAGAACCGATACCATGGGTTGACAGACTTGTTGGTGATGATGAGACTAATAAACACCCATCATTCGTTGGTCAGAAAATAAATCAATCATTTTTTCATAACAATAGATTAGGTTTTTTATCTGCTGATACTGTATCTATGAGTCAATCAGGTGATTTCTTTAACATGTATTTTGCATCTGGACAGACTGTAATAGATTCAGACCCTATCGACCTTAGTGCAAATGCACTTAAACCTGTTGCACTTCATAGTGTACTACCAACTACCCAAGGTCTTGTACTATTTAGTGCTAACCAACAGTTTCTTATGTCGTCATCTGACGGTCTTCTAACACCAGCTAAAACATCTATCAAAACTATATCTAGTTATGAAATGGATACAGTTATTGATCCTGTTGATACTGGTACTGGAATTAGTTTTGTCAGTAAAACACCTAGTTATACTCGTGTCTTTACGATGGTTACACGTGGAGAAAATGAAAACCCAGTCATATCTGACATCGGTAAAGTTGTAAACGAATGGATACCTTCCACAGTTGATACATTTATATCAAGTGCACAAAACCAGTTTATTGCATTCTCCGGACAAAGTACAAGATACATATATTTCTTTAGACAGTATTCAGAAGGTAGAGATGTTAAACTACAAACATGGTTTAACTGGCTTGCACCCGGTAATGTACAAACTATAGCAACAGATTCTGATGAATTTTTTGCTGTAACAAAACAAGCTGGACAGTTTATACTGAGCAAAGCTAGTTTAAGTCAAAGTCCTGACGACGCTATTATTGTTAATAATGACGGACAAAGACTAAACCCATGTATAGACTTGTATGCTCCAGCTAGCTCTGTTACATTTGACACAGCTGGTAAGTTTAGTAAATGTTTTATACCTTATAATGATGCTACTAATCTAGTACCTGTTATAATTATTAAAGGTACTACTGCTACAGGTCAGTTTATTGAATCTGGATTTACTATATCCCCAGAGCGTGTAGTCGAAAGTGGTAATACATATTTTAAAGTACCAGTTAAAGACTTAACAAGTATTGCAAGTGATGTTATAGTAGGATATAAATATAACTTTGATGTCATATTACCTAAGACATATTACAAGATAGATGCTGAGATGAGACGTAGTGACTTTACTGCTAATCTTACTATAGCTCGTATGAAGTTTTCTGTAGGTCTATCAGGACTTATGGGTTTTAAACTTAAATCTAAAGGTGTACGTCAAGGTAAAAGAGAATATACAGGTGATGGATCTACTACAGTATTTCCTTGGACTAATGATGACATCAACTATGTAGACGATGTTCAGATTAAAGTTAAATTAAATAATGTGGTAACAACAGCATTTACAGTTGACAGAACTGGTGCATTACCTAAGATTATATTCAACTCTGCACCCGGTAACGGTGTTGAGATACTAATATATCTTGATGAATGGTATAATTTAAACCCAGTTGTTTTAGCTGACAAATATTTAGCTAATGATATACCTATAGCAAATCAGTCTATATTTACATTACCTATACATCAGAAAACAGATAACTTTACATTAAGATTATTTAATGATTCACCGTTTCCCGTTTCTGTTAACTCTATGATGTGGGAAGGAATGTACTCACCTAGATTTTACAGGAGAACATAAAAATGCCGTGGGATAAACTAATTGGAGGACTCTTCAGCTTTTTTGGTGGAAAACAGCAAGCTGACGCCGCTAAAGAAATGGCGGAGCTCCAAAATAAAGCAATGGAGGAGCAGTACAAATATGATTTAGACGCTTACAATGCAGCAAAACAATCAGCGATTTCTAAACGTGATCATGCTGTAAGAGAGATAGAATTAAGAGCCAAAAATGAAGGTAAGATAGCAGCTCACAAAGATGCTATGAATCAGGCTTCTTATAACTATAACATGCAGATACGTAATCAGCAACAAGGATTGAATGATCGTATGTATGCAAAGTCAGAAGACATATATGATAAACAACTTAGCATTAATGCAGCAAATGAGAAAGCTGCAAAGATGGATGAGAGACGTAAATTACGAGAGATAGAAACTGAAAAAAGATATGACCAGCAAGATGTATATTTAGAAACACTAGAGGCTGAAGGAGCTATCAGAGCAAGAGGACAATCAGGTAGGTCTGTAGATAAAAGATCAAGCATGAACGCATTAAAATCTTCTCAGGCTTTAGCTTTACTAGATTTATCTCTTGACAATGCAACCATAGCAGCACAAAGTGCAATTAGAGATATAGGCAAAGAACGTGTTATAAAAGACATAAATGCCTATGCAGCTAAAATGCTAGACCCCGGAGAGCTACCAGAACCTATTGCACCAATAGCGACTCCACAAGCTGAGTTCTTATACCCACCAGTATACGAAGATTATGACTTTGGACCAGCACCTGTTAAGGGTGCTAGAACATCACCGTCGGCAGCAGCTCAAAAAGTATGGGGTACAACAATTAGTAGTGTAGCTGGAACAGTCGGTTCTTTTTTTGCAGACAATACCAAAAATATAAATTAAAATGGCAACTAAAAAATACTTAACCAAGTACGCTCGGGGAAGTAGACAATTACCTAGTGTCGATGGTGGCTTACGAGCTATGCAAATCCAAGGTGATAGGCAAACCAAGGCACTAGCTAATCTAAGAGATCAACAAAGACAAGCAGATCAAGCTTACATCACAGGAATTGATAGAGCTGCTAAACTTGAAGAACAAAACAGACAACTTGTACGTAAAGTAGAGGTTGAGATACCAGAAAAATTACGAGCTGACGCACTCAAGCGAAATAACGATAGAGAGCAACAGAACTTTAAAGCTAAAATTGCAGAGAAAAAAGCATTAGCAGATGTATGGGGAGCTTTATCTCCTACACTTGCAAATAGTATTGGAAAGGCAGTTGGAAGTGCTGTAAATTATTTTGAAACAGAAGCTGGTATAGCAGAGTATGAACGACGTTTAAAAGACGGCACGATTGGCAGTATCACAAAAGTACATCAAAAAATAAAAAGTGATGTAGATTTTAAAGCGGACGCAAATCAGAGATTTAATGCTATACAAAATTGGCTTAAAACTGGTAATCAGGATGATAAACAGATGTATGATTATCTATCAGGTATAGATAAGCTTCATAATCCTGTAGCTAAAGAAATATTTTATCGTGATCATGTTAAACAGTTTGATGGTTTTGAAAGAGACTTTAGAACTTTTCTTGACCAAAACAACATACCTGTAACTAAGAAAACAGTTATGGGTTTATATCAGTTTCGTGTTCATGAATTAATGAAGCAGTATGGTATAAACGCTGACTCAGAAATAGGTTTAAAACTACAAAACTTTTACAGGCAGAAAGGTTTTGCTGCGGAAAATCAACTTACACTTGCAGGCGATTACGAAGCAGCTAACCGAACATTAGCCGGTTTTGACGAAAAAGTCAAAGCTATATCTTTAAGTAATGACACAACATTAAGTGATCCAAAGTTTAAAGAGTCAGTTTATAATCGGAAGAATGCGTTATTTATAGATTCAATAGCTGCTGCTAATTCTAGACCTATACAAAATCGTGATGGAACTTATAGCCAACCTATAGTCCCTAACACACGAGCTAATATTATAGCATGGGCTGAAAGTGAAATGGATAATCATAATAACTTTCAAGAATTTTTAGAACATGTTATGGGTGTTACACCTGAGCATCCAGACGGATATATGATACCCGGTGCTGATAAAGATACACCTAAAAATCGTATTTTTGCTAAGTTTCCATATTTAAAAGATGAGTTAGCTGAAAAGTATGCGAAAGCGTTTGAAAAGAAACAAGATACTGAAGAAAAAATTACTAAAATTAGACAGCAATCTGAGGCACTTAGGTATCAACAAAGAATGAATGAAGGATATTATAAAAAAAATCCTGACGCATTCTTTGAGGACTGGGAAGCTTCTAATGGCAACTCATACGCTAGAGAGTTGTTTGCTGGTAGTCTAGGATTTAAGAGTGAGTATGTAGATGAGAATACAGTAACCTCTACTATTGTACAAGGATATAGAAACGGTGATATGCAATTAGTATATCACGCATGGGCAGCACTACCTGATGAACAGCAAAAGATAGGATTCATCTACGATGATCTTAATGGTCTTGCACAAGCAGTAGGTGTAGAGTTTCAAGATTTAGATAATCACATTAAAAAGATTACAGATGCTACAATAGACGAAGTAGAGAAGGATGGAGTTTTAGATAAAGCTGCTGGTCCTTCAGCGTCTACTATGGCTGATTATATGAGATCTGAACTACTCGCACGCTATGCGTCTGATACAACCGGTACAGCGTCAGAAAGATTTACACGTGCTAAAGAATCTATAGATAAACAGTTAGGATATGTTAATGGTACTCTTGTTAATTTTGATAAAGATGGGTACCGTGGATCAGGTTTATTTAAACAAAAGCAAGGTAAATCTGGTGCAACTAATAGAATTATATTCACACGACTAGCCGGAGAAAACTTTGGTAATATATCTAGTTTTGAGATTGATGCTACATTAGGTGATTCTAAAGGACAAACAAGAGTTTCTGGATTAGTAGACTTAGTAGCATCAGATATGTCATCAGCTAATCCTACAATTAATAATACACATCTATATAATTTACTTACAACAGGTAAGACAAATAATCGTTTGTTAAATAAATTAATGGATGAGAGTTCGCTACAAGGTGTTAAAAAAGAAGACTTTGTAAACACGCTCAAGAACACAGTAGACGCAGATGCTAGAACAAAGAAAGCAGTCATGCAATGGGGTGGTGACAGGTGGTGTGATGAAATACTTGGACCTACAGCAGCTGGATTATCAAACGATCAAAAAGCTTTACAAGTATGTGTAAATACAATCGAAGCACAGTTTGACATGCCTGCATGGAAATTTCTACTTGATGCTAAAAATAGAGAACAGCTACAGAACTAATGGAAGAAGAAACATATGTTCCCGGCCAGATGGTCGAAGAGGAACAAAAAACCAAATCAGCACAGCCTGTATACCCTCCTCCTTTTGGGTACAATTTTGGTAATAGCTCTGTAGACTTATCTATAGAGGATAATCATACTACCATGAGAGATGAATACGAAGAATGGTGGAATGAAAAAGGAGAAGAAAGAGACAGATTACAAGAAAAGTTTAATCAGAAATACTTTGGCCTGACTACTGATTTAGTCAGACAAAACCAACGTCGAACTAATTTAGATGCTAATAATCCACTTAAAAGATTAGACAATGTATTTCAAGGTCTATCTGCACCCGGTCTAGGTCTAGCTGATTTCGTAATGGATGCGGCTGGTACTCTGGTACCCGGGTTTGATAATGTAGATGAAAAGTATGATCAAGCTACAATGCTTGACAACCCCACACATCAAGGTATTCGACGCATATCTTCTATAGTATTACCTTCTATTTTAGGTGGTAGTGCAATACAGAATCAACTCAATACTAAGTTAGCTGGTGGTGCATTATTTAGTAAGCCTTGGTTTACAAAGCTATCAGCAAGCATGGCTGCACACGGATTAGGAGACGCTGCAATATTAGGTCTAAGTGATGTTGGTGAAGACGATACTTTGACTGATACATTAGTCCAGTTTTTTCCTGATACATTTGGACCAAAGGGTAAATTACCTTTACCACAGTTATTCCAGACTACTACAAGTGATAGCCCCGGTGTAAGAAAAGGTAAGAACATGCTAGAGTCTGCACCATTTAGTATATTTGGTAGTGCACTCGGAGCTTTTCTTGACATTAAAGGTGGTCACAAAACCATGGACTGGATGGAGCCACTAGATGAAACTGCACAGGCTTACAAACAGATGAATATAAGCATGGGTGGTGATCCTGATAAACTTATACGTATTGCTGAGATTGATGAACTACTATCATTAGGTAGTGAAAATATAAGTCGAGGTATGGAAAGACAGCTTATCAATGAAAAAATAGCATTAGAGGAATCTTTAGCTAACATTGATAATATGGATGATTACTACCGTAGGTACGAGTACTTAGAAGATGTAGAGACACAGGCAGCTATTGATAGAAAAACTGCTAATAACTACGAACAGCTAGACCTTAATATTAACGGACTAGATGCTGACTTAAATGCTGATGTGCTTGATGATGCAGCAAAAGCAAAGCAAAGTGTACCTCCCGGTAACGTAGCACGTAACATGGCAGATACAACAGCAATTAAAACTGGTACATCTAAAGGAGACCCAGCACCTATTATTACAGATTCTATGAGACGTAAAGGTCTTATGGTAGGCTCTACAAGTCGTGATGCTGTGATGGGTGTAGCTGAAGAAGCTAGAGACGTAGGTAGATTTAACGCTGTTGTAGATGGTGTAAGATTTAGTGCTAAAGAAATGAACGCAGCTGCGTGGGGTATATACAATGATATTATAGATCCTAACTCATCACTTAAAGACGTCCAAGAACTGTTTATGCAGAATAGAGATGTCAGAAATATGATGATGGGTAAGTTTAAAGTAGAAGTTATAAACGAAGATCAGGCAAGAGCAGCAGCGTTTGCTATGCGTGATTTAGTTGATAGATTCTTAGGTAGAGAAGTTACAGCGTCTTCTGCTAGAGCTATGGATACTCTAGGTAGAGAAGCTGCTACTATTGCTCAATCTATAACTGAAATGGCTCCATTCATAGATGATAACCGTGCTATGGATGTGATACTTGACAAGCTAGAATTTTTAATGGATGAATACGCTCTTAATAAATATCTAGCTGGTTGGTCACTACGTAATAAAAACTGGTTCGATCAATTACCTCCCGGTGATGTAAACAAAGCTGTTGATACTTTATTAAATGAGTTTCAGACAGCAGAAAACTCTATACATGCTAAGAATAAAAGATTTACTAAAGAGTTAAAACAACTACGTAAAACTAATCCTGATGCCTTACGTCCATTGATTGACGCATATGCACACACCAACGGAGACGTAGACAGTCTAGCTAAACTATACAAATGGGCAGCTGAACAGATTACACCACTTGGATTACTCAAGAGTCCTGACCCTAAAAACATGAACTTGTTTGCTAAAGGTGCATGGGGTGTAAGATATAATAATATGTTATCTGGTATATCAGCATTTAGAGCTGGTATAGGTAATGGCTCACAGCTTATACTTAGACCTGTTACAGCTGTACTTGGTCACGCTATCAGAGGTGACATGGACAATGTGCTCAAAACTATTTATTACAATGGTGCTGTATGGGAAACTAACAGACGTGCATTAACTGACGCATTTAACATGATGAAGAAAGTTAATCAAGATCCTACTGCTATGTTAAGTGCATTTCGTAAAGATTATGTATTTAAGACAGACAAGGCTTGGGACATTATGGAAGATGTTGCAAAGCTATATGAAAAGGATGGTAACTGGGGTAGAGCATATCAGCTCAAGACAGCTGCTGCATTAACTCAGATGTCTAAGATGAAGGGTCTACGTTATGGTATGACAGCCATGGTATTTCCTGACGTATTTACTAATACACACAACGCACATTACTACTCACGTGTTAAAGCGTATGAAGATGTGTTTAGTGAGTTTGGTTATGCAGACTGGCAGAAAATTTTTGAAGCTGAGAATAGACATTACAAAAACTTCTTTGATGAGAATGGACTGGTTAAAGATCAAGTATTACGATCATTCTCAGGTGAGATACAACTTAACCTAGATGATGGTGTAGCTAGTTATCTTACAGAAGCTACTACAGCATATCCTATTCTTAAAGAGTTACTAGCGTTTCCACGTACTGCATCTAACTATGTAAAAGCAGCTACATCTTGGACACCAATTACTCTTATACCCGGTATCAATAAGTATGCTAAAACTATATATGCTAAATCAACAGACGAAATAGTAGCAGCACTTATGGAGCATGGTATTGATGCAAGTAAAGAACCATTTGCAGATGCTATCTTTAAACAGATACAAGCTGAGTATGTAGGCAGACAAGCTTTCAGTAGCATGCTTACAGCTACATTATGGGGCTATGCAATGGGTGGTAACATTCGTGGTAATGGTCACTACAACGCATCTAAACGTAACAAAGAAAGAGACGAGATGGGTTATGAACCTAAGACTATACGTGTTGGTAATAACTGGTATAGTTATAAAGGTCTAATTGGCGTCGAACATGTACTTACAATGATGGGAGATCTTGCATATTACGCATCTGACTTAGATGAGCATATGTTAGAAAACTTTATGTCTAAAGCTACATGGACTCTCGGTGCTACATTCTTAAACGAATCACCGTTAACTATGATAGAACCTTTGTTTGACGCATTGAATGGTAACGAACGTGCATGGGCACAGCTAGGAGCTGGTCAGGTATCTTGGATACCAGCTAGTGGATCTTTAGGTGTAGTTGCTAAAGCTATTGATTCTGCACAGAAAGACTTAGCTGGTGAAGTACAATCATTCGTAGCTAACAGGCTACCCGGATTTAGAAATCAACTACCTAACCAAATAGATATATGGACTGGTGATGCACTTAACGATATTGACAATCCAATGCTACGTGTACTTAATGCACTAAGCCCTATCAAGGTAAGCGGTACAAATGAACCATGGCGTGTATTCTTACGTGACATACGTTATGATGGTCTCAGCATGCTGAAGATGGATAGCACTGGATCATACGAATGGAAACCAGAAGACAGAGAACAGATAAATAAATACATAGGTGAACAACAGTTGTTTAAACAAGTTGAACGCTTAATGAAAAATAAAAGGTATAAGAAAGAGATTGATGCTTTACGTAAGTTTAGAAGATCTAGTTCAAGAAGAGCTGACCAAAGAATCAAACTTAAAACTGAATTATTACCTATACACCAAGAGCTAAACATGATAATACGTGAAGCTCAAAAACTTGCAGAGGCTAGATTCCTTAGCGAGAATCCTAATATTGAACAATCTATTATCAACGCTCAACTCGCAAGAGAGGAGATGCAAGTTGGTAATGTAAATGAAGCCGCCAACATACAAGAAAAGGATTTAGAAACACGACAATTAATTAATTACGGTAACTAACATGAGTGCTGTTACAGAAAACAACTATACTGGTAACAATAGTACAACAACGTACTCTTTCACATTTCCATATCTTAAGACATCGGACATCAAAGCAAGTCTCGATGGAGTGGCTACTACGGCATTCACCCTGCCAACTGCAACCACACTACAATTTAATACTGCTCCTACTACAGGAGCCCTAATCAAAATATTTAGAGAAACCACAGTTGATGAACTAACAGCAACATTTTATGCTGGATCGGCAATCAAATCAGAAGATCTAAACGAAAACTTTACACAAAACTTATACGTTACACAAGAGGTAAACCAGAGATATCTTCCAACTACTGGAGGTACTTTTACTGGTGCTATAAATCTTGGAAACAATAGAATTACTGATGTAGGTAATCCAGTCAACGCTAACGATGCAGTTAACAAAGCTACATTAGATTCTACTATTGAAACAGATGTATTAGCTGGTACTGATTTATCAAAGACTGCAAGTGGTGGTCAAGTAACTATCAATCATGACGTTGCTGGTGCAAACTCAACAATCAATAAT
>VTLG01004815.1_pt1 | contig 13390 bp, 15 predicted proteins | sample 4694571 | NCBI WGS metagenome assembly VTLG01 (sample SAMN12604809, study PRJNA352737) | marine metagenome | biome: ENVO:00000447; feature: ENVO:00000209|ENVO:00000569|ENVO:01000036; material: ENVO:00002151; isolation source: viral sequences binned using virsorter ... | reverse complement strand
CTACGATCCACCGACCAAGGCGGAAATGGACGCAATGTGGACAACGGCTCAGACAGAGAGCTACGCCTCTGACGGAGCAGCTGCTACACCAGCACAACTGCTGTACATGATTTACTGTGCGGTTGGCGAGTTTGCTATCAGTAGCACCACAATCACAGGCAAGAAACTAGATGGCAGCACGACAGCCATGACATGGACGATTAACGACGCAAGTAATCCAACTAGCAGAACTCGTGCGAGCTAATGGCAATAAAACATTTAGTCGCTCCTGGATTCACAGGAGGAATCAAATACGCAGTGACAAGAGGGTTAGCCGTAGCCCAAAACGTCACACCAATCATCGCTCAGTCAAACATATTGATCGGCGACGTAGCAACAGAAGACACATACCGCAAAGGCTTAGCCCTGACAGGACTGACCTTTGTGTTGGTGAACAAGACGACGGGAGCTGCGATCACGAGCGGCTCAGTGACAACCAAGATAACTAAAGACGGTGGCACTCAAGGAACAACCTCCAACAGTGCAGCACACGAAGGCAATGGCCAATGGTCAATCAATCTGACAGCGACGGAAATGGATGCAGACATTGTCGGTCTCGCGATAACGCACACCAACGCACTGACACTGTACAAGACACTCAAAACAAGCAGGTGAGAAAGGTCTGCACAGAGTGCAATCGCAAGGTTGAAGAAGAACTTGTCGGCGTGACTGAACCGTTTTGGCAGGGCTGGCTTTGCGAAGGCTGTTTTGACAAATACCTCAACAACGAACTGACGGATGGCTAAAGGCACTACAACACGAACGCTCTTCATCAACCGGCTGAAACGAGAAGGCCGTGGAGCTGAATGGCGTAGACGTTACAAGGAAGCCAAGAAAGAGCATGACAGCTGGAAGGAAGCGTCAGACAAAGTGATGGCAGAGATGGGCTTTGTGTCTGCTGCCGTTGAGCGGGAAATACACGAACGATTCCTGAAGTTTGGGATGGCTGGAATTCCAGAACAGCTTGAATCGATTCAGCAAGACAAAGAACAAACAGAGTTGATCGAGATACTCGGAGAGTACGACATCAACGACAGCGAGTTACCTCCTGACATCGCCTTTGTGTTTCACAATCTGCACAAGGCAGTTGGCGAGATGACGAACTGGAAGACGAAGCCAGATGATGCTCCAACACCAGGAGCGTGGAACATGCTGATATGGGCCAGTACCAATCAGACCAAGTTCTTCGACAAGGTGCTGGGCGAACAGCTGAAGTCTGGACGCACAACAGAAGATCAAGGAATGAGAGACACACAGGAGAGCGTTGAGCAAATCGAAGCAATGCTTTCCGAACTTTTATAAGGGTGTCTCACATGAAACGTAACCGACTGTTCTACATCACAGGAACGCTTTTCCACATAGCCGCAACATTGTACTTCCTGGTGCTAATGTGGAAATCGTATGTGTGGTGGCAGTGGTTACACCGGCTTCAAGACACACTTGAGGCACAGCCTAATGGAATGCTGATTTGAGTTTATACAAGCTTGTCCCCAAAGGACTGAAAGAGAATCTGGAGTTCAGACGTGACCTGCTTCAATGGGCAGACACAATCGAACGACAGCGAACTCTCTGGACTGCTTGTAAGCACGATGTCCTGTTTTTCATCAATACATTCTGCTGGCTTTACGAGCCACGTGGAAGTCGGTTGGTGGGAACAACGAGCAATGTGATTCCGTTTAGAACCTACAAGTTCCAAGACAGAGCATTTCTCGAAATGGATGAAGTGTTAGGTCAGCACGACATTGGTGTTGAAAAGTCGAGAGACTTGGGAGCGACATGGATGTTTCTGACTCTCTTCTTTCATCACTGGATGTTTCACGACTTTAGTAGCTTCGGGATTATGTCTCGTACTGCTGATCTCGTAGACAAGCCAGGAAAGAAAGACACATTGATGTGGAAGCTTGACTTCCTGCTCAATGGAGATGGTGGTCGTGGTGGATTACCTGCCTGGATGAAACCGTCCAAGACATACCGCTCGATGATGCTGATGGAAAACCGAGACAACGGTTCGACGTTTGAAGGAGCATCAACAACGGAAGACGCTTTCCGTGGTGGACGTAAGAAAGCCATTGCTATCGACGAATATGCAGCGTTCCCAACTGGTGACGACTACAAAGCGTTGGCAGCGACACAGCATGCGACTGACTGTCGTGTGTTTGTGTCTACTCCGAAAGGAGCAAGCGGTGCTTACTACGATGTAATGCACACGCCATCGAACATCAAGAAGATCATCCTTAACTGGACTGAACATCCTGATCGTGGCGTTGGCTTATACACAAGCAAGGACGGTGTGCTTGAAATCCTCGACAAGGAATACAAGTTCCCGGAAGGCTACAAGTTTGTGCTTGATGGCAAGGTTCGAGCACCGTATTACGACCAAGAATGTCAGCGTCCAGGAGCAACACCACAGTCGATCGCACAGGAACTAGACCGTGACTACGGCGGTTCTGAGTATCAAATCTTCGGCAAAGACTTGTACGAACAAGGTAAGTCAGGACTGCTTCGCCCTTACGAGCAAGGAATCCTGTTTTATGACGAAGAAGACCTTACTCCCGAGTTTAATGCGACTACGGACGGTCCGTTTAAGGTTTGGTGTCACCGTGATAGTAGCGGTGTACCTGTAAAGAGTGGACAGTACGTGATCGGCTGTGACATCTCTGCCGGACTAGGTGGAGACTATACAAGTAACTCTGTATTAGTTGCTGTAGACACAGTAACCGGACAGCAGGTGGCAGAGTTTGCAACAAACACACTCAGACCTGAAGCGTTTGCTGACCTCACGATTGCAACAGCAAAGTGGTTCAACAACGCTTACCTGATCTGGGAAATGAATGGTCCTCCTGGTGGAGCATACACAAAGCAAGTTCTCGAACGTAACTACGGCAACATTTACTACCGTGAGATCGAGAACAAAAGCTATCGCAAGAAGACACGCAATCCAGGTTGGTTTAGTACGGACAAAAACAAACTTGCTGTACTTAGCCAGATGTCAGCCGCTATTCAGAACGGTGAATACTGTATCCGCAGTGAGAAGCTACTAAATGAATGTCGGCAGTACGTCTACAAGCAGGGGAAAGTCGTACACAGTCGCTCTGTAAAAACACAGGACGACTCAGCCAAAGGTCAGGCACATGGTGACCGAGTGATTGCAGCAGCAATTGCATGGCATGCGACGAAGGACAGACCAGCACGCAAACCAGTTGAACGAGATGCGTTTGAAGAAGACTTGCCATACGGCTGCATGGCATGGCGAATCAAAGAGCATGAAGACCGTTTAGCGTTACAGAACAACGATGGTTGGTAATTAAATTTCGTCACGCGCCTTTTCCGCCGGTGTCTTTTTTAGTCGACGACTCATTAGTAAACCAACAATCGACAACGTCAACACCAATATGACCGGCCCTTTCCACACGCTTGGCATAGCTTTTGGCCAAAAGGGCAAAATTGGCCAAAAGATCAAAATACCAATCAAGCACGACACTTGAAGCAAAACAAATTTCCAATTAGCTCGCATACCTTTTGTGTCCCAAAAACACATGAATCCCAATAAAGAATTAGACCGCACTCGCCTGCTGAAAGCAATTCAGCATTCGACCAAAGCACTAAAGCCTTTTCGTGAAGTGCGTAAGGCAATGGTGCGTGACTTCGTTGGTTCGTACTACGGAATGACCGATGAGCTTAATCGCCGTGAGGTCATTATGAACCTGATGTACCAAACGGCTGAGACATACACCATGAGCTTGGCTGCGAATCGTCCAAGGGTTTTAGTCACCGCTCGTCATCCAGACATCGAATGGTTTGCACACACATTCCAACTGAGCCTGAACAATCTCATTAAAGAGATACGCCTTGAGAACATCTTGCGGAAGGCGGTGATGGACTCTTTCTTTGCCATTGGCATTGTAAAGGTCTACACCGCTGACGCAGGACTCGTACAGCTTGAAGGCGAAGACGAATGGGTTGATCCAGGTAAACCGTTTGCAGAGAACATCAGCCTTGATGACTTTGTGTATGACACAACAGCGAGTGAGTGGCGCAAGAGTTCGTTCTGCTTAAACAAGTTTCGCATCAGTCGTGAAAAGGTCATGAACGACTCTGCTTACGACCGCAAAGTCATTGAGCAGTTAAAGCCAGCAACGCAGTATCCAAACTACAGCAACCACGATGGCGAAGTTCCAGTTCGTGAAATGCTAACGGCTGAAACCACAGAACCAGGCATTGATCCAATGCTTGACCTGATGGACATCTGGCTTCCGAAGGACAACCTGATCGTCACGATGCCGGTTGGAAAAGACACAAAGCCAGTACGCATCGTTGAATGGGAAGGACCTGAAAACGGACCTTTCCACACGCTGAGTCTGACGTGTGAAGTACCAGACAACATCATGCCGGTTTCGCCAGCGATGAATCTCAAGCCGCTGAGCGATCTGGTTAACGGACTACTGAGAAAACAGAAACGACAGGCTCAAAGACAGAAAGACATTCCGTTCTATCAGGCCGGACATCAGGACGATGCTCGCCGAATTGAACGTGCCAGTGACGGTGAATGGACGAGAGTAGACAACCCTGACAGCGTGAACGTGATGAAGATGGGCGGTGTTGACTCCCAAAATCAGGCGTTCTCCCACAGCATGAGAGACACATTCGATCGGATGGCTGGGAACTTGCAGATGATGGCAGGTCTTGGTCCACAAGCGGATACGCTAGGCCAAGACAAGCTCATCCATGGTGCTGTGTCTAAGCGAGAAGCGAACATGCAGTACCGTGTCGTCGATTTTACAGCACGTATCTGCAAGGATCTCGGCCAACTGCTTTGGCAGGACGAGATGCTTGAGATACCGAACGAGTTTGAAGCTGCTGGTCAAACCATTCGTGCAGATTGGGACCCTGAAGTGCGTGAAGGCAACTTCTGGGATTACAACTTTGAAGTCGAGCCATTTTCGATGATGTACAAGTCTCCGAGCGAACGAGTTCAGGGACTGACAAACTTCGTGACTCAGATCGCTATGCCAATGGTGCAAGTGCTTGCTCAGGCTGGTGGAGCAGTAGACATGCAGGAACTGACCGAAGTCTATGCAGACCTCATGGACATGCCACGACTGAAATCGATTGTGAAGTTCGATCAGCCAGGCAATGAACGTCCAGGCCCAACGCCAGAACAACCGGCTCAAGCGAGTCACACAGTTCGTGAGTCTGTACGCAAGAGTGTTTCAACCGGCGGCACAGACAAAGCCAGAAGCAATGTGATGCAACAGCTACTGCAAGGTGGTCAACCTAACGAACAACAGATGGGAATGATGGGCAGAGAGAAAGCTACCTAATGGTTAAGAAATATTACTACCGCAACAAAGACGGCGAACTCGCGTGGCACGATCAACCGCTACCTGAGTTCGGCAAAGAGAACGTCAAGAAAGCTGACAGACGACTAGGCACAAATGCTTGGTCAACCGGCTTGGTCAGCGATGCAGCTGGAGTACACCCGAACCAAGTCAAAGAGTTTCGGGAAGACGCACAGAAACAAGGATTTACAGGAGTTTCGTTTACGGACAGCGGTGATTGTGTTTTTCACTCACGCCGTGAACGCGCACGCTATTTGAAGCACCGTGGTCTGTTTGACCGCAACGGTGGTTATGGAGATTGAGATGCCAGAAGAAGTAAACGAAGAAGTACAGGAAGAAGAAATCACTCTTACTGAAGATGATTTAGCGGTCATCGATGAGGTTGAAGCAACCGACGAAGAGCCGCAGGAAATAGAACAGTCAGACTCTGTTGATTCAGAGTCTGAATTAGTTGTCGATGATGAACCTTCCATTGATGACGATGTGTCTGGTCAGACGTTTAATCCTGACTTGGTGGCACGAGCACAGCAGTACGGACTCGATCCGAACGGCTTTGCAAACGAAGAGCAGTTGAACTATGTAGTTAACCAATTCAACCAAGGTAATGACCAACTCTACCAATGGCAGAACTGGTATCAAAACCAACTACAGACTCAACAGACTCAGACAGCTGAGCAGTACAGAACTCAGCAACCTCAATTCCGTGTGGACTTGAGTGAAGACTACGACGAGGGATTACGAACAGCGATAGATCAGATGGCTGCACAAATGCAGACGTACTACGATCAGCAGCTTGATGTCGTCGCTCGCAGTATTCTCGATCAGCAGGATCGAATTGCCTATCAACAACAGTATGTGTCTCAAGCTGAGGCTTATCAGCAACAGCAGAACGCAGCTAGCGAGTTAGACCAATTCAACAATGCTGTATCTCGTTTAGATAACCAAACACTCTTTGGTGATTCGTCTTATCAGGAACTTGAGCCTGGTAGCCAGCAAGCACAGAACATGGAACGCCTGTTCGATCAGGTCAACGTGTTAGCTGCCGGTTATGAAGCTCAGGGACTTCTCGTTCCTCAACAGGACGAGCTTGTGAAACAGGCATACCACACTGTGTTTGGTGAACAAATTAGTAACCAACACCGACAACGATTTAACGACCGAGCACGCCGCAACTCTCGCCGTAGACTTGGTTCAGGTGCAACGACAGCGGCTCAGCCTGAGCTTGCAGATGATGTAGATGAACTGGTCAACAGTGAAGTGCTAAAAGAGTTTTACGACTCTGCGGTGTCGGATAACGGATCGTAGTCGGTCTGAATATAGGAGGGCTGAAAAATGCCATTGCTCCCAGACCAGTTGGGTGACTTTGTAACTCTAACTCTCAATAACTTCAAAAAGAAGAGTTGGGTTGACTTGTCACTCGACAAACAACACCACGTCTTCGCCCAGAAATTCCTGAAGGGCAAGACACGTACACCGTATTCTGGCGGTGGAAATCTTGAGTGGAAGGTTCAAACAACCAACACCGGAACAGCAAAGTTCTCTGAGCTGTACAGTGTTGACGCTACATCAGTCAAAGACTTGATGACCACAGCGAAGCAGCCTTTTACTAAAGCAACTGTCAACTTCAGCTATGACGTTGATGAAGATGCTTTCCAGAGTGACCGTGAGACTATCATTCGTGAGATTGATATTCGTCGTCACTCTGCTTTCAACGACTACTTTGAGTTGATGGAAGAAGCACTGTGGACTGCACCTAGCAGCTCGACAGAAAGCCCACGAAGCCCTTCTGGAATTCCATTCTGGATTCAGAAGTCTAACACCACTCCTGGTGGTGGATTTACTGGTGGCGATCCTAGCGGATTCACCAACGGTGCAGCTGGCATTAAAGTTGCTGACGTGGCGAACTGGAGAAACTGGTCATTCTCATATAAGAGTGCCGGTTCTCGGGATGACCTCGTATCCAAGATACGTAAGGCCATTTCTCACTGTTACTTCCAAGCTCCTAAGCAGTTCTCTGAACTAGCTGGTGGCAAGGCTGAAAGTGACCACATGTTCTACACAACTTACAGCGTGATTGCTGATTTAGAGAAGCTCATGGAAAGTCGCAATGACAACCTTGGGACTGACCTGATGAAGTACGCTGGCTCGGTTGTGATTAAGGGCAACCCTGTTGTTTGGGTTCCATATTTGGACTCGAACGATTCTTCAAACCCAATCTACGGTGTGAACCACAAGACATTGCAATGGCACTACAAGAAGGGCCGTGACATGTTGTGGCATCCACCACAGAAAGCTGCACGTCAGCATACTGTGCGTGAAGTTCACATGGATGCTTGGGGTAACTTCATCTGCCTGAATCGTCGAAGAAACTTCGTCGGATACGTGGCCTAATTAGGAAAGGAGTTTGAATAATGGGTGACCTTTATCTCAAACCGCAACGAGGGTCAGATGCCGTTCTGCGTGGTCTGTCCCCTAACATCTGGAGTCAGTCTCCACTTACGCAACTTAGCGTTGGTGGTTTAGACGAAGGCTTTGGATTTATCGACGACTTCTTGGCATTTGACGATGCCTCGACTCGTTGGCTTTTAACTCAGGCAACAGCCGGTACTGCCGCTTGTGACGTTGCTGCTAAGGGTGGTGTGTTGCTGCTGGATTCTGCCAGCTCAACCAACAACCAAGGTGCACAACTTCAAATGGGTGGTGCAGCTGCTGCTTCCAGCTTCATTCCGAACGCTAATGCGAAAATCTATTACGAAGCTCGCATTAAGTTGGCCGACATCGGCTCAACGACTGTTCAGGCTTTTGCTGGTTTGTCTGAGATTGACTCAACGCTGTTTGCTTCAGCAGCAAACTCTTCTGCCAACCACGTTGGATACGAAGCTATCAATACGACAGCTTTGGCAATTCATAGTGAGAAGGCTGGAAGCCGTAGCTCTACCAGCGGAGTTCACACTCTCGTTGATGATGCCTACGTGAAAGTTGGGTTTGTCATTGATGGCCTGACCAAGATTACACCGTACGTCAACGGTGTGGCTAAGGACACCATCACCACGAACATTCCAATCGTGGAACTGACACCTAGCTTTGTTTGCCACAGTTCTGGAACGACTGATCCAATCATGCACATTGATTGGGTTGCTTGTTTCCAGGCTGAGCAAGTAGCTAACTAAGTCTCCTGTGCGTCAGCTCTGGCGTAGTGGCTTCGGCTGCTGCGTCAGGGCGACTCGCACTTTTCTGGGTTTAATAAATGGCTTTTGTACGAAACGAAGCAGTAACAGGATTCACCTTTGGTCTTGTTAACAAATCGACTGGTGCAGCACTAACTGGTGTTGCCAGTGCGATTGGTAAGTACGTAACCAAAGACGGTGGAACACAAGCAAGCATTGCAGGCTCTGTGGCCGAAGAAGGCAATGGCCAGTACAGCGTTAACCTTACTGCTGGAGAAATGAACGCATCGGTAGTTGGCTTACTGTTTACACACAGTGATGCCATACCTGTTCAGTTCACTATCAAGACGCTCGGAAGTCCGGCAGACACATCAACTGAATCAAGCCTCAGTCTCACGTATGCGGACATTCGCAAGGAGATTGGCTGGTTTCTGTTTGGTGAACGCACAAGCTCAAACTGGTCGAGTGACGAAGGCTCACAGATCGACGACATCGTGAAGTCAGGTCTTCGCAACTTCTACCACCCTGCTCCGACCCAACTGTCTCCAACAGGTTACAAGTGGAGCTTCCTCGAACCAACGACAACTTTATCAACCGTCGCCAATACATCTGATTACACACTCAGTGCAGACTTTGGCGGCTTGATAGGCCAGATGACTTACTCATCCGATGACAGTCGCTGGTTCCCAATCGAAATAACTGGTGAGCATCGGATAAGAGTGTTGCGACAGCGAGATTATAGCGATCTTGCCAGTGACCCGAAGCTTGCTGCTATTCGTCCAATCAGCTCTGACGGATCAAACGGACAGCGATTCCAGCTAATGCTTTATCCCAAACCGGATAAGGCATACACGCTTAGTTATCGCTACCACGCACTGCCCGGAAAGATTGACGCAAGCTATCCGTATCCCAAAGGTGGTGCTGCTCACGCTGAGACAATCCTTGAGTCGTGTCTGGCTATCGCTGAAGCACGGATGGACAACAACGCAGGTATTCATGCAGCTGCATTCCAAAACAGACTCAATGCCTCAATAGCCTACGACAAGCTCATGCACACACCTGAACGCATGGGATACAACGGCGATGGCAGTGATCTGGACGCATGGAACGAACAACAAAACAGATACATGAACGGAGACGTTGTGAAGTACAACGGCTCATTCTTTACAGATACGAACCCATAGGTGAACTATGCACTGCACACCACAAAACGATGTGTTGACCAGCATCACTGTAAGTGATGACAAGGACAACTCAGATGCGATTGTGTTCTCTGGATTTACGAAGGGAGTCGTCTTAGTTCCCAACGGTTCATCCATCACATCGCTGACGTATTGGATTTCCAGTACAGAAGACGGCACATACACACAGCTCTACAACGCTGGTAGTGCCATCTCAACAACCGTCGCTGCAAACCGAGTATTCGCACTGGACAGTGCAATCGAAGGTGCAGCTTTCCTCAAGCTGCAAGGCGATGCCGCCGGAACAGTAGACCTACATTTAATCTCTTCCTAGAAGGAACCCTTTGATGAGTGGACATAACATTCTTCAACAACTGGCTCGTGAGCCGGAAATGGAAATCGTCGATCCAGGCAATGGTGGAACGATTCCCGTAGACCGCACATTAGGCATTGTCTCAATCGTGACGGCTGCATCTGAAACTCGAAAGATTGCATCTCCTGAGCGAGCTGGCATCATTCTGGCTTTGTGTCTGAAAACCGATGGTGGTGACGTAGCGATTACAGGTGCAGACAGTGAAATCCTGAACAGTGGTAACGGAACTGAAACCACAGCAACAATGGCTGACGCTGGCGACTTGCTAGTGCTTATGTCGATTGAAAAAGGCTCTGATTACATCTGGTCGCCTGTTGCTAATAACGGAGCAGCGATGAGCTAATGGCGAGATTACTGACACGGTTTGATTTGCCGTGGCCAGTCAAAGGACTCGTCGAATCAACCGGTTATGAAACACAGCCTAAAGGAACGACCGTCGATTGTCAGAATGTTCGTGCTTATGATCCAGGCACTGGCCGCTCTCGTGGTGGGCAAAGAGCTGGATTAACAAAGTACGTTAATGCTCGAACAGCTGACGGTAAGGTTCAGGACATTGGTCAGGTAGTAGCTCGTGACACACCAAGTAGCCAATCAGAGGTTGGAGCTAGAACTGTTACGACCTACGCCGTGACCAATGGAACAGTGGCAAAGGTTACAAGCTCGGCATTTACGACTGCTACGGGTGGCAGTAGTGCATTGTCTTCGAGTGTGCCTGCTATCTATTCAGCTGAACTGTTCGGTGTGGTTTACTTTGCTGATGGAGCTTCCACGAAACAGTGGACAGCTTCAACAAACACAGTCGCCACATGGACAGCTTCCTCTGGCTCTCTGCCGGTTGATAGCGGTAATGAACCTCGTCTGATTGAGACGTGGCGTGGTCGTATTGTTTGCAGTGGTGTTAGCACTGATCCACACAACTGGTACATGTCAGCTGTTGGTGATGCTCGCAATTGGAACTACAGTCCCTCTACACCAACCGCTACGATGGCCGTTGCTGGAAACAATGCTGATGCTGGCAAAAGCCCAGACATCGTTAATGCAATGTGTCCGTATAACGACGACATCCTGCTGTTCTTCGGTGACCACAGTATCTATCAGATGACTGGTGATCCAGCTGAAGGTGGTCGTCTCGACCTTATCTCAGACACAATCGGTGCTCCATTCGGCAGACCTTACTGTAAGAGTCCTGAAGGAATTGTTTACTTCTTCGGTTCAACAGGCGGTGTCTATCAGATGCAGCCTGGTTCTCCTCCGCAGAACATTACCGAGAACGCTATTCAGGAACGGATGAACTCCTACAACGCCAACACTACGTTGGTTCGTATGGTGTGGTCTGACCGTGAGCGTGGTTTCTACGTGTTTCTGACACCGCTCGGTGGTGGAGCAACAACCAACTATTACTACGACGTTCGCAATCAAAGTTGGTGGCCGGATAAGTTCGGTAACAACTCACACAATCCTGTGTCTGTTCACACCTTCGATGGTGACGCTGCTGCCGACAGGACTGTGTTAATGGGTGGTCAAGACGGTTACGTTCGCCGCTTTGACTACGACACACCAAGCAAGACGGATGATTCAACAGCAATTGATTCATACGTCAAGCTTGGACCAATCAATTTGAAGAACCGCCCGAAGCTCATGCTCACTGAGATTAAGGCTGCACTAGGTACAGGATCGAACGATGTTGAACTCAATGTTTACACCGGAGAAACAGCAGAAGCTGCTGCTGCTTCTAGCACTTCTCAGCTGGCTGCTACTGTGTCTGCTGGTCGCAATAAAAGCGAAAGACGAAGAGCGGTTGGTCATGACATGTTTATCAAACTTCAAAACAACACAGACAGCCAGTCATGGAGTTACGAGTTCCTTGGAGTAGAACTCAACAGCTTTGACGGTCCGATTGCGAGGCAATGGTAATGAGTGGATTAATTGGTGGATTGAATCGAGGACCAAAGTTTCCTCCAAGAGCGCGGCGAGCCAATGCACGACTGGCTCTGACTGATGCTGAGCAAATCACGGTCAACGGAGCGATTGCGATTCCGGTTGTTACCAGTGATGAAACGGATTCAACAGACTTGAGCAGCGATCCTGCTGACGGTGAGATCGTACTGCTTTACGGCGGTGGCGGTTCGACCGTCAAGCTTTGTGTTGCATACGGCGGCAACTGGTACGAAGAAACCCTAACACAGATGAGCTAATCAAATGTCGAGTTACATGCCAAAAGGCTACGGTATTGGGCCGAGTGGAAGAGTGCAACCGCTGCAACCGCCTGCTGCTGGTGGAGGTGCAACTCCACCTCCTGCGGTTGGTGGAGGTGGTTTCGGGATGCCTCAACAGCCTATGCCGCTAAATCCGGCAGGAGGCATGATTAGCCCTGTCTCGCCAGGAATGCCAGGCACACAAGGCAGTGGCAGTATGGATACCGGTGGACTCGACGCTAATCCAGGCGGTGGATTTGGAATGCCAGCACCTGCACCTTTGCCGCCCGTAACAAACAACACCTACAACACGTCACGAACCTACAACACAACAAACCGCACTAACCAGATGTTTGACCAGCGTAAAAGCACAACGAACATCGACAACTCGATGACCCAACAAGGTCAGCGAATGCAACGCAAAACAAAAGCACAGTTGAATCCTTTCCAAACCATCTCACCAGAAATGGATCAGAAGATGATCGGCGATCCTTCTAATCCTTTGGCTCAACTACGAATTATGCGAGGCCGCTAATGGCTACCGGACCAGACCAAAAAAATCCGTCACGAGGCGGCAACAACACAGAGTCGGAAGAACAGAAAACACCATTCGCTCAGTCTTTGATTGAACGTGTGATGAATCTATTTGAAGAGGCTCGTCAGGCGGGTAATGCTGCGAATCAGGCTCGTTACGAAAAGATACTTCGTGGTTATGACCAGCTAACCAACGAGCAGAAAGCCGATCTCGATCAGCTGAATACCAAGCACGGCGATCTGATTGAGAACATGGCAGACATGTCCGGCGATGTTGTTAGCAACATGAAAGGCGTTGCTGATGGCACAATCAAAGACGTGCTTACAGGCGGTGAGCAACGAGTTGGTGATGTGTCTGATCGATACAGAGCCGACGAATCTCGCCTTGGTCAACTCGCTCAACAAGCTGAAGGACGTGTTGGCGAATTAGGTGATGCTGCCAGACAGCGTGCTGAAGGACGTGGAGAACAGGTCGCTGGCCAGCTTGGTGAGATGGGCCAAGCTGCTCGTGAAGGTGTAACAGGTCGAGGTGAACAAAGTCTTCAGGACTTACTGGCTAAGT
>VTLG01012517.1_pt1 | contig 13392 bp, 17 predicted proteins | sample 4694571 | NCBI WGS metagenome assembly VTLG01 (sample SAMN12604809, study PRJNA352737) | marine metagenome | biome: ENVO:00000447; feature: ENVO:00000209|ENVO:00000569|ENVO:01000036; material: ENVO:00002151; isolation source: viral sequences binned using virsorter ... | reverse complement strand
TTACCACTGACCTACGAGCTTAGAAAAATGGATATACCAGTGGTGAATTTTACACCATCAAAAGGAAACGACAAGCACGCACGTGTAAATGCTGTTGCACCTTTATTTGAATCTGGTATGATATGGGCGCCTGAGCAGAAATTCGCAGATGACGTCATTGAAGAATGTGCGGCTTTCCCTTATGGTGATCATGATGACCTTGTAGATTCTACAACACAGGCTATCATGAGATTTAGACAGGGAGGTTTAATTGGACACCCTGAAGATTATGTAGATGAAAAAGTCGAGCAACGTAAAAGGAAATATTATTAATGTCAGGCATAAACATACTTAGAAGATTATTACTAACAGATGCAGTTAAAAAATCTGGTCAAGCATCAGGTATTATGTCTATTGGTGATAGTGTTAGAAAACTAGCTGATAAAAGATTACAATCTTATCTTTTGTCTGCACAAAAACAAGGTGTTGATCTAGATAAACTATCCGAGCAAGAAATAAAATATATGCTTGAACTAAACAAGCCTAAAGCACCTCGAGTTTTTTCTAACGAAGAGGCTTATAAATTTTTAAAACAATTTTTAAGTCAAGGTAAAGGTAAAAGTGAAGTGGTTAAATTTCCAAAAGATAAAATTAAAGATGTGACTAAAGCAAAGTCTCGACCACCTGAAACAGAAATAATAAAAGGAATTGAAACTACAAAAGGTCTGGGAGATTTATTTCCAAAACAACTTGAAAAAACAGTTACTGTTCGAACTGTTATTGAAGACATAAAAAAACTAAAACCAATTGAGTCAATGAAAGAAACTAATAGAGTTTTAAAAGGAGAAGGTAAATATAAAAATTTATCAAAAGCAGATAGAGAAAAAATTGCAAATGATGAAAGTGTTAATGACCATATATTTGAAAGAAACATTATTGATGAAACAGAAGATTTTGCAGACGGCGGTGTTGCAGGATTATTGGGTGAGAGACAAAACTTTTCCATGGGCCGTCGTGCGTTTTTAAAATTAATGGGAGCAGCTGGTGCAGGTATTGGTGCAGCTAAAGCTGGTTTAGGAAGTTTGTTTAAAGGAAGTAAACCAATAGTAAAAGATTTAACTTCAGTCCCAATTGAAAATGCAGAAGGCATGCCAGCATGGTTCAAGCCCCTTGTAAATAGAGTTATTAAAGAAGGTGTAGAGACAACTAAACTACCGCCTAATAAAGGTGGAGCATATTTGGATAGACAAATAGTTCACTCTGCAAAATTAGGTGAAGGGCAAGGAGTAAGAGTTTATCAAAATTTAGATGATCAAACTATTAGAGTTGAATATCAATCAGTTGACAATATGGGTGGCATTGATGATGTAGTTAGCTTAGACTATACAGCACCTCAAGTTATTAAACCCCCTATTATTCAAAGCGGAAAACTTTCAGGTTACGGCAAAGGCGTTAAAACAAAACCAGAATTTTCAGCAGAAGAAGCGTTTCCACACGGCACAACAGGTGATTATAAAGATATAACTATGGAAGGCAGTAATGTAGTAAATAAGGTTAAAGATTTATACAGTGATACAAGTGCCTTGAAGCAGTTTGGAACTAATAAAACTTTAAGCAAAAAAGAATTAGAAATAGCTAAACAAAAACGACAACGAGTTAATGAAATAAACAATGATTTACATGAACAAAATCAGCTTTTACCAGAACCACCAGATTATGATGACTTTGCATCAGGCGGCCGTGTTCCTATGTTTCTTGGTGGCGGTCTTACAGCAGGAAAAGGTTTATTAAGACAAATACTGAGACATCATGAAAAAACAGGCACAACTGGATTAAAAGGTTCTGAAATGTTAAAATTAGTAAATCCTAAACAATTTAATGAAATGTTAAATAGCCCAGAAGGTATACCTTCGATCGCTAGAGAAATGATTAAAAAATATAAAAAAGAAATGAAAGCTGACAGAATTGGTGCTGTAGATCATTCGTTGGGATTGGCTAAAAAAATGAAAAAAGGCAAAATAAACATCGCAGAAATGAAAGAACAAGCAATAAAAGATTTAGTTGAAAAAAAAGGTTTGGATAAAAAAATGGTTGAAGATTTAATAGATATATTTGGTGCACAAAAAATAAAAGAATTACCAAAAGTAACAGATGAAGGAATTTTAGAATTAGAAACTATTCTTAAAAACTTATCAACTGAAGGTAGAAAGTTAAATGCATCAGGTGGTGTTGCAAGATTGCTAGGTGAATAATGGACGTATTAGAATACATAAAAAAAATGCAAGAGATGTATGGTGATGATGTCATTACCACTGCTGATAAAATAAACAGACCAGATCCAAAACCAATTGTCAAAGAGATAGAAATTTTTAACGAATTTAACAGACGTAATCCAAAAGCAGATGGCGGTCAGTTAGTTGCACCATCGGTTGATGGATCGAGACCTGGGTATAGTGGTAAAAAGAAAATAGCTAAAGAAGCAATGTCAAGATCTTTAAAGTATTACCATAAAAAAGGAAAATTTTTAAAATATTTTCAACCTAAAACTATTATTATTAATAATAAACCAATTCAAGTTACGGTTAAAAAATTTAAACAAAACGATGCAGATTCTATGACAGAAGGTTTTAAAAAATTAGAGCAATGGAAGAAAAACCCTACTAAACAAAATTGGGTAGATATTTTTAGAAATCCAGATACTAAAAAGCCCTCTGAGTTTTCTCAAAATGTTAGAAATTTTTTACAAGGTAAAAAAATTCGTTCTAAAGCACCTGTAGAAATATTTAATAAAATTAAACTTAAAAAAATAATAGGAGCTGATGCAGCTAAGGTAATTAAAACTTATGATAATTTTATTGATATAAGACAAGCAGCAGGAACTGAAGCTGCAGCTAAAGTAAATAGAGCTAGAATAGATAAGTATATTTTAAAATTACGTCCAGTTTTTGCAAAAAACCCTAACGCAGATATTGAAACCTTAGCTAAAAGTATATTTAAAGATTTTAATAAAGTTAATAATGCACAAAAAGTAGATTATCTTCAGCAAACAGCAGATACTGTAAAAGAATTTGCAGTTACTTTAAGAGGTCAAAGAACTGTTGATGGTTTTAAAAAATTAAAAAACTCTAATGCAATAATAAAATATATTGAAACACATACACCTATTAAAGGCAGATTTAGAGAAGGCACTATTAGAGATTATAAATTTTCTGTTAAAGATTCACTATTAAAAGTTACTGATTCAACTCAAACTAGTAAACGTTTAAGAGGTATTATAGGCGCTAGAGGAGAGGCAAAAGGTTTAAGAGTAATTGATGAAACTGTTGGTTTATCAACTACTTTTAAAAATGCTCCAGGTTATGCTGACGCTACTCAATTTTTAAAAAATTCAACTAATAAAGAAAAACGAACTTTAATAGATTTACCATTTAAAAAAGCTTTTGATGCAGCGTTAAAAGGAGATTTTACACTTGCAAAAGAATATAACAAAGCTGCTAAAAAATTTAAATTAAATTATCCTAAAGCAGATGTTCCTATTTTTAAAATAGGTGTAAGTCCTGAAAAAACTGTCAAACATTATAGTAAATTTACTGCTAATGCACAAAAAGACATGAATAAAATTTTTAACAAACATAATTTTTCTTTACAGATAAATTCTTTACCTTTAAGTGGAAAAGAAGGTTTAGCTGCTAAATATAAAAAAGCAAAAAAATTAACTGGTAAACAAAAGACAATTGCTTATACGGCTCTTGGTTTAACTGTTGGCGGTGCTGCTGTGGCAGATGAAAATATTGAAAATCAAATTAATACTTTTGGAACTGCACAGGCAGCCGATGGTGCACAAACAACAGGATTTACTACAGGAGAAAAAGCAGCTATTGGAACTGGAACAGCTGCTGCATATAAATTTAGAAAACCAATTATAAAAGCAGCGGGTAAAACTCTAAGTGCGTTAACAGGACCGCTTCCAATTGCAGGAACGTATGCAATTCCAGGTTTTGGTATGAATCCTAAAAGTTCAATAGATAGATCTATTCTTGGAGCAGAACTTGCATTTGCACCACGTTTAGTAAAACAGTCGGCAAAGTTTAGACCTGCTATACAAAAATTATTAAATTTTGGTTTATCACCAACGATGGCCATGCGTGCAGCAAGAGTTGCATCACCAATAGGTATTGCATCACTAGGATTAGAGGGTGTGTATCAACTTGGTAAGTTTACTAAAAACAGAATAAATGAATTAAAATCTATGACACCTGAACAAAGACAAGAATTACAAAGAGAAGGAGAAGCTTTTGCTTTTAATGAATTTGCAGCTGCAAGCGGTGGTAGAGCAGGTCTATCCGGTGGTGATACATCAGGCAGACCACCAGAATCAGGACCTATGTCACAAGGGTTGCGTTCTTTGTACAATAATGGTAGAAAACTTTAGGAGAATAAATGGCAGAAATAGATAAAGCTCTCCCGAATACTCGTACTGAAATAAAAGTTCCTGGGCCGGATCAAGAAGTCGAGATTCAAGAGCAAGAACAACAGCAAGGACCGGTAGAAGTAACACCTGATGAAGAAGGTGGTGCAACAATTAACTTTGAACCAAGTTCCATAAACCAAGCAAGCACACAATCACATTTCGATAACCTTGCAGACATATTACCAGAAGAAAATTTAGATCCACTAGGATCAAGATTAAGATCAGATTATCAAGATTACAAAGCGTCAAGAAAAGATTGGGAACAGGCTTATATGAATGGTCTAGATCTTTTAGGATTTAAATACAATAACCGTAACGAACCTTTTCAAGGAGCAAGTGGTGCAACGCATCCTGTTCTTGCAGAAGCAGTCACACAATTTCAAGCTTTAGCTTACAAAGAATTATTACCAGCTGATGGACCGGTAAGAACACAAATACTTGGTGTATCTAATCCTGTTAAAGAACAACAGGCACAAAGAGTAAAAGATTTTATGAATTACCAAATTATAGATCAAATGAAAGAATACGAACCAGAGTTTGATCAAATGTTATTTCATCTACCTCTTGCAGGTTCTACTTTTAAAAAAGTTTATTACGATGATTTATTAGGGAGAGCTGTATCAAAGTTCGTCCCTGCGGATGACTTAGTGGTTCCGTATACGGCTACCTCATTAGACGATGCGGAAACAGTCATTCATGTTATAAAAATTTCTGAAAACGAATTACGTAAACAACAAGTAAACGGATTCTATTCAGACATAGAGTTATCAAAACCATCTGATGTTACAGATGCTGATAAAGTAGCAGATAAAGAACGTGAACTAGAAGGAGTTACTAAAACAGGTAAAGGAGAAAAACTTTACACGTTATTAGAATGTCACGTTAATATAGATTTAGAAGGTTTTGAAGATGTTGGTCAAGATGGTGAACCAACTGGAATAAAATTACCTTACGTCGTTACAATCGAAGAAGGTAGTCAAAAAGTTTTGTCGATAAGACGAAACTTCGCGCCCAATGATCCACTTAAAAATAAAATCCAATATTTTGTCCATTTCAAATTTCTGCCTGGACTAGGATTTTATGGATTTGGATTGATACATATGATTGGCGGATTGAGTCGTACGGCAACGGCGGCTCTCCGTCAATTATTAGATGCCGGAACGTTATCAAATTTACCCGCAGGATTTAAACAAAGAGGTGTTAGAGTTAAAGATGATGCAACACCAATACAGCCAGGAGAATTTAAAGATGTAGATACTCCGGGTGGCAATCTAAAAGATGCCTTCGTATTCCTTCCATACAAAGAACCATCAGCAACTTTATTACAGTTGATGGGAATAGTTGTTCAAGCAGGACAAAGATTCGCGTCAATTGCTGACATGCAAGTCGGTGACGGGAACCAACAGGCGGCTGTTGGTACGACTGTAGCTCTTTTAGAACGTGGTTCAAGAGTAATGTCAGCAATCCACAAAAGATTATACGCTGCATTAAAATCAGAATTTAAATTACTAGCAAAAGTATTTGCTACATACCTACCGCCAGAATATCCTTATGATGTTATTGGTGGACAAAAAAATATAAAGGTTGCAGACTTTGATGACAGAGTTGATGTGTTACCAGTTGCAGATCCTAATATATTTTCTATGTCTCAAAGAATATCACTTGCACAAACTGGATTGCAAATGGCAATGGCAAGTCCACAAATACATAATTTGTATAATGCATATAGAAAAATGTATGAAGCGTTAGGTATAAAAGACATTGATAGAATTTTACCACCACCTCCGCCAAGTGCACCTAAAGATCCAAGTTTAGAACACATTGATGCATTAGCGGGTAGACCTTTTCAAGCATTTCCAGGTCAAGATCATAGAGCACACATTACAGCTCACTTAAATTTTATGTCAACTAACATGGTTAGAAATAATCCACAGGTTATGGCTGCAATACAAAAAAATATTTTAGAACATATAAGTTTAATGGCAACAGAACAGGTGCAATTAGAATTTAGAGAACAAATGATGCAACTACAACAGCTTGCACAACAAGCAGCAGTCAATCCACAAGCACAACAACAGGCTCAACAGATATCACAAACTATTGAAGCAAGAAAAGCAGTGCTAATTGCAGAGATGACAGAAGATTTTATGAAAGAAGAGAAGCAAATTACATCACAATTTGACTCTGACCCGTTATTAAAACTAAAATCACGTGAAGTTGACCTAAAAGCAATGGAAAATCAACGTAAACAGCAAGAAACAACTGCAAATCAACAACTTGAAAGAGCAAAACTACTTCAAGCGCAACAATTAAACCAACAAAAGATGGATCAAAACGAAGAATTAGCAGAATTACGTGCTGATACATCATTAGAAAAGCAAGAAATAGCAAATGACGCTAGATTTGAACTTGCAAACTTAAAACCAAAGAAGTAAAAGGATAAATTATGATGAACTATAAAACAGGTGGCAAAAAAGTTGCTGTTCCAGAACAAGCAAAGATAGTTGACCCTAAATCTGAGAAAAGTTTTAGAGGAAAAAGCTATATTGCTAAAGGTGATAGCAATCCGGTTAAAGGAACTGGTGCTGCAAGAAAACAAAAAGACGTAACTTGGTATTAGTATGTGGTTTTCAGCACTTAAGCTTGGTTTAAACGCTGCAACTCACATCTATAAGAAAAAACAAGAAACTAAAATGAAGATGGCAGATGCACAGCATATGCACGCTTCTCGTATGGCTTCTGGAGAGGAAGCTTACCAAGGAAAACTTTTAGAAGCAAGACAATCGGACTGGAAAGACGAGTTCGTTTTGATCGTGTTAACGCTGCCAATTTTGGTGATCGCGTACGGGGTTTTTAGTGACGATCCGGGTGCATCTGCAAAGATAAAAGAATTTTTTGACCAATTCCAACAACTGCCGTCATGGTTTACAAATCTTTGGATTCTTGTCGTAGCAAGTATTTATGGTATAAAAGGCACACAGATTTTTAAAAACGGAGGAAAAAAATAATGAAAAGTTTTGTATTTGGTTTAATTAAAAAAGGCATCAAAGGTGGCAAACAAAAAACCACTGGTAAAGAAGTTGTAAATCCGTTTAAATTTAAACCTGCAAAAAATAAACTTGAAAGAACAATAAGAGATGTTAATATATCTGTTGATAAAGCAAAAGGTAGGATGAAACGTAATTTTCAAAGAATGGAAGAAAGCATCGATCCTGCTAGAATTAAACTAAAACAAACAACTCAAAAATTAAAAGGTGAAAAAATTACCAAATCTGGTATATCAAAAGGAAAGGACATTAAAAAATGAGAATGAGTTATAAAAAAGGAGTAGCACAATGAGAAAATATTATGCAAAAGGAACAATGGTGAAAAAAGTGGTTAAGCAGTTGCCAAAAAATTCTAAAAAATCTAAGTTTGGAATGTTAAGTGTAAAAGCTGGCATAGACAAAAATCCAAATCCAACACAGGCAGATAGAATTGCCGGTGCAAAGATGAGTCAAAGAAAAAAAGCTATGGGAGGAGGCATGATGAGAAGAACCTTTAAAAAAGGCGGATCAGGAAAAGACACTCATGTAACTAAAGACGGAAGAACAGTTAAAAAAGGTCTTTATTATTACATGAACAGAGCCAAAAAAAGAGGCACTAGCAGACCAGGTAAAGGAACTGTAACTGATAAAGCTTTAAAAAGATCTGCTAAAACAGCTAAGAAAGCGTAATGAGAAGTAGGGAAAACCCTATAAGAAAAACCACTACAGGTAAGGGTGCAAATTATAGACCTACAAAATCTGGAGCAGGTATGACTAAGAAGGGTGTCGCTGCTTACAGAAGAGCAAACCCTGGAAGTAAATTAAAAACAGCCGTAACTGGAAAAGTGAAGCCAGGATCGAAAGCTGCTAATCGTAGGAAATCATACTGCGCTAGATCACTAGGACAATTAAAAAGGTCATCAGCAAAAACTCGTAACGATCCTAATTCACGAATAAGACAAGCACGGAGAAGATGGAAATGTTAAATGGCAATAGGTAGATTACAAATAAAAAAACAAGTTCAAGGTAAATTAAAAAATCTTAAAATTAAAAAAGTAATGAAAGGTTTGCAGAAAGCATCTAAAACACATGCTGCTCAAGCAAAAACATTAAAAAAAGTTTTAAAAAAAACTAAATGAGTCCCGAAACAGTAATATATAAATTACAAAGAGCATTAGATGCTCAATTAGCAAACCTAACTAATGTTATAACCACTGGTGTTGACACCATGGAAAATTATAAGTATATATTAGGACAAATAAATGCATTAGAATTAGTGCGTCAGGAACTTTCTAGCCTGCTTAACTCAGAGGAGAAAAATGAAGGAACAGTCATCGATATTGGGAACCACAAGTCCCAAGATAACACTACCAAATAAAGATTTAGTAGGTGTAAAAAAAACAGAACCTAAAAAAGAAGTTACAAAAGAAAAAACAAAATTACCAAAACCAACTGGTTGGAGAATGCTTGTTTTACCATTTAGAATGGATGAAAAAACAAAAGGCGGAATCTTACTAGGAAATGAAACTATAGACCGACAACAAGTGGCATCACAATGCGGAAACGTACTTGCGATGGGAGATGCTTGCTACGTTGATAAAGAGAGATATCCAAATGGTCCATGGTGCAAGGTTGGTGATTGGGTGGTCTTTGCTCGTTATGCAGGATCACGAATAGAAATTGATGGTGGAGAAGTTCGTCTTCTAAATGAAGATGAAGTGTTAGCAACCGTACAGGATCCAACAGATATCCTGCACAAATATTAACATAGGAAGGAAACTATGCCAGAAGAAAATAAAATAAAAAAAGACGAAGTCATGGTAGATTTAGATACTTCCGGTCCAGAAACCGAAGTTAATTTACCAGAAGAAGTAACGAAAGAAGTTGCAGCAAACACGGAACAAGAAGAAGTAAAAGAGGAAACAAAAGAAGAAGTAAAAACGGAAACAGAAAAAACGGAAGATGATTCAAAATTAGAAGACTACAGTAAAGGAGTTCAATCACGTATTGCAAAACTTACTCGTAAGATGAGAGAAGCAGAACGTAGAGAAGCTGCTGCTGTAGAATATGCACAAGCGGTAGAAAGGAAAAGACAAGCAGATCAAGAAAGATTTAGCAAAGTTGATTCTGATTTTACAAAAAAATTTGAGGAGAATGTTAAAATTGGCATGGAGTCAGCGCAAAAAGAACTTGCGATGGCAATCGAAACTGGTGATGCAACTGCTCAAGTTGAAGCTAACAAAAGAATTGCTGCACTTGCATTTGAAAATGCTAAGTTAGAGCAAAGAAAACAAGAAATCCCGGTTGCACAACCAACGCAACTAGCGGATGGTGGTAAATTACCTCCTCAACCTATAACACAAGATTTACCTGCACCAGATCCTCAAGCAGAGGCATGGGCGGCTAAAAATACTTGGTTTGGACAGGATAGAGCAATGACTTACACTGCATTCGAGATACATAAAGATCTTGTTAATGAAGGGTTTGATCCTAAATCTACAGAATATTATGCAGAAGTTGACAAAAGAATTAAAGTTGACTTTCCTCATAAATTTGGTAATAGTGAAACAAAGCAAACGGCCAAGCCCGTTCAGTCGGTCGCTTCAGCTCAAAGAAGCGTAAAATCTGGTCGCAAAACTGTGAGACTCACATCATCACAAGTAGCAATAGCTAAAAAATTAGGTGTGCCACTAGAAGAGTATGCAAAACAAATAAAACTCACGGAAGGAGCATAAGCATATGAAAAAAGAACAAGAAAAAAAAGTAACTTCTCGTGCGAGCCAAACTCGGTCAAAGACTGAAAGACCAAAAGAGTGGGCTCCTCCATCTTCTCTAGATGCACCGACTGCGCCGGATGGATTCCGACACAGATGGATACGGGCAGAGAGTTTAGGATTTCAAGATTCTAAAAATATCTCTGGAAGATTAAGATCTGGATATGAATTGGTTAGAGCCGATGAATACAAAGATACTGATTATCCTGTAATCACTGATGGTAAATACGCAGGCGTGATTGGAGTAGGTGGCCTTGTACTCGCAAGGGTGCCCGAAGAAGTCGCGAAGGCAAGAACTGAATACTTTAAGCGTCAAGCTCAAGGTCAAGACGAAGCCGTGGAAAACGATTTAATGAGGGAAGAGCATAAGAGTATGCCAATCAATGTTGAAAGGCAATCTCGCACAACCTTCGGTGGCAAAAAGTAATTTTACTTAAACCAACGAATTAAATTAAACCGAACTGGAGGCCCTTAGGGGCAGGTTCATAAGGAGAAAACTATGGCTAATAGACAAACAGCAGGATACGGTTTTAGATCAGCTGGTACTTTGGGTAATACACCTGCAGTACAGGGTTTATCTAAATACTTTATCGATGCCGCTGTAGACATTGATTTGTTTTACGGCAGCGCAGTATCAGTTACAGCAGGATATGTTGTAACAGCTGAAGATTCAGCAACATCTGAATCTATTGGTGTCTTATATGGTATCTTTTATGAGGATGCGTCGACGTTGAAACCAACGTTCAACAATCATTATAATGGTGCTATTACACCAGCTACTGCAAAAGATGGCGGTGATATCGTAGCTTTCGTTAATGACTATCCTTGGCAAATCTATCATGTTGCATCAGACGCAGCAGTAGCTTCGACTATTGCAGGCGCTCACGCAGTTTACTTAGATACTTTCGATGTAAACTCAGCAGCAGGTAGCACAACTACAGGTATGTCATCTAACACGTTAGATATCGGCGACACACACGCAACAAATAACACTTGGAGACTATTAAGAGGTGTTGAAGACCCTGAAAACGGGGACTTAACTGCATCATTTTGTAATGTTGAAGTTGTTCAAAACTTGAACCAATACATTGATAGTTCTGGGTCATAATAGAGAATAGGAGAATAAATTATGGCAATATCACGACATCAACTCGTAAAAGAGTTAGAGCCAGGATTGAATGCACTATTCGGCCTGGAATACAAAAGGTATGATAATCAGCATGCTGAGATTTATACCAACGAATCATCTGACAGAGCTTTTGAAGAAGAAGTAATGTTAAGTGGTTTCGGAAACGCAAGTGTAAAGAGTGAAGGTTCTGGCGTATCATTTGATAACGCACAAGAGTCTTTCTCTGCTAGATACACTCATGAAACAGTTGCTTTAGCATTTGCTATCACTGAAGAAGCTATCGAAGATAATCTTTACGATAGAATTTCTTCTAGATACACAAAAGCTCTAGCAAGATCTATGAGTAACACTAAACAAGTAAAAGCAGCAGCACCTTTGAATAACGGTCTACCAAGTGTAGATGGTTTTGATTCAGGTGATGGTGTTTCTTTGTTTAATACTTCTCACTCAACTGTGAGCGGTACTAGTGTTAAAAACACACTTACAACACAAGCAGACTTAAATGAAACTTCATTAGAGCAAGCAATGATTGATATCGCTGCTATGACTGATGAAAGAGGTTTAAGAATTGCAGCTAAAGCAGTCAAAATGATTGTTCCATCTGCAAACCAATTCCAAGCTGAAAGACTGATGAAGTCTCAAGGCAGAGTTGGAACTGCTGATAATGACATCAATGCATTAGGATCAATGGGAATGATTCCTCAAGGTTACAGAGTGAATAATTTCTTAACTGATACTGATTCGTTTTACATTATCACTGATGTACCAAATGGTATGAAAATGTTCACAAGAGCTCCATTGACAACTGCAATGGAAGGTGACTTTGATACTGGTAACGTTAGATACAAAGCTAGAGAAAGATACTCGTTCGGAGTATCTGACTATAGAGGTATCTTTGGCGTTGAAGGTGCGTAATCAATAAAACTTTTTGTGGCCGGACATAGTTCGGCCACATTCAACAAATAATACGGTGAGAACATGAAAAAATTCCTAGTAAACATATGGGCGCATAGTCATCATGCAAAATTTGAAGTTTTGTCTGAAGATAACGCTAATTCTCTTGAAAACTCCATCCTTGACAAGTTGGGAGAAAAGAGTATATATTGGGAATATCTCGGAAACAACTATAATAACGAGGTAAACAGAATAACCTATGAGGAGGTTGTTGATGATACAAGACCTATACAAACAAAAAAGGTCCTTGGAGTTGAAGTGGGAACAGGAGCATATTAACAATGATAAATATACTCTTGAAATGGTTCGGATTGATGACAAAGTCAGGGAAGTCATTACTGAAATCAAGCTTGAAGAAGCTAAAATTGCTCACAGACAAAATAGCGTTGAAAACGCAGCTCCGCAAGTTTCTGTAGCTACTTAAAACAAAAGCTACATCGCTGAAATCGCACTTTCTTTACAGGCTCTCTTGCACTCAACTAAAAAATAACATATAATTTTATCACTATACAAAAATAAAAATTTTAAATGTAGACGCGTATAGTCGACATGCCCCTAGGGACTACATTTATATATTCTAGGAGGAATATAATTATGGCAAACACAACGTTTAATGGACCGGTAAGAGCAGAACAAGGTTTTAAACAAATCTCTAAAAATGCAACAACTGGTGCCATCACAGATCAATTAACTGTTGATTCAAGTGGTAACCTAGCACAAACTGCTGGGGTTAATAACTTAATAACTGATGTAGAAAACTTAACTGCAGCTACTAAAACAGTAACTGCTGCTGATACAGGAACTACATATTTATTAAACAGAGCTGGTGGTATAGTAGTAACTTTACCAACTGCAGCAGCTGGATTACAATATAAATTTATCATTGGTACAACTTTTACAGGTACCTTTTCAATTGATGCTGCAGCAGCAGTAGATATTTTTACAGCTGCATCTACAATTATCATTTCTGATAAAGATGCACCTGGAACAGTTAGTTTAAAACAGTTTCATGCTGATGGATCTGATGACGATAAAATGGTTATGGACGCTGATACAAAA
>VTLG01010055.1_pt1 | contig 13393 bp, 12 predicted proteins | sample 4694571 | NCBI WGS metagenome assembly VTLG01 (sample SAMN12604809, study PRJNA352737) | marine metagenome | biome: ENVO:00000447; feature: ENVO:00000209|ENVO:00000569|ENVO:01000036; material: ENVO:00002151; isolation source: viral sequences binned using virsorter ... | reverse complement strand
AGATAGAACATCCCCGACTTGATTCGATTCTAACGCTAGATTAAAGGCAGGCATTCCATAACGAAGAATAACTGGTCCCGTTGTTAAAAAATCAATTGATGTTCTAATAATATCTGTTGACTCAACACTAATTGCAATATTAGATACTAAACATTCAGCGTCATACCATACGCTTTTGTTGTTGGTGCCTCCTGTAAAGTAAAGATAAAATCTCCCTAAAAAATCTGCACCTTGATCAATCCTTAATATTAATTGTGATAAATAAATAGGAAATTCGGGAGAAGCCGCAACAACCTCTATTGGATTATCTTTTTGAAAAGGTTGATGTTCCCAAATACATTCTAATTTCCCTTGTCCAGAAATTGTTCCATTCTCATATTGTCGTTTAAACCTATCTCCCATAATACTTATATCAATATTTTCTCTAGTTGTTGTCATCTCAAACTCTTTAACTTTAGCTAAAGGTCTAAATTTACTTCCATCAGTTTGAATAACTACAGTCTTTGAACTAGAAGGAGTAACAAGAGTCTTAGCATCAGAAGAATTTCCCGCTAAAGCAAGGGCAAATTCGTCAAATAATTTTACTCCTCCTACCTCATCAACATAAATAAACCATCTACCATCAGGATGATTATGCCCTGAAACAAGTTCTAAATCTGAACCATCTTGAGTCGCAATTTCTATAATATCTCCCGTGATTAACGATCCATGATCGAAATCAACGCTAAATCGTTTCTTGGTTGTATTAACATCGGCAGGATCTAATTGTGTAACAAGAGGTCTACCTTTTTTCCTCTTTAACTCAATAAGCCCTTCCGACCCAAAATAAATAGCCATTTATGTTATTAATCCAGTAACAGCTCCATTAACTTCAAAACTAACGTCAGCAGACATTACTTCTCCTACAGAACTTGTCATTGAAAGACTTGTAATATAGGCATAAAAATCTATAGAAGTATTTGTTCCTGCACTTGCTCCTCCATCTGTTATTTGCAATTGAAATTTAACCGTAGATTTCGTTCCACCACCTTGTTCTCCACCACTTCCAGTATTAGCAGTCAAAACATTAGTTAAAAGATCTCCTACATCTGTTGTGAGATCAGACGAATCACCTTGCACTCTGTAATAGTAAATACTGCAACTACCTGTTACGCTTCTCATTCCAGCAATAAGTGTTCGATCTGTATCTGCTAAAGAACTCGTTTCAAGTACAGCTTGATTAGCAGTAAAAGACCAAGAACGTACTTTTGCAATCGTAACGTCATTAACTATTAATTTTCCGTCTTGACCTGAGTAAAACCTAGACATTTTCCTTAATTAAAAAACCTTTGTTCTATTCTAGTCTGCATGTAAGCATCCTACAAATGAACAGGTGACATTCGATATTCCTGGTTGAACACTAGACACTTTTGGAGAACCATTATATCTCCATCTCATCCCATCTGTTACATCAACTTCCCCCCACCATGTGCTACCTCTAACCCAATCGTGAAGACTATAGTCTCCAGATCCTCCTATTCCTGTTAAAGCATTGGAATGAGTGAAAATAATATATTTATCCGTTACACCATTAACAGTCATATAATTTTTTAAAATTAATGCTGCATCCTCATCTGTAATATTAGAAAAACTTAATGTTAAATTTGCATTTACTCTTTTATTTCCATAACGAATATATGATTTAGCACCATTTTGAGCTTCAAAAACAGCTTCAGGATACGATCCAATATCAAAGCTTCTACTACTAGGTTTGATCGCAGGAAAAGATTCAGAGCTCATTAGTCAGGATCAAAAGTAAAGAGAAAATCTTCTCCTTGCCAGTCTAGTGTAGCCAACGATCCAATACTATTCAAAGGTTCGTGGCTTCCTGCAATTTCAACAAAACCTTCTTCTCCATAAGTAATACTTTCAACTTTATAAACACGATCAGATTTATTTGTTTCTGCTTTAGTAAAAACACAACCTCTAAACTCAGATGCTGCTAATCCTGAATCTGAAATAACAATAGGTTCCCCTCCATTCTCTCCTCCTTTTACCTCCTTATCTCCTGGCTTCCAATAATAAATATGCGTTCCATCAGTAATTATTGATTGTGATTGGATCGTTCCATTTTCAGTAATAACACCATTAGCAAAACGACTGGTATGTGTTGACTCTGAATAGAACCTAAAATATTCTCCAGGTTTTAAGTGCATTGCTGCTTGTGGAGTTGTCTGGAATTTGATTCCATGATCAACTTTTTGTCTAACCCTTAATGCAAATTTAGCAAATTGCATTGCATGTTCTTTCCTAGTACAAAAATTAGAAAAATCGAATGTTTCTCTTGGATCTTTATCTGATCCTCCCTCTGCATCAGATAATCTTCCTTCAACTACTCTAGTTTCAGGAAATCCATTTTCTTTTTCTTTTCTATATAAAACGCTTGCTTGAAAAAGCTGCCTTTCCTCTGGAGAAAGGAATGATACTTTTAAATCTTTTGTATTACCATCAGTAAATAAAGCTTTAATAACTGGCTTTGCATGTTCTACTACTTCTTCTTCAGACTTTGCAATGATATAAGTTTCTGGATGATATGGAACAGCAGGGACAAGAGCAAAACGACCTCCAATAATTGTAAAATCTAAGAAACAATAAGATGCCTGTTGATAAATAAACTCTCTTAGATTTTGATTTTCAGTGATAACACCGTCCCAAAAGAACCCATTGGCATTACAGAAACGTGCTGCTGTTTTCATTGCTTCTTTATCTACAGCTTTCTTTCCAACAAGCTCACCAGCTCCGATAATTGGATCTGTTAACAAGGCATAAGCAATCTCAGGGAATAAATTTGTTGTACCTTTCCCTTCGCAATCAAGACCTCCCCAGGTAACAGCATCTGGATTTGTTGCACAGCTAGTAGGTTTAGTAGCATCTTTACCATCATCATAAATAAATTTTTCAACTTTTATACCTTGTTTGACATAGACGGATAATTGACTAAAAGATGACCATTCCTTAGAACTATTCATTCTTAACCCTACTAAAGCAAGATCTGTATATGGCATATCTCCAGGGATCATTTCAATCTGCTCATTTACATATGTAATTTCATGCTCTGGTCCGTCTAAATGACTAGATCTTTCTCCATCAAAAGTAATGTAATCAGATATGGCATCATAAGGATTCAAGTTTTGTGCTAAAGGCCAAGGAGGTGTGATTAAATTTGAAGCATCACTAAAAACAGTGACAGTTACATTTGCATGAGGGATCGTGACAGTATCACCTGATTTATAACCAGTCCCTCCATCAACGATCTTCCACCTATAACCAGTTACACCATCCCTTGTATAAGTGGACACATCTACTTTTAAAGAATTATTTGCTACTCCTTGTTCATTTAACGGTCCATTTGTAACATTAATATCACTATAAGTTGTCGGGCTAATATCAACTTGCCCTCTTTCGTACTTAGTGACAGCAGCATAACCAGCTCCTTTTTTATCATCAGTCCGACTAAGAATATCAACACCAGAGCTAAGACCATATCTAAATCCCCCTGACAAAAGGAACACCCCAGGATCTAAAGACTCAGGAGTTGTAGAATATTTTCCTTTGACGCTACCTACAACACTGTTTCTCCACAGGAATTGCCATGTACCGTAGTTATAAAAACCTTTTGTACCTTTTTCCCAATCATCACCCATCCAAAGTTCGTTTCTAGCTCCTTGTTGTCCATTCGTCAGATTTGGATCACCTGTTGGAACCCAACCCTCTTCAGTTGGAATCTTTCCAGATTGATATGTACTGAAACCATGAACAACTCCATCCGTATCTTCTGGTAAATCACCTAAAAACCATTCTTCATTAGATAATTTATTACCTACCAACTCATATTCTGTTTCACCATTGAAATGAACAGAATTAACTCCTGAATGTAAAGGAATATTCTCTAATGAAACTGGGTCTTTGTTTGTCCCTCCAAGCCTATTAACTACTTTGTTTTCATAATTTCTTTTTACTTCATTCCCAGGAACAGGTACAAGTCTAAATTCATACTGACCTTCATTATGATGGATTCTTATAAAATTATATTGAGGTTGTGGTGTTCTCCCTGTTACGCAAAAAGGATCAGCATTTAATTTAATCCATTCAGCATTAGACCCTAATTCTCTTATAAATAAATGAAAAAAACTAAGACGTTTTATATATTTATTAAGACTTCCTAATGAAATACTACCATTCTCGTCTTCGTATCTACCAACAACGCCACCTTTACCATATTCCCAATGACCAGGGTGACTATTGACATTAGAAAAGCCTGTAATTTGTTTCCATACAGTTGATCTAATTCCTATTTCTGTCGTCGTACATGTTTTAGTATTACTTACAGTAGCTATTGCACATTTTTGAGGAATAAGTAATTCAAAAGAATTATGTGTATTAGTAAGTCCTCTAACATCAATGACCCCTGGTTCAGTTACTTCAAAATCAAAATCCTTATAAACTCCTTCTACCCATAAATGATCTTGTGCAATATTTTTACAAATAACAACTGCTGTTCCAATCATAAACTGTTCACCTATTGCTATTGAATCATCCGCACTTTCTCTTACTGCATTAACAGAAGATTTAACATCTTCAACTCCCCATTGACCAAAACCCGTATATTGCTCCTGTACCTTCATATCGCCTAATGTATATCTAATTGAATTTCCTTCAACAACATCAAAACGACCATGAGTTTGATTGTTTTCTAATTCATGCACAGCACCATATCTGGGAAATCGAGTCTTAAGTTTGGCTCTTTTTAAATCAATATCAGAATGATTTTTTGCATCTTTAGGTCTAAGAACTAATTCATAAGGAAGCATAAACTTCATTGAATTAGGAAGAGGATCATATAAACCAAATTGAACTTGAGTACTAGGTGATCTCGTTCCAGAAAATACTAGCTCTGATAATTCTTCCTCTTTATTATGAGCAAGAGGTAAAGCTATAGAATCTGTACCAGGTTCATCATCCAAAGTTCCTTCCTCGTACTGATCAATCCCCTTAAGAAACCTTCCTGAATTTCCATCAGTTCTCCTCTTTCCAGTTAAAAAATATAAGGCTAACTTTCCATTCGTATAATTTTCTAAAAGAGTATCTCCTATTGCATAACCAGCAAAGTTAGGTCTTGAAGACTCCCTTAATCCTAACATTCCAGATGAAATCAAAAAGATTCCTTTTAGCTGCTGACCCTTACCAATACTTAAAAGTTGTGACCATATCAATTTTGTATTAACTCTTACTCCTCCAACCATTTCACGAGTAGTCATCCAAGTCCCTGGCATATGCCTTCTTCTTGCAAATACCAAAGGGATTGTTGTTCCTAATTCTGCTAAATCCTGAACAGATTCAAATCCTGTTTGAGGAGCGAATCGTTTAACACCAGATTGATCTGCTGTTTTTAAACTTGGTGGTTTTTTAGGTTCCTTTGGCTTTGGTGTCATCAAATAAGCGACAACCGTTAAAGCAACACCAATGACAAGTTGCCACAATGTTGCGGTCATAAAGTCCGCACGAATATCAGGAACTAAATCGTAAGCTTCTGATCTTTTACCGTTATAACTTTCTGTCTTATCTACAAAGAACCAATATTCCTCTTCTGTTATTCCTAAGACGTTACATAATTCGACTTCTTGGGGCAATAAAACTCTTCGACTTGTAATGCCTTTACGGGGTTCCATGTCACCACCGACTCTTCGTATGAAGTTATGTTCAGCCATCCTTCCTCGAAATAAACTGCCAATCCATATCCCCTCTCGGATTTACATAGGCCAACAGTACCTATATTAGGACGTTCTGTCTTGATTCCCCATAACTCTAATTGTTCTCTAAAAATTGAGTAATCATTTTTTCTTAACCGTCTATACCAATCCCTAGTAGGACAGGGACTTTTAATACCGTAATGCTTTAAAACTGCTTTTGATAACGTTAAACAATCAGCCGCCTTATGTTGCTCAGGATTAGCACCTAAACGATAAGGAAGCCCAATAAAATCAAACGGTGTCATCTATTTTGGATCTGTCCTGTTGTAGGAAGATGTCCAACAAGAGAAGTTGTTAAAACTCTATTAGGTGCATTACTACCAACAGCATCAATACCAGAACTCAATAAAACTTCAATTGTTGTTGGGTCGTACCCCATTGAAGCAGCGAGCCAAACATCGTGTGTTAAATAGGAATTTCCATAAGTTGTTATAGGAGTCATATTTTCAGGGTCGACTCTGCAAACAAAAACCTCAATAGTCCATTTATTAACAACAGCTTCTCTTGCTCGATTCATTGCAAGTGGATTATTAGCAAAAACAAGAGCTGCTTCTAAGTTGTCACCTGATCTATTTTTTGCAGCTCCTTGATAAATAAACGGAAGATAATAATAATCTTCACCATCTAGTTGAATAACATTTTCTGTACTCTGATTGTAAGGATTTGTCCCTTCCCAACTACCATTTGGATGTCCTGATGAAGATTCATCAGTCCATGTTTGATCTGATCCATTATTTAAAGAATTAAAATTATCTCTTTTCCCATTTTGATAACGATCTTGAACCGTTCCAGATGAATCCGTTACACGAATAAAACTGACAAGTGTTACAACAGACATTTTTACATACCTACTCTGGAACGTTGACTACGAGAGTTTTTAAGTTGACTGAAGACCTTTGATTGACCTTCCTGAGCACCTCGTCTTGCAGCACTATTAATGATTTCAGGAATAGCAGATTTAGGAACATAAGCTTCAGAGTTAAACGATAATACTGGACCTGTGTAATTAACAACAGTAGGAGTACTACGAACACCACTACCAGAAGCAACCGTTCCACTACCAGGAATAACTCCTTGACCTCTAGCACCTGCTGAGTAACGCTCCATTGCTCCTTGCATCTTAGAGGAAGGAATAATGTATTCATCCTCTCCAGCTTCTCCTATAAGGCCAATAGTAGGTCTGGTAACTAAACCTCCAGTAGAGAATCCTTTAATTCCATTCTTCCAATAAGCTCCTTCTGCTGCAACTGCAACTGGAGCTAGATCTGAAACAGAACCTGTTGTTACACCTCCTCCACCAAAAGGAATCTTATCTATTAAGCTCGTTATTGCTTTCTGTATCAATATTTGAGCTATTTGTTTCAATATTCCAGCTAAGGATTCAGCTAAAGTTTTAGTTTTATCAATTAATCCCATGATTGCATTTGTTAAACCACCAGCAATCGTGTCTTTGATTTGATTCCATATCTCTAATTGTTCTTTTAAACGATCTCTTTTTTCAACTAATTGCAAATTATCAGTATTGTTCAAAGATATTTTGTCTGTTAATAATTTGTTTTGTTCATCTAAAAGATCTTTTGCTTCTTTTTCTTGCTCTGCTCCTTTAGTACCTATTTGTAATGATCTTTCTAGATGTGCTATTTCATCTTTCAACGGTTGCTGCGCAGCCTCTTGAATTTGTTTTATTTCTAGCTTTGTATTAAGATCTTCTTTTCCTGTTTCAGTTAAACCTACATATTCTTGTTGGATTCTATGAAGATTAGATTCTGCTAATTCCAGTTCATCATTTGCATCTTTTAATAATTGATTTACTTCCTTACCTCGATCTGTCAAGCCAAAAGCCATTCCCCAAGGAGAACTCTGTTGTTCTTTTCTAAGCTCTCCAACCTTATCGCTTGCTGCCCTGAAATCTCCACGTGCAGTTCTATATCTCAACCCTATTTCAGTCTCACCTGAAACTGCTTGTCTCTCTAAAGCATCTCTATGACTTTGTAAAACTGTTTGTTTTGAATCTCCTCCTCCTACACCTGCGGCCCATTTAGCTAAACCTGTATCTTCTGCAAATTTCGCAACTAAAGCAGCAATTTTTGTTAATTCAATATTGAAGTTATTAACAATTTGTTGCCATGTCTTACCAAAATCTTCTAAAGCTTGAACATTTGCATTTCCTATCTTATCAACCATTCTTCTTCTAACTGCTTCTAATGCAGCCTCCTTCCCAACAAGTTTTTCTATAGTTGCAATTCTCTTGCCTTCTTCCGTTCCAGCTAAGCCGAATGCTTCCGTTAACCTTTGAATATCAGCAGTTAAAGGATTCATCGCCATTCCTAATTGACCAATAGATGCAACGGCTTTATCAACCATTCCACCAATAATAGAAAAACCAATACCTCCAGCAAATCCACCAAGGACACCACCCACAGCACCTAATCCAACTGCACCTGGCCCTCCTCCAAATAGCATTGGGAATCCACCACCTAAAACACCTTGTCCTAATTTCGATCCACTAAAGCCACTCATCATCCCTTTCATACCTTGATTCTTAGGTCGTTTTTCTAGGTATTTTCCATTTTTCTGAATCTGTAATCCTCTGTTTTTTAAAGTTCGTTCAATACGTTGATCTATATCTAATTGCTTTCCTTTAACTTCTACTAACCTTATATTTGCCTTTTCTACTGCATTTGTAATCATCATTTGATCTCTTCTATCTCTATTGGCTCTTTCCATCAAGACCCGTGCATCTCCAGTTGGATGCTCTTTAGCCATCTTGGAAGACCAAGATCCAAAACCACCACCTAAAACCGTTCCAGTGGAAACTCCTTTCTCAAATTTTGCTCTTGCTAAACGTTCTTTTCTATAAGCTGCATCTAATTTATTAAAGGCAACTTCAGCTTCATTTCCTAATTTTTTAGCGGCATCGGCTGATAATCTAAAATTATGTGACATCCCGTTTGACTCAACCCCTAATCCCAACAGTAATTTGACTGATTGAGCTGTTTCTTTTACTGCTTTACCTGTATTAATTACTGATTTAGTTACTTTTCTCGCTGATTTGTCAACCCCTAAGAATCCTTTTACAGCCTTAATAAGTCCTTTATTTCCAAAAGTTACCCAAGCTAACAGTGCTGCACCTACCCATGCAGGATTAAAGGCATTTAAAGCTGCTACTCCTTTCCCTGTAGCTACTACTTTTCCTAAACCAGCACTAACTAAGCCAATATCTTTTGCTGCTTTTGCCGCACCTGGTATCGCTAAAGGCCCACTTCCAGCAACATTTAATCCCCCTTGAAGAACATTTGATGCTCCTGTACCCAACCCTCCTAATAATTGACCAACACCTGTATTAGCAAACATTCCTAATCCACCAACACCTGCTAAACCTCCTGCCATTAGACCTCTTCTTTCTATAGCTCTTCCTGGTCTTGCTCCTCTTACAGCCGCACTTCCAACATTTCCTGCTAAACCGCTTAATCTTTGAGCTAAACTTATAGACTTTTCTTCTTTAATATTGACTTTTCCCATCAACAGATCTCTTTGTGCAATTTGATCATTAACTGCTTTTTGAAGATCTCTTACTATCTCAACCTGTCTTGTATAACCTTCTTCCGTTGTAAGCATCCTTGATTGAATACCTTCAGCTTCTGCTAAAGCAGTTCTTAATCCATCTAATCCTCCTCTCCCTGCTCGTTTAATAATTCCACCTGAACCACCCATTGCTCTCTGTTCAGCAATGACTATTGCATCTAAAACTTTCTTTCTGTTTAATAACTCAGCACTTAAAGCTTGTTCAGCTTTTCTTACTTGTAGTGTCTGACTAACATATCCAGCATTAATTGCTAATAATTTAGATTGAGAAGCTGATACTTGTTCTAAATTTTGTCTAAGACCTGCAAGACCTTCTTTTGCAGATAATGTCTTATTAACCTTATCAATTGCAGCTCCTAACTCGTTATATTCTTTGCTCCCTAATTTGACACTATTACGCAATCTTGTTAATTCAGTTCTATAAGCCGCTAAACCTTCTACTGATTGTGCAACCGATCCACCAGCCCCTAAAACAGAAGGAATAATATCTTTTCCAGCACCTCTCGAGCCAAAGGTTTTAGCCCTTTGGTTCATTGCTTTTTGTTCTAATTGAAAAAGAGATAACTGTGCTCTTTCGGTAGCAGCTAAAGCATTTCTCCACCTATTTGTATCAGCCGTTAAGTTGCCGAAAATACTTTGTAAGTTTCCTAATTGACGATTAACACTTGCAGTTGTACCCCTAAATTTTCCTTGGCTTGCCGAAACTTTAGTTAATTCTTTGTCAAATTCTTTTATTGCATTTACTTGCTTTCTTGCCGTTTCAGTATCAAATAAAGATGGTATAGGTTTTATACCATCGATTAATCTTTGTATCTTTTCTGTTTGGGCCTTTAATTTGTCTAAGTTGGACTGACCTTTAACCCGAATATCAATAACAGCAGTAACAGCCACGACCTAAATCCCTAATATTTCAATAGTTTACCTACTCCTACGGATTTTTTGCATTTCTTTCTCTTGATCTTCGTTAAGAACTTGAAAATAAGCACTCCAACCTAAAATTTCTTCCAATGTCATTTGACGGATCTCCGTTAAAGATTTACCTAGCTCCTTGGCAATACCAAATTGAAGCATCAATAAATTATCTTTACGCAGCTCCGCACTTAGGATTTTGGGTCGATGTCATCTTCATTACTATTAATAACCGCAAGCATTAATGATTGAAGATCGGCATCCCTTACCTCATTCTTCAAAATATCAATCTCACCAGCTTTAAATAATCTGTCACCATTCTCATCACAAGCTTTAGTCATTAATAATCTCAATGCAAATTCATTTGCATCATCACTTTTAGCTCCTTTTTGTGCTCTTTCTCTTTCTGCCATTGTTAAGGGTGTCACCCACATTTCAAATATGCTGCCATCAGAAAGTTCAACTTCTTTTCTAGTGGCTTCTAAATTTGCAGCTTTCTTTAAACGATCAATAGCTCTTAACGGTGATCGTGTAGCTCTAGGGCTTGTGGTCATAGTAAAAACTTATACGCTATTATTCTAACCTAATAAACAATAAAAAACCCCGTACAAAACGGGGTCGGTTGAACATTTCCTTCCCAGTTACGATTCTATGACTTACTGAAGTCAAACGAAGGAACTCCAGCAGGACGGAAATTAACAGTAACTGCTTGTGCGTCATCAGGAGTTACACCTAAAGAAGCAGAAGTTAATGTTGCATCAAAACTGATTGAACGACTCAATGTGTCACTTAATGTTCCACCACTGAATACACGGTCAATGTAAAGCTTAAATCCAGCACCAACTTGCTGACGCTGAAGAACGTCTTCAATCATTCTGTTTGATAACGCTGTGTCTTCGTTAGTCATGTAAGTAGTAGCAGAACCTGATCCATCACCAAATCCAGCAATGTAGCTTCTAAATGGAACGTATTGACCAGGAGCAGCACCAATGGTTGTTACATCAATTTCAGCTCTTTCAATTTCAAAACTCCACTCTCTGACTTGAGAAACTGCTTCAAAATCAGCGTAGTAAACCTGAAACTCATTAGGAGATGCAGCAGTACCAACATCAGTAAGGTCAACAGCAGATCCACCAGCAGACGCTGAAACTTTTAACGCTCCAGAATTAGCAGTGTATTGAATAATGTAATAAGTTGTACCTGCGGATAAACCAGCAGGAAGTGTACCTGTGCCTGATCCTCCTGTTTGAGAATTTATAACTTCAAACTTGACGGGATCACCTACTTTTAAATTCAAATAGGTTTCTACTACAATTGTTTCTGTCCCAATAGTGACATCACCAGTACCAAAGGTTCCTTTAGTTCCAGCAGGTTTGTAATAGAGAGCACCTGATGTGCCAGATAAACATGTAACGGCCATGAGGCTGCTTGATAAATTTACTTATAGATTAGCTCAAAACTGTGGCAACGTATGAAGTTTCTATTCGACTCATAAATAATGGTGCATTTTCATTACTAGAAAAGCTTGGACCATCAATTGAACCTGTCTTTAAATATGTTCCTGTTGTCCCTTTTGTTCCATTATTTAATGTCTCTAATACATCAACAGCCGTATTTAATAGTGTTTGATTTCTTGCTGGACCTTCACCTTTTTTAGTAAATATCCTAATTACTATTGCTCCTCTAGCGTTATCAACACTAGAACCTAATGTTGGATCGTTTGTTAAGCCAAATGTAACATTTACTCTTACATATTCAGTCGTACTGTTTAAAGGTGCAGCAGTAATGTTGTCGAAGAAAACAGGAATAGCAGGATCTAACGCTCCAAAAGCAGTTAAAAGAGGGTTTTCTACTTCTGCTCTGATCTTTTGATAGTTCATAATTCACCTATAAATGTTGTGTTGACAGTTTTTTGCATTATTTTTTCAAGCTTGCCTCCTTTTGCAAAAGTCGTGTACCAATCCAAAGGAGCAGTAGATCTATTATCTCCAGTTTGACCTGCTTCTTTAGGACCAATTTCTCCTCTTCTTCCTCCTTCAGGTCTACTTCCTCTTGCAACGACATCACCTTGTGGACTCATCTTTCCTCTTGGAATCGTAAACTCACCAGGTTCAAGATCCATAGCAACCTTTGCATAAGGAGCTGTATTATCAATTGCTAATCTTTTTTTTCTCTTCATTTCTCTTTCAGTAACAGGTAATTCAGGAATATCACTTAATTTATAAGGATATTTGGCTGATCTTATTTGCCCTGAACTAACATCTCTAGCAACATAACTATCTCTAAAGTCTCCAGACCATTCAGGTCCAATTTCAGCAAGCTCATTCATCAGATTTCTTGTAATTGTTCGTACTGTTTTATTTGCTTTTTCATGTGCTAAACGAGCAGTATCAGTAAGTTTTGCCATTACTGTGGCCTCACGATCAATGTATGAAATATAGGATTATCTCCTCTCGCTGTTTGAATATTAATAATCTTTCCCTCTCTCGTTACTCCTGCCTGTGGATATTGAACACGATCTGCTTCTGTTGGATAATAATTTCCTAATTCATTCGCTCCAATAATGATCTTTACATCAGTCGTTTGATATAAACCCTCATCTTCGTTTGAACTAATCCTTGTAATCACTCCTTTAACACTGACATTTGTATCCGATCCAGTGACAGCTCCTGTCGTTGGGTTATATGTTTTAGGAGTTGTGCTTTTAACAAAAGTTAATGTTTGACCCCAAGTACTGAGAATACTTGCAGGTACTGATCCAAAAACATCATCTATTTTTGCCATGATTAACCTCTTACAACTCTAACTTGGTAACTACCTGAACCACCAAGACAATAAGCACCGAGATAAGACTGGAGCCAAGGATAGACATCAAATACATTGTTTACCGTGCCAGTGGCAAGACTAGCTTCGCTGTATTTCACCTTTAATTCACCTAATTCAACTTCATTTGCAACACCAGCAGTTCCTGTATTTCCTGTAATTGCATCAGTGTCATTTGCTAATGCTCTTGCTAATTCATATTGTGCATATTTGATGTTATTTGGTATCGCAGTACAAACCATTTCAACATCATCAACTTCTAAATTATTTCTAGGCCATTTCAATGC
>VTLG01017017.1_pt1 | contig 13396 bp, 25 predicted proteins | sample 4694571 | NCBI WGS metagenome assembly VTLG01 (sample SAMN12604809, study PRJNA352737) | marine metagenome | biome: ENVO:00000447; feature: ENVO:00000209|ENVO:00000569|ENVO:01000036; material: ENVO:00002151; isolation source: viral sequences binned using virsorter ... | reverse complement strand
AATCTTTCTTGAGATTTTGAACCACTATTCTTTACATCAATAATACCAGTTTGAAAAATGATATCATCATCACCATTGATTTTAAAGTGAATAGTGTCATCTGTATCGGCAGTGATAGATGTATCAGCGTCTGCATCTAAAACTAATTCTTTACCATTAAGGTCAAGTTTAGTTGCAGTCATCTGAAATATATCAGAACCACCTATTTTGAAATCTATTGTATCGTCTGAATCTGCAGTGATTGAAGTATCTGCATCTACATCTAATATTAGTTCAGAACCATTTAAGTCTAAACTTGTGGCGATTACTGGAGCCGTCAATGTGACTACTGTTGCAGTCGCACTTAACCCCGAAGTTAAAGCAGAACCAGTACCTAATAATGTGTACAGTTCTACAAAGTTATCGTTTACCTTGTCACCACCAGCACGCAGGGTATCGCCAGTCCCGTCATTTGCTGAGCTTCCAAGTCCGATAGATTGATATGCCATATCCTAATCTCCTAATATCTACTTTTATTTATAAAGGTTATGTTGCAGTGTTATCAAAAGTTAATCCCATATCTGATAAAGTTGCATCAAATCTAAATGCACTTGCATCAAATGTAGTTGTTATATTTGCAGTTTGTGAAACACTAAAGTCTGCATCAAATCTTGCATAATCACCACCTAGTGTATCATCAAATTTGTATAGTGTTTGTGAGAAGTCTAGTGGATTAGTTAACCCTGCAAAACCAACATCAAATTTCACAGCAGTAGAATCGAATCTTGAAGTTGTTTCAGAGAAATCTATGAACTCTGTACCTAGTGTATCAATCGTGATACCACCACCAGAACCTTCATCAAATGTTTGTCTTATATCATCAAATGTTTTGAAATCCATGTCAAATGTCTGGAACATTCCAGTTTTAGTAATTCTCAATTCACCTCTTGGAGGAACATTTATTCTTGTTGTTAATGATTTAATTGTATGAAAGTTTCTTACTTCGTCAAAACTTCTTGTAGTCGAATCAAATTTTTCTTCATCAGTATCACTAAATCCACCAGTTGCATCAACATCATTTATTTTAAATGTTGCAAATTGGTCAATAGAATAATATGCATCTATGTTTTCATCGTCACTTAAAAAACCATCTTCCATAAAACCATATAAAGTTAAGTTCTTTAAGAATGGTCCTGTTGAACTCTTACCTCTTGTAGCATCAGTTGCAACTGATACGGAACTTGTAAGTGTAACTTCTCTTTTACCTGATGGTAATACAGTGCCACCACCATCTGTGTTTGCATCAAATCCACTTTCTGGAGTTGTATTTAAAGTTGTACCATCAGATGTAGTACCAAGTCTTCTACCAAATACTCTAGTGAATAATGTAGAGAATGTAGAAGCAAGTTCTGGAGTAAATGTTTCTGTATCACCAACAAATCCAGAGATTGAACCACCAGTAGGAGTTTGAATAGTTGCTTGTACAAAACTTGAAAAAGTAACTTGACCAAAAACTTGAAATCCTGCAGGGTGAGTAGCCTTTTTAATACTATCTCTCCAATCAGAAATTGAGTTACCTATTTTTACAACATATGAAAAATCTTGATAATAATAAGAATCTTGAACTCTCATAGAGTCTTCAGATACATGACCAGATGTATCAACAAAATCAGCAACACTTGTACCTACTGCACCTGTTGTAATACTAGCACTTGCAGATTCACATTGTACAACAGAGGCTGATGCACTTGATGTTAAACCTGTAATGGTATCACCTTCATCAGGAATATTTGTACCAGATAATTCTAATATCTGTAAATCAGCATCTATTGATTTTATTTGTCCTGTAAATTGACTTATAGATTCATCTGCAGAAAATGGTCCACTAGTTATATCTTTGACTAAAACATTTCTTCTTAAAGTAATCGTATCTGAAGTTGTATAATTAGCTCCAAAGTTTTGAACAGCAAACTGAGCAATAGAACCTACACCTGATGTAGATTTAGCAATAACTGCTGCACTTGACCCAGTGGAACTTGAAACTGTAACAGTAGGTAGACTTTGATAACCGTCACCTTTTAATAACATTTTAACTTTACGAATCGAACCTCTTTCGCCTGATGGTAAAGTATTTGGTTCTAATTGTATTAATGAGCCATCTTCATATAAAATATTTTCTTCAGTACCAACAGTTTGTTCTAATCTTAAATCTAATAACTCAAAAGATTCTTCTTTTAAATCTTTGTTACTCAATTCATCTTCTAAAATTATTTCACCAGATAAATCTGTCGATTCTGAAGCTTGTGCTGCATAATCAACTGCAGATAATTCTGCTTGTAATAAACCAGAGTTATCTTCTAAAATAATATTATCACCTGCATCAACATTAGGTGTTGCACTTCTATTTAAAACTATGTAAGCACTTTCATAAGTTGCCTCTTCTAAATCAAAACCAAAAGAGTGATTGATAACAATCTGTTCTCTTTCTTCAGTAATAACCCTACCAGGTGAAGTTTTTGTTTCAAGTTGTAATGCACCACCTATAATTTCAACTTCGGCTGCAGCCCCTCCGCCATTTGTAAGAGAGTTATTAAATATTAAACTATCACCTACAGCATAACCAGAACCTACATCATCAATAATAATTTCATCTATTGAACCAGAACCTACTTGTTTAACAATCAACTCACCTTGACCATTACCACCACTAACTGTAACACTATCGTTTACTTCATAATACTGCCCACCTGCATCTATTGTTGCACCTGTAAGTAATTCTTGAACTGTACCACTCATAGAAACATCAGATACACTTGATGCACCAGTTACAGTTTCACCAATAGTAAATGTTCCATCTAAAGAATCTAATGCAACTTGTAGTTGTGCATATTGAACACCATCTTCTGTAAACTTTGTAACATTTTCAATAAGTATAGATGCACCAGATGTTGAACCAGTGATAGTTTGATTTTGTAATTCTGTAAAGTTTGAACCTGTGTTTTCAATTATTCTCATGAAAGAATTTTCAGACCAAGTAGATTCTGAAACTCGTAACATATTATCTCTAGGATAAAACAACTCTGCTTCATCGTCAAATAACATTCTAAAAAATAATTGGTGTCCTTTTTCTGTTCCTTTAGCAGAATATAAATCTTTTATATTTTTAATTAATTTTCTTTTTGATAAACCTGATGCAAGAGTATTTGGAATACCTTCTAAAAATGAATCTTTAAATTTATCTAAAAAATCATAGATTGTATTATCAACATTTGCATACTCTAAAAGTTGCTGAATATTTTGTACTGGATTTGCACGATACTTTGTAACTGTTGCTGAAGATAAAGATGTGGCACCAGTGATAGTTTCACCAGTAATAAATTTTTGATTAGAAGTTATGTAAAGTTTTTGATTACTATCAAAGTCATCAACAAGAACTTGTGCAGTAGCTTTAGAAGTAGAACCTGTGATTGTTTCACCTTCTGTAAATTTAGAAACAGAATCTTGTAAAACAATATTATCACCATTCTCATCTAAAACATAATTCTTACTAATAGTTTCTTGAGCTACATAATTAACAGTACCAGATATGGTTAGTTCAGCTGACTCTAAAAATTTAAAATAATCTTTTAGAAATCTTACAAACTTCGGATGGTCTGCTCTGACAAACTCTGGTAGAAAGTCACTTAATATAGGTGATAGTTTTTTGTCAAAGACAGATTTAGACATTAGTATCCACTTGATGAACTAGAAGAACTTACATACGAACTAGAAGTATCTGCAGTAGTAACTGCTGACGAACTTGTTGTAGTTGATGAACCAGCACTAGATGATACAGTATCTACAATACCAGTAACAGAAGAATTAGAAGTATCTATTTCTATAATGTCATTTCTCAAAGGAACTATATCATTAGACGATGGTGAAGCAACAACTCTTATTTTTGTTGATGCAACACTATCAACATTAGATACACTAATAACTGTTGCACTTGAGATAACTATTTTACCATTTAAATAATCAACAGTACCAAAAGATGAATTTGCAATAATTCTTGTTGTACCTGATAGATAATAAGATTGTAATGTACCCTTGCCATCATCTTGTAAAAATAATTCATTCTCATTACCAGATAATTTAAATCCTGTTGATGATATTACACTTGAATGTCCAGAGTGTGGATTGAAGAATGCATTATTAAAAGCAATCGTATATGAACTAGATGAATTTAAAGTTGGTGTAAATGTTTTAGACATTTGAACAGTAGTAATGTTAGAATTAATTGATGTATCTGAATCATCTATTTGACCTATCAATTCTGAATATCTAAATGGTGCAGAAAATAATCCAAGATTGTTTGTATTGTAATCTGCTATTGTGGTTGAAACTAATGCTGCTAAATCGTTATTAGTTTTAGTTGTTGCAGTAGAGTTATATTTAAATGTTGTTGTTAATCTAATAGAAATCACTTCTGGGTCAACGACCTCTGGTCTGATAGAACTAACAACATAACTTTTTAAACTACTTTCTAAATTTCTTTTTTGTGTTGATGTAAGGTCTGAACCTGTTGTTGTTTTAACAGATATAAAAACTTTACCATAACTTGCAGGGTCATTATCTTCACCACCCCATACTGAAACTGATTGTGTGTTAGCAAAAAGTGTAGGTACAATAACTTTGAAATCGTTTGTTGTAACTGCACGACCTTGACTTGCATAATCTAAAGGTGCATTTAATTTAATACTTTGAATGTTTTCAGCTTCAGCACCACCTGACGCTGTAGAAACTGTTGCAACTGAATTATCAGATGAACCACTAATACTACCAGGCGGAGTAAAGGTAGATGCACCATTAGAAGCTGATTTGTTTGTTACAATATATTCTAGTATAACAATATTGTTATCTGTTAAAGCCTTACCAATAACTCCGTCACCAAAGTAAACTTCAAATTGACCATTCTCTATCTCTTGTAAAAAATAAGAGTTAGATGTGTCTGATACTTGAGATATGTCTGTTGCTAATGTAAAAACTGTTGTCGTGGTATCTGTTGACGAATTTTGTACACTTACAGTTAGTGTTGTTGTATCAGCATTACTATCAGGTATAATAAATCTTTGGTCTACATTTGTTGAGTCTGCTGTATATCTTGTAGTGATTAAAGAGCCTTCATACAAAACTACATTATCAAAAGTTAATACATTATCAACTCTTGATTTTGTTCTTGCAGTATTAACTAAAAAATTATAAGTTACATCGTTTACCACTGTTGAAAACTTTGTACCTCTTGCAAGAGTTGCTGTAGTGACAGAGGTATCGTTAAGAGTTATATCAACTGTTGCTTGTGGTGCTCTTACACTTCTTGGTGTGTAACCTAAAGTTTTAGCATGTGACACAACTGAAGACCTTAATGATGCTGTATCGATAAACATTTCGTTTGCAAGTAGATTTGCATTCATAGAAAGATAGTGAGTATTATAAGATAATAAATCTAATAATGAAGACATACCTGAGCCTTCAAAATCATAATCAGTAAATTCTGTTTGGTTTCTTAAAAATGTTTTTAAGTTTGTTTTAATGTCATCAAAATCTAATTCTGAAATATCTAATCTTTTATCTGTCGTTGCCATTATTTTACCTCTACTATTGGTTCACTAGTTATAGAATCAACATAGTCACCTTTTGCTGAATTCTTATAATCTCTTGTACTAATTTCTTTTACTAACATACCATTCTTAACTGTGTATGTTATATACTGTGATTTGATAACACCTTCTTTACTTCTTTCCATGTGTTCTTTCATAGGGCCATCTTCTATCATCTTACTCTTTCTAATAATACATCAAGTGCAACTAATTCTGCAGGTGCATTAACAATAAAAAATTCAATACGAACATCATATGCATTTCTATCTAAATTAGGTATGGAGTCAACTCTATGTAATTCAACTCTTGGTTCATATGTTCTAATTACATTTTCAATTTGCTCTGATAACATAACAGCTGTAATTGGTGAAAGAGTTTCAAATAATGTTCTACGAATATTAGAACCTATCTCTGGGTGAAAAGGTTTTTCATAATGATTAAGTTGTACAAGATTTCTCACACTTCGTTTTATTGCTTCAACATCAGTAAGTTTAGCAATGTCTTTTGTTACAACATTAGTATTAAAATTTAGATTTAAATCTTTGTATATACGAACACTTCGTTTCTCATTCGTAATACTAGCATCGTAATTTAAACTTCCAGAAGTTGGCATAGGTTTCTCCTGATATTATTTATACTAACCTCCTGCGAAAACATCAGGACTTCCTTGTGCAACTGAAGTACAAGCTGTAATACCATCACCAATACGACCACAACCTACATTGTTTACAAAGACAGTTGTTGAACCTGTGGTAATAACTTGTTGATGAGAAGGACAAGGTAAACCAGGTAATACATGAACTGTATTTACATCACCTTGTCGTGATACTCCGATATCGTTTACAAATACATCTTCTGAACAACCCAATCTAAATGGTGTTGAACAATGAGTGACATCTGCGTCACCTTTTCTTGTTCTGAACAACCCAATCTAAATGGTGTTGAACAATGAGTGACATCTGCGTCACCTTTTCTTGTAACTGCTGGCATTACTCTTCCTCTCTATCCATAAGTTCGTGAAGTTTCTTATCAAATGTTTCTATATAGTCGTGGTCTTCTTTTGTGTGAGGTGAAGGTGGAGGTGTCGGATTAAATTTAATTATGTTCTCAAATGAACTAGGTAAATCTTCCCAGTTGGTGTAAGTTTTCACTTCACCATTTACCAGTACAATATATTCTCCATCACCCTTGGCCACGATACTTCTTCCAACTTCTTCTTTTATTTTTATTCATTGTTGATGTTTTCACTTTACCTCTTCCAATCGATGTTCTTTTAAAAGTGGGTTCATGAATTATCACTTGTATTTTTCTAGGTTTTCTAGGTGCCATTATATCTTCCTATGATGTAATTTTATTTATGAGTCTAACGATTAAATAAATGAAAAGACCATACGCTGTTGCTATAGCAATATCTGTTGTATGATATTTTATATCATAAATAAATTGTATTCCAGCTTCTACATCGGACATACCTTCTGAAGCATTAACATTAATACTTTTAGTTCCTTCAAAGTTATCTATACTTTGTTCTATAATTATTGAACTATCATCATGACCCATGATTACTCCTTGTTTAAATCTATTCGTTTACCACGAATATCTATATTACCTGTAACTCTAGTATCTTGGTTTCCACCATAAGTTTCTGATACACTTCCTGTTACACTTGATGATTGAGATTTTTTAATTGTTTCAGAATGACTACCATCAATCGTTTCAGTATGATTACCTTTAATTACTTCTGTCAGGTTACCATCAACTTGTATATCCCAATTACCTTTTACATAAGTTCTACAATTAGAGTCTATTGTTAAATTACAATCACCTTTAACATTTACAAATTCAGAACCTGCAACAACTTCATAATTACTTCCAACAATTCTTGTTACCTTATTACCATCAGCATCTACTTCGTAAAAAGTTCCAGTACGATGATATTCGTGCACACGCTCTGCAAACGGAGTATCATCAAATTCTACAATGTGACCAGATTCTGTTTCTCTAACATGATTGTATGGATATTCAGAACCAACTCTTTTCTTTTCTTCTCTTTCATCATTTGTTTCAGTAGATGTTCCTCGTTCTTCTGTTTTACCTCTTGATGTTTCATCAGTTGTTTTAAGTTCGTCCCAAGTGGTCGTTGTATTTGCTAAAGGTACTTCAAGTGTTGCTGCGTCATCTCTGGCTGAACGATTACCATGAGTTACACTTGGTACAGCCAAACGATTTATATCTGACTCTTCTTTTCTTACAGGATATGTATAGGTGTCTTTTTCTTTATCGTAATAACCATAATCTTTATTATCACCTGGGTCACTAAAACCTGTATCAGTATTTGAATAGTCAGCTGGTCTACCTGGAAGAGTTCCCATGATTACAGGTTCTTGTAGATGTTGAGAATCTCTAATCTCTATAAAAACCAATTACCCACGAACCTTGTACTAAAAAAGGTGTGTGACCTAAACCATTCATAGATGGTGTAGTAACAGGCATCATTACTGTTGCCCAAGGTAAACTGTCTGTTGGGATTTTAGTTTTATCTTCGGTGTGATAGCCAAGTGCACGAACTCTGACTCGGCCTAATCTCTCTGGGTCGTTTCTATCTTCAACGACACCAATGAACCACATAAAACCATCTCGGCCCATAAAGTATGAATTTTCCATACTCTTATTTATTCGAAATAATCAGCTATCTCTTTGGCCTGTCGATGTTCTTCTTTCAAAACTTTTTTTCTTTTCTTTGTAAGTTGAATAATTTGTTTCCACCAAAAAGAACATATATCTTTTTTATCTTCTTTAAATTGATACTTACGAACCATAGAACCACAATCATTGATTGCTTGTCGTAAGATTTCAGATTCTAATATCATCTTATTAATAGTATTAAAGTTGTTATTGTTGTGAGGACTCCAAATAGAAACCCTTTCCACCATGTACTCATTATACTTTATTCCTTATGTTTTGTCAAGTATTTCCATGAGATAGGAAATGCATCTTCACAATGTATGTCTAATTGTTTTGCAATCTCTTGCGTTTCTTTTTGTGCATGGTCATCTAATCGTAAACCACATACTCTTGCAAAAGCATATAGAGTTCCAGACCATATCCAATTAGTATACATACTTTGTGGTAATACTGCACGAGCTTGTTCTGGTGCAACACCTTCATTTAATAATTTATTGTAAAGACTTACACCTTGATTTATATGTTCATTTATTTCAGTTTGAATATCAATAGATAGATTTAAATTCTCACCACTACCTTGTTTACTATGTTGTGGTTTCTCTCTCCAGTTTCGTATGCGATATATTTCTACATCATCAGAAATATATCTACGACTCTCTTCATTCCAAACTAAACCTATTTGATGTTTGACTAATTGTCTAGCCACAAACACTGGTGCCTTGATGCGAAAAGAAAGAAAGGTATGTGCGAAAGGCGACCAGTGATTGTGTTCTGCCAGATAACGAATTAATCGTTCATCTGAAGCTTCAAATTTCTCTTTTACTTTTGCGTAGGATACTCTTGCTGCATTTACAACAGACAAGTCAGTTCCCATTTTATCTATTAACTCTACCTTCATCTTTATCAAATTTATAAACTTGCAAATAATACCAAAAACATTTAGGATAGTTGTATGGGTTTGGTACTTCGCTTGAGAAGTGGTTTTGTAACTCGTTCCATATTTCGTTTATTCTTTCGTCCATGTTCTATTTCTAAAGGATACCAACCACACATGATGTTATCCTATGATGTAAAGTATTGCAAAGAGTGCTACTAATAAGTATGCACATAATCTATCTTTGTTCATACGAACTCCTATTTTAATCTTACATCACACTTACCAGTACACTTAATGTGGTCGTGATTAGGTAATGCTTCATATCCTTTATCTGCACATGCACTGATACACAGTAAAGATGCAACTAAAAATATTTTCATATACTTCTCCTTAAAATTGTTTTCGTAATTGACATTGACAATCTTCATTCCAACCAAGTTGTACATTTGAACAACTTGAGCATAATATTGTTGCCAGTAGTATTAAAGTATATTTCATTCTATCCATTCTAAAACATCTATACACTCACAGATGAATTCTTTTGCTTGTTTTCTTGTTCTCGCTTGTACTTTAGCGATACCATAATTATGTTCTATTTTCCAATGTATGTTTTGACTAGAGCCTCTCATAGAGATTTCATCATCTATCATAAACTCTATACGAAACTCTTGTTTACTCGGAAACTGAATTATCTTCTTTGACTTCATTCATTGTGTCCATGACAGCTTCTAAAAATCTATCAGAGTTATTAAATGCTGATTCAATTTCATCTTCGATTGGAAAATACCAAGTCAAAAAGAATCCAATGATTATACCAATTAATAGTTTCATGATGCTCCTTTCTTCCATTGTTCAAATTTATAATCTAATTCTGCCTTCGCACCTTTTGCATATTCTTTTGATGCTTCTTTGTTTGTGTAAGGTACACAATAACAAAAACCTATTTCTTTTGCTTGTTCATAAGTCAACTTATCAAATGTTTGTATGTTGTGTCTTTTTGCTATTTTTTCTGAATTTACTTTCCAACTCATGAACAATCAACTCCTAATGAATAAAACAAACCAAATATCAATATCAAAGAAAGTATTGCTTGTATCAATACAAGTATCTCTAATTTATGTGGCCACATTTTAAATTCAACAAAGTCACAAACTTTATACCAAACATTAAGCATTTGTACCTCCTGGTTGACAATACGCAGCGACACTAAATTTCATACCAGGAAAATCTAAATCAATTTGTAGATTCTCAATTGCCTCATCGCAAGTTTCAATCGTCTGGTCAGGTACATCAATACTAAAAGTCTTTTGTTCACCTTCAAACACATTTGTAAAAATTAAAACAATAAACAAAGTATAACTCATTCATCATCTCTTTCTACACAATACGCACCACCATCGTAATCACCAAAGGCACAACGATAGGGTAAGTCTTTCTTATCGACCCAACCGATATAAACTGACCCAGGGTACTCTGCATAATACTTTGCTACTCTGTCACTTCTAAAGGGTAATAATCTTTTTTTCATAAATTCTTTCTTTTCTATATTACTATAACATACTCTCAATATAAGTCAAGGGTCTTCACGCTTTTTTTACGCTATTTTTTTACTGTAACAGACGAGGCTTAACCCAATCCTCGTAAGTCATATTCTTATGCTTCTCATCGAGCACTTGCATCGACATTGAGCAAAAAGAGTAAACACTCATTACTATCAAAGCAATGAGTGTCCATCCAGCTAAAACTTCTTTACGAATTCGCACCAGTATTACCAAAGTAAGCTAATGCAGTAGAACCCATAGCAACATTTGCCGCAGCAATCATAGCTCTTGATGGTCTACCAACTCTATACGCAACACCTTGTGTAGTATTATTACGATAGATACACATACCTGATGCTCTCAATGAATCAATCAGTTTTCTAGGTGATTTAACTTTTGTCTTGAGATAAGACCAAGTCACATTACGACCAGAGTTAAGTTTGTTTATAATTTTTTGTGTTGTACTTAATTTTTTATACATATACACTCCATAGTTTAGTTATTATTATGTAGCTACTATATCACAGTAACTACGATTTGTCAATAGGCATATCATGAGAACCAACCCTTTACTTTGTCAAGTGGGTGTCGTAGTCCACGATATACGCTCTCTATAAACGATATATGGCTGTCCAGTTTATCGTTTAATTCTTTCATCTCTTTACGAATACTTTTCATTTCATTCATTAATTGTAAATAAGGGTCATTGTCCATGCAACTTCTCCATTATTCTTTTTCGTTTACTTTCAGTATAGTTTAACCAATTACTAATTTGATTGAATGTACGACCACACCCTACACATCTGTTTCCAATCAGTTTACATACCTTTATACAAGGAGTCGAAATCATGCTAGTCAGATTTTCGGGGGGTGGGCTTACTTAAACAACTACTATACTTATTCAGATAACCTTTTGTAAGCATATCTTTTTTAATTCGTTTGATTATTTCTTCTTTACTAACCATTTACCTTCTAACCATTTGTTATTGTGATTTCGCCAGTAGTCTGGGTTACCATAAAAATTACATATCATAAAATATTCCGTTGTATCTTTATTACATTTATAGATTATAACTGCCGGTGATGTTTTACGCCGCCGGCCGCAGTAAGGCCCCCGACCTATGCAGTGTGCTCTTTAAGCACCTAGTTCGATATGAACTCCAGTAGGGTCGGAGGTGCAAATCCTCAATCTATATTAACCACCATACTCGATAGTGGAATAAACTTCATCATTACTTATGAAGTGCATAAGCTTTGACTTCACCGCTTCAACTTCGAGATACTCTAATCTCTTTCCAGTTGAATTAGTAACGATGTTCTTAATCACACCTTCTATCATAAGGGGAGAACTAAAGTCTGGTACATACTTAAATAGTACATTCATACCAGTTCTATATTGTTCAAATCTATCTGAATCTTTCATAATTTATATGCCTTTCTCAATGTTTACAAGTATAGTATAAAGGGTATACTAGGGGTTGTCAAGGGCCATATGCAAATAAATGCAAATTAATTTGGTGGTTGTTGTATTATTACAACAGATTCTCTATATATTTTTTGGGGTGAATCGCTTCGAAAGCCGATATGCAACAAAATCAAATGGACACTTCACCATATTTTTAAAACAATTAAATAGATTCCTACGCAGAGATTACATAGTAGTAAAACTATCGCACATATAGACAATATGGTTAAATCACTTTGTTTCACTCAATATAGTTCTTTCAAAATATCTTACTAAATCATCATATCCACCTATATGTTCTCCTCTGTGATTCCATATCTGTGGTACTGTTTTATATCCCATACGCTTCATTTCTTCTTTGAGAAAAGGACTTCCGGTCAAAGAGTCTTCTCTATACTCTATATCATTCTCGTTCATTAACTGTTTCGCTTTAATACAATAGACACATCTATTTTGTGTTACAATTCTATACATTATTCTCTCATGTATCCTTGATTACAATATGGACATCTCATCACCTTTCCACCTGATGGTACATTGATATAGACTTTAGGGTGGTCTTTCTCACAACATACTATTTCTTCTGTAACAAGTATGATGTCTTTTTTCTCTTTTTCTTGTTTCTGTAATACTTCTGATATACCTCTTTGTATATGTTCGTATCCCATTCTCTCCTCTCCTAGATTGTTATTAGATTCAAATCGATTAATATTTCTGTAATGTGTAGTATTAGTTGTATGATTAACAATGTGATAATCACTTTGATTGCAGGTATGTAGGGCATTTCTCTCTCCTAGAAATCGTAACATATTCCTTTTCGTTCCCAATCACTCTCGTAGGTTCAAGTCCTTTAGGTCCATTCACTTCTTTTGGTTTATTTGGTTTATCTGAAAACTGTCCTAATTGTTGTTCGTCTATTTTTGGTTTAGTCCAATCAGGCGTCATAGTCTGGTTCCAATTCAAATATAAATTCATCACCATCGTCAGATATAAACTCTATTTCTTCTGTTTCTTTATCTGTTGGTAAAAAATCAAATAGTGTGAGTTGTTCGGGTGATTTAGTCTTTGGGTCTTTCATATTTACTCCAGGTTCTGTCATTAGATATCGTATCGAATCGTCTGATAGATTTAGTCCTAATGCAGAGTTTAATTGTTGTTTTATTCTTCGCAACTTGTTTTCTGATTGTTCTCTACGAAAGTGGTCAGAAAA
>VTLG01001346.1_pt1 | contig 13396 bp, 27 predicted proteins | sample 4694571 | NCBI WGS metagenome assembly VTLG01 (sample SAMN12604809, study PRJNA352737) | marine metagenome | biome: ENVO:00000447; feature: ENVO:00000209|ENVO:00000569|ENVO:01000036; material: ENVO:00002151; isolation source: viral sequences binned using virsorter ... | reverse complement strand
TCAATTATCTTTATTTTTTTATCTGGGTTTGGGTCGCCATCTAAAACTATATCAACTACCTTAGCTGTTTCTTTGGCAACCATAAACGCACAACCATATAAATTCCCTATCATAAATAAGACAAGGATAGTTGTCAGTAACATAGTTATAAAATAAATAAAGTTATTCATTTAGTTTTGTAAAGGTTGGTTTGTTTTGTCCAGGAACTGGCATGACAGCACGCAGCTCTGCATCAGGAATTGTAACAATTCCTTCTACTACATCAGGCGTTACATATCTTACTACATACTTACGCAGTTCTTTACTCCATTCTATTTTACATTTTTTAAAAAGTTCTTCTGCACTATCTTTACTATCAGCTTCGACTATCCAATGCTGTGTATACATATGTGATGTCACTATATCATACTTCATGCTGTACCTCCATAATTAAAATCTTTAAAGAGTTCTTGTTCTTCTTCCTCTTTTTTCTTATTAGCTTTCTCTAACTCATCTGCTATTCTTGTTAACTGAATAACAATATTTAAAAGATGAGTATTATTTGTTTGATCTTTCATATCGTCTCCTATTTAAAAGTTAATGATATACTATTATAAAAAAATGTCAAGCACTTTCTTATACATACCATGTTAATATTCCAACCAAGAATATAAAGATAGCTACTGCATTAACTACCATCATTGCTCGGTCGTGCCACATATAACCTACAACAAACCAACCTGTAACTCCCACTAAATGAAAGCCCAAGTTGATAGGTGTAAGGTCAAGGGCTGTTAATACCATACCAATTAATAGTATAATACTAGCAGTCCATTTAATATACCAAGACGCTCCATATCCTGGTGTTACTTTATGTATTTTCATTTCTCTCTCCTTAATGTATTGTTGGTTTAACTAAACTCCCATTCTTAAGCCAATCGCTTTCGTCTAATTCATTATCGCTTTTCATATAGGCTTCAATCATTGCCCCCTTTTCTACCAGGTTTGCAACTGTGGCCCCTAGCATATGCAACGTAGTTAAACTACCCTCACTCATTAATATCATACGTAATGCTAACTCAAGCATTGACCCATTTATTACATGGTTTGGATATTTATTAGCCAATGCAGTTAAAGGTTCTCTCATATCTCCTATGCAATCTGCCATTTGTTTTTCTATATTTTTATAGTCTTTAGGTTTCATAATACCTCTCCTCTATCGGTAGTTAAAGTTAATTTCTCTTGCTCTAAAGCACTAGAAATTTTTATACCCTCATCATCTTCTGTTATTTTTAAATGAGAATACTTATGTTCATCCACTTCATCATTGCTTTTCATCTGTGTATAATATGCTCTCATAAATTTATACATCCTCATCTTCAATGCAAATGGTTTAGTAGATGGTATGTGGATATATGAGTCATCATTATCTACACTATCTAAATAATCTATTGCTTTATCTAATGCGTCTGAAATATCTGTCGACAGCAATAGGTTCTGCGTTTTCGGATTCCAAGTCATACTCCTCCTGTTTATATTCGTAATCATCTAGATCTAAATTAACATCATCTAAATCTGCTGATGATTTATTTTTCTTTGGGTCTGCTAATTCATACCCATCAATCACAAAGTCTCCATCATCCAGGATGTCTTCTTCTAACTCCCAGTCACGACGATAAGTCTTGCGACTTTCTTTTACTCTTGGTTTATACTGTGGTGTCATTAATTCTTTTGCCACAGGATTACTTTTCTTTTTCATGTTTCCTCCTATTCGTAAACAAATACACACTAAAACATAATAGACCGAATGTCAAGATGTTTGGTGTAAAAAAGAAACTCAATGCTCCAATAACAATCACACTATATACTGCAATTAATGTGATGATTCCTCCTACAACTGCCATGACAGTACTCCTTTCTCATCTGTAATATTATCCTTTGTTCCTGCTTTCATAAGTGAATCAGTATGTAGTTCCCCCATTGGATTTACATACATGATAGCCAGGTATTCATCTCCTTTGCATCTGACATCTACCATAGTAGGTGTGTAGTCTGCGTTAGATTCCATACGATTAATGTAGTCCATAGTAGATAGTGATACTTCATATAAATCTCCTTTAATATATTTTTGGTGTTCTTCAAGTGGATTAATATAAGCTATGGGAAATGCATTACTATAATTAATCATACCATATATTGATTGCATAGTCTGTGCTTGGCCCAGGTATTTACTGCCTGCAACCAGAGCATTTAATCTGCCCCCTTCTTTTAGTGTGCCATATGTGAATAGTCTAGTTGTGTATCCCATCTGTTGCCTTTCTATTTTCTGGATTTAAAGAATGCACATAACCCCCCTCATTTAATTGAACACAATTTAATATGCATGATTTAGGTATAGTGCAACCACCCCCACCACATTGTGATTCCTCATCAAAGGAAGATATAAGTATAATATTATCCTTTGTTTCTGTCAATATCCAACCAACACAAGATACAGGTCTTAACACTTGCTTGGTTAACTCCTCTAGTTCTTGCCATGTATTATCATCTGACATAGCGTCAAGCCAATCAACCTTAACTAATTTAAGATCATTTAACTTGTATGTTTTCTCTACCATAAGTCTCCTTTCTTGTCAATAATTTATTGACACTCATTTCTTTTTGAGTAGCATTTCTGCTACTTTAGTTTTAAAATCAACAACATTTCCAGGAAACTTCGGGCCGGTGAGGCTGCTACTCTTCCCTGGATCTTGTTCAGGTAGCTCAACGAGGTAAGACCCATTGTCTAACCAAGTCTTTGCCACTTGCTTTCCCTCATTATCAAGCACTCTTTTCCAGGCATCATCCTTTCCTTCTGCCTCTATCTCATACTTGCACTCCAATGTTTCCCAAGTTGTCACGATATACTTCATCTTAACCACCCATGAAACAGAAGTGATACACCTATTATGATAGCTACTGCCCCTAATGTAGTAGCTAGTGCTAACATATTAAGTGTGAAGTTTGTCATCTTATCCCAAGATTCTTTATCTATATCTTTAGGATATTTCTTTTTATTGTTCTTCGTCATGGTCATTCCTTTCTCTATTGTGTTGATAGATTTCTCTAGCGACTTGTATTAATCTTTCTTCCTCTTGTGGCACTACCCCTAACATTTCATCTAACTTTTCATGTAATGTGGAATCTTCCCAGGTATCCTCTGCTGGGCCCGCAGCTTGGGCCGCGGCTTTCTGTTCCTGGATTCTTTTTCTTTTCTTTGCCAGAAATTCTTGTCGCTTTAAAAGTTTATCTCTTTCCAATGAAAGTTTTGGGTCATAAGTAAACAACACTCGTCTACCTATAAGAGATACTTTAACACAACAGTAATCATCACTTGTTAATGAATTATGAATTTGTCTTTTCATTCTATGCTTGTGGTCTTTTGCATTACCTCTATATCTCAAGCGATAATATCTAGGTATGCCGTCATCATGAACTGGTTGCACAAACTCCTGCCATACATCAGTTCCTGGATCTACACAATCTTCATCTATTATATTGCCGTCTTCATCATAGTATGGTTCGTATTGTGGCGACTCATACCTTATTTGAATAGCATTAGTTGGTATCAATGGATTCATGTTTCCTCCTCTACTTCTGTATGGGTATCTTCATGGGTAGTGTCATCAATAGGTCTACCCCCCATGCATATATCAATAGCTTCTTGTTTATCTTTTGCCTTTACATTTTTCCAAATGTCTTGAGCTGTATAAGTTTGTATAACTGTATAGGTTTTCATTTCCCATGCCCCCTTTATTTTCTTCTGTTGATAGAGTGATACACCTCATGTGCATACACCATAGACCAATACAATATAGGTAAAGATATTAGTCCTAAAAAATAAATCAAAAATAATGTTATCATAATTTTCTCCTCTCGTCAATCAAATTCTTTCGACATTACTCGACATTACTCCGACAGTATTCGAGGGTTACCAATATGGGAGGGTATGCACACCCCTCTAATAAACGATTTAAAATATAATAATAATTTATTATATACTATATATTGTTATAGAGTAAGGTATGCTATACAAGACGACCTCATACCCCTACCATAAGGATTTGGTAACCCCCGAGTAATACCGAATAATGCCGAGTATACTCGGGTACCTGGATTATCCAGGATTTTATGCGACCTCATATCGCTGGTGAACTGTGCCACTATAATCTACATCAAGTTGTCTATGCCAGTCAACCCATGTTTTAGCACTTTGCTTTTCATCAAATACTATTCCACAATTTATTTGGTAAGGTAATATTTGCATAGCAAATACAGGGCGTGGCACAAAGTATATATAGTCTCCATTAATACCATTGATAGATGGAAATTTTCTGGATGCTTGTATACTCCTGGTACCTGTTAGGCTAGGATTCATTGTTGCGTCTTTCATCTTGTCTTGTTTCCTGAAAGAGTTAACAAGACTAGGATAACTATTGTAAAACTTTTCGCCGTATCTATGAAACAATTTTCTTATTGTCATGGGCATAGGGTTGGTATCGACTATTAGATTTTGGTATTCATCTTCATGAATAGCTGTGCCTTTAATAGCGATACCATAGTCCTTGCCCCCTACATTTGTAGGTTTATATGGAGTAAAAGTTTTTCGCCGAAACGAAGTTTCTCCTGGATTAAATGGGTGTTTAACTACACCAAATGAAACATCTTTTAAATATTTCATTTCAGTTAATGGTTTCCAAGTTGTTAGTTTGGATAACCCACTTCGACTAGATTCTATATTAAATAATTGTGTTTTAAAATCATAATAAATAATCATAGCTTACTCCTCTATTTCATTTTGATAAACTAAATCATGTATCCACTCAGATACACCCATTGGATTATCTTGCACTAACTCATACACTTCTTCTTTAGTCATACCATACAAATCTTCTTCTCCAATTTCTGTTCCATCAACAGAAATATCTCTTATACCTGTATTTGTAGTTGTTAAAGCTGTGCTTGTGTTAGGATTTGTAACATAATTTTTTGACCACCTGTTATTGACGCCAGAATAATGACCACCATATCCCCACTCATCATCCTCATAAGTCCAATCGCTGTGGTAGTTAGGTTTCTTTTTAAGTTTATCAGTATCCATATCATACTCATAATCTCTACTCATAGCATAACTTCCTGTTGGTTGTAATGAATAAGAATTAGACAGCCACATATCATCTGTGGTCTTGCCCTCTTGCTCATTGATGATTGTAAATTCTTCTGTCTTTGAGTCCAGGAACAATAGCTTGTCGCTTCCAATCATGTCAGCTAACATCTCTTGCCAATCTGGATTATATAATAATTCTGGCTCATTAGATAGTTGTGGTTTTAATATCCACTTAACAAACTGATGTGTGTCAGATTTATTATCTTCAAGCATAGGTGTTGGTAGTTGTGGGCCATTGTGCATAACCCATACATCCCTGGAATTTTCTTCCTTATTTAATACTTGGAATGGGTGGCTCATAGATTTACTTGATTCCCCATTAGTATTAAATCTAAAATGTAAACCTATTGGCACATCTAAATCTTTATAGCTATCCCAAACTTTAGTAATAGCTTTAAAAGATTTTGGCTTACCAATTTTCTGCACTTGAACTTTACCTTTGTTCGCATACATCAAACCAAAGCCGTCATCATTATTTAAATAAGCACAATTCATCATGTTTTTTGTAATGACTTGTGGCTTATTTGCTTGTATTATTAAACACATAATTTTCTCCTAGCTTTATGCGATTTCTTTTAGATTAGACTGCTCATCAGTCCAATCAACTTTCCTGGATGGCTTACCTATACAATAGGATTTTCTTGATAGCCACCCATAGAAATTCGGGTATTGACTTCTAACATTTGGTCGTTCCATATAGTTTATGAAGTCAGTATAAGATAATTTTGTAAGACTTGTTCGTTTTGCAAAATGCACTAGAGCATCCACAAATTCCAGGACTCTGAAGAATCCATGCTTTGCAAGATTACCTTTAAATATTCTTAATTCGATTGTGTGTCTATGGCTTGTATTAACAGCACTATATTTCTCACTAGATTCTACACAATCTATAATCTTTTTGGGAGATTTCTTTGCCCATTGGTCAGAATTTCTACCTGCAATATGGTTAACAAACTCCTCATTTTTATTATCATTTATGAACACCAGAATTTTGCCAATTTGTAATTGTGTTAATGCTGTTCGTGATATATGTATGTGCATACCTGTTGTATCAGTATTCCATGATTTAACTTCTTTTATCCCATCAGATTTAAAAAACTTATCCCAATATTTTTTATGTGCATTGAGAGTTCCAGGAGCTGTCACAATTTCAAATCCATTTGATAAACTGCCGTCTGATTTTAATAATGCAAACTGCCCTATATCATCATATTTAAAACTTGTATGTATCTTAAAAGCTGTATCACTTGTAGCATTACTTCTTTTTTCTACCTCTAATTCTACACCATAATATGCTGTATCTGGTCGCAAACTATCTTGTTCAGTAGAAGTTAGTGATAAATCTTCCATAACATCATAATCATATGCATTTACATATTCATCACGATAGTCCTCATCATAGCTTTCATCATCATCTGCGTCTTCATATCGGACATAAGTATCTCTATATTCTGAAAAGGTATAGTCATCATCAATACAAGATTGGCATACTCCGTATTCTTCGTATGCTGTTCTTAATTCGTCTTGATAATCTAATGAATTACAATCATGACATCTTTCGAATACATACTCATCAATATCCAGGATTGTACACCATCTTATCATATCATCTTTTATTTCCAATAACTTTTCCATAACTTCTAATTCAATAAGTTTTTCATTATATCGAACAGCTTTTATTTCCTCATACAAAGTTTGATTAGATAAAGTAAAAGTATTTCTTAAGTCTGTTAATAATGTCATTTTTTACTCCATTTGTTTAACAGTTCGTCAGTTATTGCCTGTTCCTCACGAATAGACAACTCATCCACATCTCGGTCCAGGAATTGTTCAGCTTCATTTTCTTGCTGTTCCAAAACCCAATCTGTAAAACTCATTTTCTTTTTATACATTTTAATTGTGTCAGAATTATGTTTCATTTTTAATTCCCTCAATTATTAAGTTATCAACATCAAATGTTACCATAACATTATCTGTCTTTATATGTTGACCTACTTTCATATTGCATATATCAATTATAGGTCTATCAATACTCCCATTAATTTTGTGAGTACCATGTTCATTAAATTCTATCATTAGATAATTATCAGCATATCTGACATTGTATCTTTTATCTTTTACAAAACCATTATTGGATAATCTTTTACCCTCTATCCAAATTCTTCTGTTTTGTCTGTGAGTACCAAGTTTATATTTAAACTGTATTTCCATATATACCTACCTCTATGTATTCTCTAAATCTTATTTCATTAAATCTCGGATTAGATTTTTTAAAATAATCTATAAAGAAATTTATTAAAAAGTCAATATCTTTTTTGTTTTTAGTGTCTTTATGATTACTAATAATTTTATTAGCAATTTCTGTAAAATCTTTTCTAGTTAACATTTTTAACCTCTCTCTATTTGTATTCTTTGTTTATCTAGCATTTCTCTATAATTCTCTAGATCATGAATTTCATCATAATGTTTTTTTAATTCATTTACAATCTTTTCAGTTTCTTCAACTATATCTTTCCACTTTTCATATTTCTCTTTTTTAGTTAGCATATTAACCTCACTTTGTTTAACTTTTACTTAACATTTAATTGTGTCTTAATTATGACCTTGTGTCAATTAAGCATATCTGCACTTATTACTTTTACCTCCTAGATAACTAAAACCATTATAAGCACTTGATATTGGGTAGTGTATTTTTGTATTCAAGTCTTTAAAACTTTTTTCTTTAAACTCAACTTTAAACTTTTCTTTTTTAGTCCAAACGATAGCTTTAAACTTTCGTCTAGGTTTTTTATTTAACATGGTTAAACCTTTGTTTAACTTGGTTAAGGGAAGGTATTTAAACTTACTTTAAATCTTCCATTATTAATAACTAATTTATAATTGTGTTCTAAATAAGGCAAAAATAAGGTCATAATAAGATTTATTTGTTGTATTTTTACAACACATTTAAGGGAAGGTATTGGCAGAAATCTGGGAAAAAATAAAAGGGCGAAGTTTAAATTATAATTGTGGCTCAAATAAGGCACAAGGTTGCGACACATTGTCGCAGGTCCGAGGGGCAGGGTTGGTTGACCAAGTAAAAGTGTTCTCGTTTTGTTCTCCCAGGATTTGTTCCTGTTTTGTTCTTTTCGATATACCCACCCCCCAACGACCGACCACCCCCCACCCCAAAAAATCTCCGATGGTCCTGTATATATAATACACTGAAAAAAATTTTAGCAAAATTTCAGGATATTAAGGTAGGTTGCCCCGCTGTGCCCCCTTGACTTGAGGATGATGTTTTGATTATTGCGGGGAGGTGCGTTATATTTGAGAGAGAAACGCTCATCGAACTAGGTTCGGAATCCTCCCCGTCTTACAGGAGACGTGTAGTTTAGAACTACACACTAATATTCTACAACATTTGCTCTTGCAATTCAAGACTAAATGTTGTATACTTATAGGGTAATGACTAAAGCAACTAAAATGCAACAACCTGATTCAGAGGTTAAGCTAACTCCACAGCAGGAAGCATTCTGCAACGAGTTTATTAAGGACTTAAACATTAAACAGGCTGCCATTCGAGCAGGCTACTCTGAAAAGCACGCGGCAAATAATGCTTATACACTAACTAAAAACCCCGCGATTGTACAGCGAATTGCAGAGTTGAAGTCAGAACAAACAAAGCGTACTAAAATTGAAGCGGACGATATACTTAGACGCCTAGTACGTATCGCTGAAAAGACTGAACAGGAAGGCGATTACAACGCGGCTATCCGCTCCTTAGAACTATTAGGTAAACATCAAGCGATGTGGACTGATAAGAATATTACGGAGATGGAAGTCAAGAACGCATTTGCTACTGGTAACTCAGAAGCAGATATTGCACGTGATGTCGAAAGATTGAAACGAATCGCAACACCAAAACTAAAAGAAGCAAAGGGGGCATAATGCCAGGAGCAGCTAATATATACAAAATGCGAAAAGCCGCTAAAGATAAAGACGAGCTTAAAGCAGAAAAGAAAACTAAAACTAAACCTAAGTCTAAAGCAGAGATTGCTAAAGCAAATAAAGAAAAGAATATTAAACAACAAAAAGGTAAGAAAGTTTCTAAACCTAAACATCCAGCTCATACTAGAAAAGGTAAACCATTTAAAGGAAGAGCGGGAAAAGCTTATGCAGCTCAACCAACTCCAAAGGAAAAACCTAAAAAGGATTCTAGAGAAGCTAACAAGGAAGCTGCGGGCGTAACTGGTAAAATGCCACGAGCTAAAGACAGCCAAGTAATGAAAGCAGAAAAAGCTAGAAGAGCTAGAGCTAAAGCTGATATGCCAACTGGTAGATCATCTGCGGCTTCAGGTGCTTATAAGAAAAAAGAAGCAGCTAAAAGAAAAAAATACGTTCAAGGCAAAATAAAGTCTGGTCCATCAGGGAGTAGATAATTGTCTAACCAACGTAAGATGGAAGGCGGAGTAAATGAAGCTCGTGCTGTAGTCCAAAAGAAATCGAAAGATATGGCAAAGAAAATTGCATTAGGGGCTATTCTTAAAGGAGCAGACGCTATGCCAGGTTCAGGAAAAGTTAAAGATTTTTTTGAACCTAAGTATAAAGAAATTACAGATAAGTGGGAAAAAATTCCAGGTGATTTATCTGTTAACATCGATCCAGAGAAAAAAGGAATTTCTGTTGGATGGAAAATTGAATGGTAGGAGAACAAAATGGGTATAATTAAAACTGTTAAATCACATCCAGTTGAAGGTCCTTATAATCAAACTAAATATACTGCTAAAGTAAAACAAGGAAAAAATAATACTTTCACTTGGACTGAAGATGCAGAAGAGTATGATTATAATAAAGGAGTACATGTTTGGGATATTTATAATCTTCCAGAAGGTACACCGACAATTGGTGAGACGGTAAAAGTTTCTAATAAAAAAAGTAAATAACTCAACTAACACAGGAGATAGTATGAGCACTCGCGTATTAACGCCGACACTTGAGGAGTATGATTCAAACAATCCTCCTGCTAATTTATATAAACAATTAGCATTATGGGGTGGTAAGGCGTATGTCGTTAACAAGTGAAGATAGAGACGCAGCCACAAGGCTAGCAATACATCAAGCACGTGATGACTTATTAGCATTTGTAATGCTAATGAATCCTACATTTAGTGTAGGCCCGCATCACAGAGTTTTGTGTGATCAACTAATGAGATTAGAAAAAGGCGATACTGATCGTCTTATGATCTTTATATCACCACGTTCTAGTAAATCATTAATCACATCTACATACTTTCCAGCATGGGCGCTTGGGCGTAATCCATATTGGCAAGAAATTGCTGTATCACATAGTGATGACTTAGCTACAAGGTTTGGTCGGGCTATTCGTGACATTATAAACACGGATGCATACAAATCTATATTTCCACAAATAAATATTCGTAAAGATAACAGAGCGGCAAACTCATGGGCACTTGAACATAAGAAGAAACAAGCAGGATCTTTCCTAGCAGCTGGTTCTGGTTCAGGTATTGCAGGGTTTGGTGCACACTTAGCAATCATTGATGACCCTATATCAGAGCAAGATGCCTTTTCTAAGACAAGAAGAGACAGTTTGAATGAGTGGTATTCCTCTGGTTTGCGTACAAGGTTAATGCCTGGTGGAAAAGTAGTGCTAGTTATGACAAGATGGCATGAAACAGACCTAGCAGGGTTCTTATTAGAGCAAGAATTTACTTCACCTATGGCAGATAAGTGGGAAGTTGTACGTATTCCTGCATTAAATAGTACAGAATCAGTACCAATTTTAGAAAAAGCTCGGAAAACTCTAGTAAAACAAGGATATTTAAAAGATAAATACCCTAAATTACAGTTAGGTGAGTCTTTTTGGCCAACATCTGACAAGGATGGTGGGTTTTGTTGGACAACTGAGGAAATAATACGTACAAAAAACAATACACCTGCATTTAAATTTGATGCATTGTACGGACAAGCCCCATCTTCTGAGCAAGGTAACATTATTAAGCTAGATTGGTGGCAAAACTGGACACATGATAAAGCACCTGAGTGTGATTACATCATACAATCATGGGATACAGCGTTTTCTACTAAAAGTACAGCAGATTACTCAGCTATTACAACATGGGGTGTCTTTGGTGGAGACGTAAGTACACCTAACTTGTGTTTATTGGGGGCAGAAAGAGGTAGATGGGATTATCCTACACTACGTCAGAAAGCTTTAGATAAATATCAAGAGCATGAACCTGATACAATCTTAATTGAGAAGAAAGCTTCAGGTCAATCATTAATACAAGACTTACGTATGACAGGATTACCTATATTTGAGTTTAATCCTGATAGAGATAAAGTTGCAAGAGCATATTCTATTACAGGTTTATTTCATAATGGTAGAATTTATGCCCCTTTTGATAGAAAATGGGCAGTCGAAGTAATGGATGAAGCAAGAACCTTTCCAACTGGTAATCATGATGACTATATGGATACATTATCACAAGCTTTGTTGTGGATGCGTAATGGTGGTTACATAGACCATAGTGAAAATACGTGGGTTGACAAGGCAGAGCAAAGAGTATATAATAGAAAGAACATGGAGCAGGGAAAGCAGAAAGGCTTTTACTATTAGTAAGGATACAAAATGGCAATTGAAAAACAAATAGATTTAGAAGAAGCAATAACTTCAGTTAAGATGCCAACCGCTGATAACATTGAGCGATTGGATACAGGAGAAGTTGAAGTTGAATTAGCAAATGATGCAGAATTAGAAGCTGCAGAAGCAATGGGGTTCTTTGATGAAGAAGAACAATTAACCGAAGAGTTTGATGCGAATCTTGCAGAGCAAATGCCTGAAGAAGATTTGCAATTTGTAGCAAATGAATTATACGAAGGTTTTACTAAAGATAAAGATTCAAGACAAGAGTATGATGACATTGCAGAGGAAGGTGTAACACTTTTAGGATTTAAAGATGATCAAGGTGATGAACCTTTTCCAGGGGCATGTAATGCAACTCACCCTGTACTAGCACAAGCAGTTGTAAAATTTCAAGCAAAAACTTATAAAGAATTATTTCCAACCGAAGGTCCTGTACGTACACGTATAATTGGTTTGGATACTATGCAAAAACAAGAACAGGCAAATCGTGTTCGTCAGTTTATGAATTGGCAAACACAAATACAAATGCCAGAGTACGGACCTGAGTTAGATAGATTATTATTTTATGTTTCCTTATATGGTACTGCATTTAAGAAAACATATTGGGATCCAACACAACAAAGAGCTTGTACCGAGTTTGTAAAGTCAAGTGATTTTTATGTAAACTATTATGCATCTGATTTAGAGAACGCAGAAAGATATACACACAAATATACATTATCAAAAAACCAAGTTAAGAAATTACAATTAGCAGGAATGTTCCGTGACTTAGATGTTATGGAAACTCCTATTGAAGAAAGTGCCGCAACTGAAAGTGAAAACGAAGTTGTTGGACGTGCTAAACCAGGCATGGATGAAGATGAAGTAGAAATTTTAGAAGTACATGCTAATATTGATTTACCGGGATTTGAAGATGAAGATGGATTAAAACTTCCTTATATTGTACATATGACAACTGATGAACAAGTTTTATGTATCCGAAGAAACTGGGATGAGGAAGATTTATTAAAGAAGAAGAAAATGTATTTTACTCATTATACTATGATTCCAGGTTTGGGATTTTATGGTTATGGATATTTACATTTAATAGGTGGCTTAACTAAAACAGCTACCTCCTCCCTACGTCAGCTTATAGATGCTGGCACCTTTGCTAACTTGCCAGGTGGCTTTAAGGCGCACGGTCTTCGTGTGCTTGCCCCTGACGAGCCAATCTCACCAGGTGAATGGAGAGAAGTAAATAGCCCTGCTGGGGATTTAGGTAAGTCGTTACAACCACTTCCATTTAAAGAACCATCAGGTACATTATTCCAATTAATGCAATATGTTACAAATCTTGCAAAAGAGTTTGCCGATGCGACAGATAGTGTAGTAGAACAAGGTTCTAACTATGGTCCTGTCGGTACTACAATGGCTTTGTTAGAGCAATCTTCAAAGTTATTCAACGCTGTGCACAAACGCTTACATGCTGCTCAATCCAAAGACCTGCGTATTCTCGCTAGATTAGATAGCGAATATCTTCCTGATATGTATCCTTACGAAGTCGCAGGCAGTGCACAGCAAGT
>VTLG01011820.1_pt1 | contig 13397 bp, 30 predicted proteins | sample 4694571 | NCBI WGS metagenome assembly VTLG01 (sample SAMN12604809, study PRJNA352737) | marine metagenome | biome: ENVO:00000447; feature: ENVO:00000209|ENVO:00000569|ENVO:01000036; material: ENVO:00002151; isolation source: viral sequences binned using virsorter ... | reverse complement strand
CGATTTCTTATTGTTTCCCTAGCCATCATGCCACCTGCTTACTTGTTTATGTCCATATACATCCCATGTAATCTTTTGTGATGATTGGTCTGAGATATTAAACTTGTCCTGTAACTCGTACTGTACATTCCAAATATCAATGATGCTTAGAAAGTTCTTCTTTCCATCTTCCCTGTTCTGAGACTTATAATCAAACCTCTTAATTATATAGTCAGTTATCTCAGGTCTGTTAGTTTTGTTTAATCTTGTAGTCATGTATCACATTCTCCTCTTATTTCATTAGGTCTCCTAACGCAACTACACTCTGCTAGGCAACCTCTTGGGTTTTCACATATCTCTTCATCATCCCCACAGGGTAAGTTCATACAAGGACAGGTATCTTCTGTACATATTTCATTACAATCGCATATAGTATTGTCCCTTAGTATACGAAGATTATTACTTACAGTGTCCATATCTCTTCTAACCCCTCGAAGCCGAAGTCCTCATCAGCTTCTTCTTCATTACGGACTGCCTGTAAACTAATTGCTTCACATACCTCAGACTCATGTACTTCCTGCTTGTCCTTCTGATAGAGTTCCCCATTCTCTACCATCCTAATAGCTTCTTCGTCAGTCTCTGCTTGGAAGTCTATTTGATGATGTCCTATAAACTCCATTGATACTGTATAGTTACGCATTGGTATCTCCTTCATACTCAGCTATAGTTTTGATTGCCCAGTAAGGTGTATGGTGGCATCCATTACTTCTATGCTTGTCAGCTATTTCCACTATACCAAGTATAACATTCAGCTTGTCTTGAAGTACATTAGCTCTTATCCACTCTGCATCCCAATCGTCATGACTAACGCAGTTACCTTCACATACTTCATTGTCTACTTTTGTATTCAATCTATCTATTTCAACTTGCTGACTCATGCAAAGTTTATCTAACTCATCCCTTTCTTCTTTCAACTTATTTATCTCAGTATGACAGTTATATTCTGGTATTAAAGGAAGGGAATCTCTACAATCACATTCGCCTATTTTTGGTGGACACCCTTGACACTCACAGTCTGATACAGATAATTCATAGGTCTTACCATGAGGGTTATCTCTTTCGTCTTTCGTCATATCTGTCCACTCCAACTTATCTCTATAACGCAATTCTGTTTTCAACTTATCCCTTTCTTCTCTCATCATAGTATGAGCAGTTATCTCTAACTTCAACTCATTCTCTTTAGCATCTAGTTTGTTCTGTAACTCTAAGTTCCACTGTACTTGTTCAGCTACCCTATTGTTCAAAGCTAAGAGTTCCTTCTGCATCCTCTCCATCTCTTCATCTTTTATGCCTAATGCATAATACATATCAGATACATCTGTTACATTAGGAACATCAGTATCCTCTACCAAGCACTCAGCGAATCTAGCATTCTTAAACGATTTAGTTTTGGGTTTCCTCTTTGCTTTTACATACCCTCTGATACTTGTAGCATTCTCCTTCAACGTATGACCTGCATTACTAGGGACTCTCTTACCTGTATACCTAGTTGATAGTTCATAGTTATGAGTATTAAGGTACTTCCGAAAGTCCTCAACAAACTTGAATCCTGTTTCATTTGCAGGGACTCTGAAAACTAATCCATGCTTGGAATCATCTATATACTTGATTGGCTTCTGAAATCTAACTGGCTTTTTCTTGTTCATTATCTTCTCCTATATAACCTTCTTTTTCAAGGTCGTCTTTAATATCATTCTCTTCTCTATACTCTATCCATTCACTATCAGGGTCTTCCCCATTATCTTCAATAAATGACCTAGCTAACTGTTCACTTGAGAACTTAAGTAAACTTCCGTCATCTTCTTCAAGATACCAAAACCCATTCAATCCTAATACTCCATCAGGACTTTGCATTGTTCTTACTACTATCATCTGTAGTCTCCTTTATATTTGTATCCACCCATTCAGTGGATTTAATTTTGAAATGTTTATCAAACAAGGGGGGTTGAAAAGCATAATCCATTTCATTTAAGAAATCCTGTAAATGGTTATACCTTTCAGGGTATGGTTGATTAGTCTCTATAGTTAACTCTATAGTTGCTAACACTTTATATACTCTTTTCATTAGTAACCACCATTGCCATAAGCACATTGACCACACTTCATACCTGACTCTACTCTAAGGTCTCCATACTTATAGTCCCCACAATCATTACATGTCCATTTATTCGCCATATCACAATGGATTGGGGAACAATCCTCATGATTAATTTCATGACATCTTGTATTTTCCTTCTCCATAGCTGTAGCTAAATGCCTATTGAGATAAGTATCTCTACTTTCCTCTACTTCTCTATCCATACATGACTCCTTTATTTTTTGATTTGCTCAAAGTATAACATAGCTTAAAAACTTTTTTTGGTTTCTTTAATTTCTGATGTTAGGGTCTTTATATATAGTAAGGTCTTTTATAGTTAAGGGTCTGGTATTAGTATATGGATTACTCATGTCCTTTTCGTATTGTATGAATCCCCAGACCATAGTCACTATAGTTCCTGCAACTACATCAGGATATAGTTTACGAAAATAATCAAAAGCTAATTCAGGATTCTTTGGATAGTATTCCCTTACTGGGTTTGCTAGTTCCCTCATTTGTTCATCCATACTTGAATAGTCATCCATATTCAGTACCCCCTTTAATTTTATTTATCTTCTGTATCTTTATTTAATCTAGCTTTCATATACCTTTCGGCTTGTTCCCTAATAAGTCTAGTTATATTTGTTTTCCACTTACGAGTATCTTTAACAGTTACATTGGTAGTCAAACCGATATGTTCCTGTACTTCCTTTTCTGTAGGGCTTCTCAATGATTCCCCACTATTACTAACTACACCAGTATTAGAATCATAGGGAACTAATGCCATTCCTACTATTTCTAGTTCCACCAATCTTTTAGCTAGTTCCTTATAGTTCTTCTTAGTTATTTTGCTAATTCCTGTAAGCATACTTGAATGTATAAGGGCTGACGTTATAGGATTCAACATATACTTTTCATCTTCCTTCCTGTCAGGATTAGGATTATCTATCCAACATAATTCCTTTGCGTTCTCTACTTCTGTGAAGTCCCATGTTAATGCCATAATATCTCTCCTTTACTTATTGTATAAATTTAAAGGGGGAGTGGGAAAGTTTTCTTGAAGTCATTCAGGGCAATCGTCATTTCCCATCAGCCTCATTACTTCCTCGTATTCAACTTGTTATAGATGTCATCAAGTGATTCATCAGTGGTCGCTATAGAGCTTGCAGTCTAGAAAGCATCCTAGGAATACTTCCTACTGTCATGGTAGATAAGGGATTCAAACTGGTTCATCAGGGTTCTTATAACAAAGTTGGTTTATCCCACTCCCCTGTGTACTGGTTAGGAAACAGTGGTTGGCTCTCTGGTATGTACATACCTCACAATCTTCCATATACCCCACTTTTTCAGTACAGTTGTCTAACTGTCCTTCCCAATACTAACAGCTTTCAAGACTAGCTGTAAGGCACGACTTATTCAGATACTACATCTACCTACCCCATCCATAATCTTCGTAAAGATTCCCAACCAATAGATGTATCGTGTCCTAATATTTAATTGTCTAAGTGTTACATTGTCTTAATCCCCCTTAACATAAGTTATCTATATGCTGTTGTGTCAGATAGCATTTTCGATTCAAAATAAACTCTATCACATCACAAAAACTTTTTCAAGTTTCCACCTATACTAACAACACTTATTGTTCTCTGGTATTTCTTCAGGTGCTTTAAACAAAGGGTTTCTGCCTGTCTCTATTCGTACTCTATGTATAGCTTCAAATATATCATCCACTTTATATACCTGTGTATAGTCTTGTTCCTTGATACTTATTTCCCATCCAGATAGTAAAGCATCTTCAGGTGGTTTATATGGAATCATATATATTGTGGTTGAGTTACCTATGTCTGCTCTCCACTTATTTCCTTCCATTTCTATATAATCAAATATCAAGTCTCTCATAGTTCCCCCTATTTATATAAGCATTAACAAGTCAATTAAAGCTATACTGGCTATCAGTATGTAATTATACATCAATTCCTCCTATTCCCTATGTGCCTCTACATTCTTTTTATTTATGTTAACCACCGATAAGTTCATATTAGGCATCTTTTCTAACAGTTCCCAATCCCCTTTACCTTTTTGTCTTTTCCATTGTAGGTCTTTATCTTTAGGATAGTCCTTATTCCATTCAACAGTAGAGGCCTTTTTTAATAGTCCTCTATAAGACTTAGCTAAAGGAAGTACATATCTAAACTGCTTCCCTTTAATTCTCTGTATCCCTTTCATCTTTAAGAAGTCTGGTGTTAACCAGAATAACTTATCTCTACCCAGTAGTTTAGCGTTCTCCTGTAACAAGGATTTAGACGACCTAGGATGTATCTTCTCTCCGTCTGCTCCAATATAAATATCCGTCCAAATAAATCCCCCATACCAAAAATTAAATGCTTGATAAACATAACCTGCCTTTCCTACAATTCCATCTGCCCATGTATAAAGAAGTTTCTTATCAGGACAGTTTCGTTGTATCCATTTAAATACTTCCGATAACATCTGTGTTTCAGAGTTAGCAGGATAAGATTCATCCATACACATCTTTCCTATCTCATAGTAATCCTGTGTAATTAGGGAAGGAAACAATTTACGGATTGTCTGTAATGGTTGTGTTCCCCATCCTAATGTGATTACTCCTGCTAAGTTTTCTTCATCATATACCCCAAGAAAATGTTTAGTTAATCTAGGCATAACCTTTGAGTAATGTCTAGCTTGTATAAAGTCTATTGCTTCTGTCTTATCTATAGGTTCTACACTGAAATTATACTTCAACTTCCTCTCCTTGTTTCCATGCCGTGACTCCCTCAGAATCTAGCACAACTAAGTCTGCTTCGTCAATTCTGTTATCAGGGTTGTCGTAAAAGAAATGGTCAGCTTGGTAAGGGTTGTACTTAACCAGATAGGGAGTTATTAAAAAGAACCCATCTTTAACATCCAATACTTGGTTCTCAGTTACTAATGTCCCCCTTACAAATGCATGAACATTCTTTCTACGTTCTTCTAAAACTTTCTTCCTTCCTGCAGGTTGAACTACAAACTTAGCATCTCTTATGTATGCTGAGTCAGTATGCTCTATAACTCTGCCAGTAGTTCTAGACCTAATACTATAACAATCCTTATGTAGATTCTTGTATATGTCTACTTCCATTTCCTATATCTCCTATATAATTTATATTGTCTGCCTTTGGATAAGGCTCCTCTTTCCATTGTACCTGTAAAGTATTATCATATACCATAAGGTATCTATGCTTTCTAGGTCTTGGTCTCCATTCTCCTTTAGTTCCTTTAACCTTTCCTCTGGTATGTTTAATAAAACTTCCGTCTGGTTGTTCAAACCAATAATCAGACCTCTGTTTAGTTAACCCATAGTATCTAAAGTTAAGAGCCTGATAGATAAAACCAGTATGGAATCTTGAGTCTGCATAACTAATCAATGCTTTTACCTTAGTATCTTTTCGGAGACTCTTAATAGCTCCTGCTACAAACTGTGATAGTATAAAGCCTTTCTCTAAATTAGGATGCCTTACTAATCTACCCAGTTCAAAGATACCTTCCTGTTCATTTCTCTTTAACCCAAAGCACCCTTTCATAAGTTCAGGTACTGAAGGGTTATGGAATATACATACTGCCTGTAAAGTATTGTTAGCATACACTCCATAGTTGTATCCACTTCTAAATCCTTTACTCTCTTCTATAAGATAATGATATGGAAGTAATAGAGTTACTTCCCTACTGGTTACTCTTTTGATATCTAGTATCATACTGTCCTCTATACTTTTCTAATCCTAGTCTAGAGCCATTCTCTCTAGAAAGCAACTTCCCTAAATAAGAGGGGGAAACCAATTATCGTAAAGTTGCAACCCCATGTCCACGTTTGTGTTCTCTTGCACCACTAGGATATAAGTTACTTAACTAGCAAGCCTCCATATTCCTATCGGCTTACCATGAGAAGTAGTTCTCCTTGAGGCGACCTCTCCTACTTTTGTAAACTGTCCACCTTTGAACAGACTACCTGATGCATTCATATGACCAGTTGGGCTTCCAACTTCTGCTACAACATCATCTGCTGTAACGAATGTATGAGCCTTAGCATACTTAACAGCATACTGTCTAGCCTTTTCTAGCCATAACGAATTACTAACCTGTCGAGCATTTTTTTTACCTGTACTTTTTTTATTCATAGTACCTCCTGTATATTTATTTTCGCTCAAAATTTCCCCCTGCTTATTTACTATATCACATCCAAAAAACTTTTTTTGGTTATTAGGATTTCCACTTCCCATCTATACACACTCTAGCTATTGCTCCGTATACGGATAGGTCTTGCCAAGAATCTTCTATTGATTCTTCTATACTAGGCTCATCTTTTCTATTGTATAGATTAATAAGTCTTTCAATCTTATCACTACTACGTACTAATACACCAGTTACTCCGAACTTAGCTATATTTTGAGGCCCATAATCATGTTGTTTCTTATCGAACAGTTGTATATCCTTAAGAACTTCATCTATTATGTCTCTAGTCTGTTCTTCTGTACATTCTAGTGCATTGTAGATATGGTTAATTAAGTTTTCCTTTTCCATACTTTTCTCCTTTTTAAGTTTTAAATTGGTTATAAAAATGATAGCATATCAAAACTTCAATGTCAAATTTACCTAAGGTTAGGAGGTATATAAAAAAGAAGTATAAACAATAGAGTAAGAATAAACATTATAAATACTTCCATACTATCCCTCTTTATTATTTAACATATCCTCTAACCTAGAAGGTATTGTATCATCTAAGGGAACATTCATATCTAATTGGTCTATTATATCTCTAGCTACCTTCTCTCTTTCATAACTCTGTTTGTATAATAGATTGTATATCTTTCGTTTTAAGTTAAACCCTACTGCTTCTTCCCCAACTTTTATATAGCTATGAGATATTTCTCTCAGCATATATAAGTCAGTGTCCGATACATACACTTGGGCTTCCAAATCTTTATTTTCTGGGTCGGTTGTAAAAAGAATAGCTACTCCAATTCTTTCTAATAAATCAACAGGTGCCGGAAGTCCTGCCGTATGAGTTAAAGGTCTTACTGTAGTTATCCTTTCATCTCCCTGTTCTTTCTCAATAATCATAGTTAAACTATCGTCTATAAACATTGCCTCATTTCTGGTAAGGCTAATTATTTTCTCAGTCTCACTTGATAAGATTGAACCATCCTCATAATGTTCATGCATAGTTACTCCTAATCCTCTGTAATTGTTTCTATATCTATATACTTAGCCCTCTGTGCTTTCTTAATCTGCATTTTAGACTTCTTCTTACCCTCAGTATCCGAATTATGAGGTCTCTTAAAAGGTTTTGAGATAAACTTACTATCTCTTCTACTGTTTACTTTACGTTCTCTATTTCTCCAGTTGTTACCCATCTCTCTCCTTCTTTTTTTCTAGAATTTCTTGATACTTCTCTCCAGCCATACTATATAAGTTACGAACACTCTTACGATTATCTTGAACAAAAGACTTCTTAGACCTTCTCTTTCGGTCTCTCCTATCCCACCTATTATCCATATGTGAATCTTCATATTTCATATAGTATTATACCTCTAAACACTCAAAGCTTCCTTATCTATTTCGGTACCATAGCGTACTATACAAGGTATATGTCCTACTCTATTTGTAAAACGTTGTTCTATTATCTCTCTGTCCGATTGGGTCTCAGAGTATTTTAATAATACTCCTTGACCCACTTGGACTAAGTTACCACAATAGTCACACTCATGTACTTCTTCATTCTTAGTCCTGTACCCCATAGCTTTACTCCTTATACTAACAAAGCTGCAAATAAACAGAATACAATCCACCATCTTATAAATTTCGTATAGTCATGTATCTCCATAGAACCTCCTTTGGGTTTTTTAATTTAGTTACCAAAAGATTAGCAGATACAAATTAACCTGTCAAGTGGTTTAAAAATTTATCTAAGTTGGGGGATATCAAAGATATCCCCCAAAGCCCTAGATAGGGATCACCTCCTTATATTTAACACCAAATTTTTTAAAAGCCTGTTCTAATTCTATACATTCTTTTTGTCCTATGAACGTTTTAACCACCTCCATATATGCCGAAGCAAAATTTGGCCCATGATGATCTGCAGGGCCAATCTGATAGTTTATTACATGAGACATCTCATGACATATAAAGGGTAAACTTTTCGTTATAGGAAATGGTAAAACAATGAGGTCTTTTGTAGCATATGCTGTTTGGATATCTAGTTTATCTCCCACCTCTAGTTTAGGGGGATATATATTAAACACTTCTGATATGAGTGTAATTAATTTATCTATTTCATCAAGAGATAAAATATCTAGGGTGTTCCAAAAAGTACAATTTTCTTCTGCCTTATATAATCTTTTACGTTGATAATCCCTTATATGGGTATTGGGGATGTCTCCTATGTAAGACTTCATACATGCCCCCTTTGTTATTACTTATTATAATTGCCGTACTCTCTGTTATCTGAATAAGATCCTTTCCCAAGGTCATCTAATGCCTTCCCAATGTTTTCATGGTCAGACATAATAGTTCTCATTTCATTCTCTATAAGAGCATCCTTGGTTTCTAGAGATGCTATACGGTCTTCTAATTCTTCTATAGCTTCTTCTAGTTTCGTTGGGTCAAAGAATGTCCCTGAGATTCTTTCCTGTGTTTCATTCATAGTAGTGATTTTTTCCTTGATGTTTTCAAGGTCAGCTTGAAGAACAGCAACGTCAACAGTGGTAGCTTCTTCTTGCATTGTAGATACGGTTGTATCTAGATTAGATACTGTGGAATCTAATTGGGCAACGTACCAAATGATTCCGAAGGCTTGGGCAACTATAACACCTATAACTGCTATGGGTAATTTAATGTTTGCTATATTCATTTTCTCACCTTCCCCCATACAATCCTAGCTAATCCAATAACTCCAACAACTACTGAAGCCCATGCAATTATCTGGATGGTCATTATATCCTCAAAGGCATGTCTAGAGATATCTGCCATTAACCCTCCGAATATCACTAGAGGTATGGGAAAATATTCTTTTAATAAACTCATGTTACTCTGGGATAATAATATTATCTAAAGCATTTATAGTAGTCTTAGTGAACTCTCTAAGTTCCTTAACTAAGGCTTTCTTCTCTGCCATAGTAATCTTCTTATCCTTCATTGCATTCCCAAGGACAGTTACTACATCCATTGCTTCCTTAAGGATTTTCTTTCCTTCTGCTGTTTGTCCAGCATTTAACTGCATAAAAAGAATTGCTAAACTAATTAATTTCATTGGGTTCATATTCTATTCCTCCACATTTACAATTTCCACCACAAGCACAAACCTCTGTATCTTCATTCAGTATGGGTGAACCCCATGCTGCGCAATCACAATCAGAGCATCCACACTCACAGTCTTCTTCACAAAAACAATATTCATCTGTTAAGAAACACTCACATTCAAGAGCATCGTCAAATGCTGTTGTAGTCATAATAAACTCTCCTCTTTATTATACTTATTCGTTCTCCAGAACTTTCATCCCTAGAGCGATAATTCCTCCGATAGTTCCAGTAGCTATCTCTGGGCTACCCATATATGTGGCTACTCCAGCCAGTCCCCCTAGAACTGATATGGCTAAAAATATCTGAGGTCTAAACTTTCCCATCCAACTCATAACTTTCTCCTTATCCTTTTATATGAATGTCTATTTTGGTCTACCCATGTGTTACTAGCTTTGTCGAAGTCTATATGCTCTATCCTTCTATACTCCGCTAGTTCTTCTTGTTGTTTAATCTCTCTTTTTTTGTTGTTCCAGAAAGACTTGAAATTCATAATACTAAACCAACTTAGACTCATACTCTCCTCCCTATTCTTTTAAAAGCTTTTTATAACCATCCTTTATTTTTTCTTTCATCTTATCCCATTTATCTCCATAGGCTTTTTTATCTTCACGCCAATCTGGATATGCTTGATCCATTGCATTAGCTACGACAGCATTAATATCCGTTTGCTTAGACATCCAAGTAAGAAACTTATCAGTACTCTTTACTTCAAACCATCCCATATGTGGAGTACCGCTCCCACCTTGAACATCTTTTTCTATTGTAGCTTTGTCATGATTCTCAGTTTCCATTCGATTATGTTCTTCACACCAATGAGGTTTATCTTCTTTTGACATCCAGTCCAGAAACTCTGTAGTTTTCTTAACTTCTATTTCTGGTGAGTACCATGGATGACCTGCTTCATTTGCTGCTTTTTGAGCTTGAGCAGTAAGGGTTTCATAATAGGAAGGGGCATCTTCATCATGCTTGCTTCCAAGATTTTGTCCTGCTTCATTAACAACCCATGGTGGTTTTACATGTATAGGCATTCCTGTATCATCCGCTTCAGTCTCTATAACAGGGGTATATCTCATTCCGTCCTGAGGTTGCTCAGATGGAAAGCCATATTCCCTTAGTAATTGGTGATGTTCAGACTGTCTTCCTGCAAAGTTAAGTAATGTAGGGAATGATTCCTTGGTCGCTAATGGGTCTTTATCTTCCTTTATCATCCAATTATTAAGAGTGTCTATAAAGCTTATGTCTCCATCTTCTTTATATAATAGTTCCAATGGTTCTGAAGATGAGCCATCACATCCACAATCACATTCAGACTTAGACACTAAACAACTTCCATCTGAGCAAGATTTAGTTGCAGCGTTTTCTGCCTTAAGGATTTCAAAACTGGCACCTTGATTGACTCCCTTCTCACATACAGTCACTTCAGCCAATTCCATTTCGTCTACCTGCATGTATGGCATCAAACCTTTCTGCATATTCTGAGTCTTTGTAGCAGACCCAGCTATAGAATAGCTTTTAAGCTTTCCTTCATTTATTTGTTCTAAGACTCTATTTGCAATCTTAGTATCATTACGTATTTCAGTTACAAAGAATAGTCCTTTATCATCCACTCCAGATTTAAATATCTGTCCACCCTTTGTAATGTACGCTGGTAATGCCCAACCTACCTGTACGTCTGAGTGAAGTACCATTGTATTTCTAGTTCGGAAATTTTCCATATACTTTTTAAAGGCTTTCTTCAAAGCTTTTGTTGTAATCATGTGACCCTCACGGTCAATTAATTCTACAGATGCTGGGCCACCAACAACAATTGGTTCCGTATCTCCTATCTTTTGTACAGCCTTAGTGTAGGTAGGAGAGTTAGGGTAAGCTCTGTGTAATGTTAAAATTTCTGCATCAGAGGCTATTCCAGCTTTATGTAATCTTTGATACTCTTCTAATGCATCCTTAATATCCTCAACAGTAGTTCTTCCTGATTGTTTCTCAATACGAGTTATCTCAGAACTATCTGAAATAGTTTGATACATATCTTTATTTATTGTATCCCAATTGGTAGGAGAAGGTATATCTCCCACGGATGTTTTAATAGTTTGAGTTGTCATTTAAATCGTCCCCCAAATCACTCCACTTACAGTAGGAGTACCTGACGCAGATATCACTGAAACATTATTAGTGAAACCTAACTGTCCTGTGTTTTCAAATGTTCCTCCTGCCAATACAGGTATTCCAGTAGAGGATGAAGCAGTTGTATCAAATGCTACATAAACAATTTCAGCACCTGTTCCTGATTCATTCTTTATTGTTATACCTCTAATAAAAGTCATGGCTGGTTTTCTATGAGAACTGGAAGCATTTGCTGTTCCTTCCCATTCGTAATTAATCCCTGAAGCTCCATCAACATATGTAGAAACTGCAGTAGTATCTTCTCGTACTTCAAACATTATCTTGTCCGCATAAAAATCAATGTCATGTTGAGCTTGTGAAGTTAAATATAATCTATACTTAGCTCCTGCTGTACTTGGAGGAACTGTGTATTGAGCAGTAACTCTAGTCCAACTAGTTGCTAAGTTACTGGAACCAGATGTAGCATGAACAGTTGTACCTGCTGCATCTCTAATTTCAAGTTTAACTGCGCCACTTGCTGAAGCTCCTCTATGCTCTAATTGAACAGATAAATGCTGTGGGTGTAAGCTAAAAGGTATCGTGGGAGATTCCCAGTACCATCCTTCTCCTGCAGCACTGTTATCTGGATTTGCTAAAAGGGAAGCTGCGCCTACGGATTGTTGGGCAGTACTTCTAGAGATAGCAGAACCAGTTGCTGTGAACATTGATATTGTTGCGCTTTCAACTCTTGGATTAGTTACCCAGTTTGTAGCAGAAGTTTTATTTCCAATAGTTAACAAGTCCGCTGCGGTAGTTGAAAGTGCTTGTCTAAATGGTGAATATCTTGTATAGGGATGGACGGATTGCCTTGTTGAGAAATCTATATCCCATCCTCTCATGTCAGTATGTCTTTCGTTAGCCATATATATTTACTCCTAATCTTGGAATATTTCTACAAGTCCTATTACTGTTCCCATAACAACTGCTGCATGAGCGAATAGTATCCCTGCAAAGATTGCTAAAGATTTGGCACCATAAAACTTGGTACGCCAATGCTTTATTTCATCCAATTCATTATTTACTTTGTCCATTCCTCTACATAAAGTTTCGTTTAATCTACTCTGGGTGTCAATGTATGTATCCAGTCTCTCCATATAAACTGCTAAATCTACGGACATTTTATTTTCAGTTTGTGTCGCCATCTACACACTCCCACCTTATTAGGGGGGCATAGGGTATATCTATACCCCACCCTGTTATTTATTATCGACCAAAAGCTAGAATACGAGCATACACTGCGGACACATTAGTAGTGTTAGCTACTTCATCTAGTCCGTCTTCAGCATCAGCACCTGCGCTATATAACGCAACTTTCTCACCAGAGTAATCGTATTGTCCAACAAAACCACTATCCTCTACGTCCACAATAACCATATGAAGTGCTTCAAAACCTAGTTGAGTAGCAGTCAATGATTCTCCACCAGATGCATAGGAACTGTCAAACTGAATTCTTTTAATAACGTATTTATTATTACCCGGTACACCTGCAACATCTGAAGCATTCCCCGGAGTTGTAATTGTCAGTGCCATTATTTCTCCTCCTTAACGTTCAGTAGGGTGGGGATTGGCTCCCCACCCTAAGAACTTGTATGTAATTAAGCGTTTAAGTCTGCGATTTTTGCCTGAACAAATATGTTCTTGCAACGTAGTTCACCCATAGTGTAGAGTAAGCCTCTGACTACGAGAGCGTTAGCTGCGAAGAAGTCACGGTTCTCAACGTACTGAGTAGGTTGAGCTACTGCGATTTCAAGATAGTCTGTATCAAGAA
>VTLG01007293.1_pt1 | contig 13398 bp, 12 predicted proteins | sample 4694571 | NCBI WGS metagenome assembly VTLG01 (sample SAMN12604809, study PRJNA352737) | marine metagenome | biome: ENVO:00000447; feature: ENVO:00000209|ENVO:00000569|ENVO:01000036; material: ENVO:00002151; isolation source: viral sequences binned using virsorter ... | reverse complement strand
GAATCTTCATTTAATGATGTTGGGTTTGAAGCAGTTTCATTAAATGTTCCCAATACTCTAACTTCTACTAGAATCGTATGTTCTAGGGTTAATGAGAATGAATATTTAAGTGGTTTACCAAGAAATAAATCACTTACTACTGGAATTAATTTTAGAACTTCAGATAGTAATTTATCTCCAATATTACATTTAGATAGAGCATTTTCAGAATTAAGAATGAGTCGTTTAGATAACCCTGTAATCGATTATTCTACTGATAGAAGAGTTAATTCAATTCTTAATGATCCTCATTCTGCTGTTTATGTTTCTAAAGTAGTTGATTTAAAAAATCCAGCAACATCTCTTAAAGTTCTTTTATCTGCTTATAGACATTCTTCTGCAGACTTCAGAGTGCTTTATACATTAATAAGAGCAGATTCTTCTGAAGTTGAACAAAAATTCGAATTATTTCCTGGATATGACAACGTAACATTTACTAATGATGCTGGATTCAAGGTAGTTGATGAATCATTAAATAGTGGTTTACCAGATACATTTGTTCCTGCTAGTTTGGACAATCAATTCTTAGATTATCAGTTTACAGCAGATGATTTAGACTTGTTTGTTGGATACGCAATTAAAATTGTAATGTCTGGTACAAATCAGGCATATACACCAAGAATAAGAGAATTAAGGAGTATAGCAGTAAGATGATAAAAGTAGAGGGTCATCCACATCTATACAGAGATGAAAAAAGTGGTGCAATAATTAATTGTGATTCTATGGGATACAATCAATATGTCAATTCTTTGCGTCAAAAAGAATTGCAAAAAAATGAATTAGATAAGATGAAAGATGATATTAATGAAATTAAATCCTTACTTAAAAAATTGACGATGGGTAATAATATAAATATCTAAAGATAATAGTATTTGCTTGAATAATAATGGCAATATATGTATCCAACATCACAATTGAACAGGGTTATGATTTTGATACTTCCTTTCAACTAGAGGATACCAGAACCAACGAACCATTGTATCTAGTTGGAGCCACGTGCGAAGCACAACTTAGAAAATCCTATACCAGTTCTACTGCAGTTTCGTTTGGAGCTTCAGTGTCTGATGCTGAAACAGGACTCATTTCTATAACAATGACGGCAGCAAAAACCGTAACATTAAAACCAGGACGATATGTATATGATGTCAAAATAGTTAATGCTGGAAAAGATTATAAAGCAGTTGAGGGTACAGCATTAGTACGACCAGGAGTAACTAGGTAATGCCAACGATAAACGATAGAATTGGATCTCAAAATGTAATTCGTGTATTATCCAATGCATCTGCACCACCGACAAGAATAGTAAATTTAACTGACGTTAATACTGCACGTAAAAACGAAGATGGAATGTTGCTCGTATGGGATTTATCTCAAGAAGCATTCTATATGTCAGATGTTCTGGATGCTTATGGATATCAGTTTACTGGTGGACCAGATGCGAGTGGAATAACAACATTTTCTGGAACAACAAATTCAATAAGTGTAACCACTGGTTCTGTAACTTTTGCTGGTGGTATAGGAGTAGGAAAGAATTTAAATTTAGGTGGACAATTAGCGGTTACAGGAATATCTACGTTTTCTAATACTGTTGATGTTAATGCAGATGTAGATATATTACGAGGATTGAATGTTGCTGGAATTTCCAGTGTACAGTCACTTAGTATTGGATCTACACAAGTAATTAGTAGTGCAAGAGAACTTCAAAATATTACATCACTTGATGCAACAACTACAGCAACTATTGAAGAAGCTATTAAAGTTGCACCAAATACATTTACAGATTTAAAAATTAGTGGTATTTCTACCTTTATTGGTATTGCTACATTTGGTGGTGGTATTGCAGTTCAGGCAGGAGTATCGACTTTTGATGCTGCTGTTGATATTAATGCTGGATTAGATGTTGATGGACAAACAGATTTAGATGAATTAATAGTTGCTGGTGTTACTACATTCAATAATGCTGATGTAGTTTTTCAGGGTGCTGCTGCTGGTCAGAATATAACATTTGATGCTTCTGCAAATGATTTAGAGTTTACTGATACTGCCAGATTAGTATTTGGTAATTCTAATGATCTTAATATATGGCATTCAGGTAATAGTCATATAAAAAATGATACTGGTGATCTTAAAATTCGTAGTGATTCACTCATACTTAAAAGAGCAGATGATAGTGAGGCATATCTTAAAGCTACTGTTAATGAGGATGTAAAATTATATTATAATGGTAATGAGAAATTTGCCACTACTTCAGACGGTGTTAATATAATAGGACATGTTGAAACTGATACTTTAAATGTATCTGGTGTTTCTACATTTGCTGGTGCTATAGATGCTAATGGAAGTGCAAATATTGTAGGTGGATTAACACTTGATCAGTTAAATGTAACTGGTGTTTCTACATTTGGTGATGATTCTGTAATAACTGCTGGTGGATTAGATGTTACAGGAATTGTAACTGCTACTGGATTGGATATAAGCACTGGTGGAGTTGATATAGATGGACAAACAGATTTAGATGAGTTAAATGTAACTGGTGTTTCTACATTTCAAAGTGATGTAGTTATTGTTGGTGATTCAGCGAATGTTCAATGGGATAGAAGTCAAAATTCTTTAGAGTTTAGTGATAGTGGATATGCAACATTTGGTGATGGTAGAGATTTACAAATCTATCATGATTCCTTTAATTCCTACTTAGATAATAATACTGGAACTTTTTATCTTAGAAGTGTTAGTGGAACTGGAGGAGGAATTTATTTAGATCCTACCAGTACTAGCAGAGGATTAGTTGTTTCTCCTAATGGTGCGGTAGAAGCATATTGGAATAATTTAAAACGTTTTGAAACATCAGGAATTGGTATAACAGTAACAGGGCAATTAGATAGCACTACTTTAAATGTAACTGGTGTATCAACATTCTCATCTCTTGTTGATGTTAATAATCGTATTGATGTAGTTGGCGGTGCAAATGTAGACCAGTTAAATGTAACAGGTGTTTCTACACTTACAGGTGATGTAACACTTGTTGGAAGTGTAAATCAGATTAATGTTACTGGTGTATCAACATTCTCATCTCTTGTTGATGTTAATAATCGTATTGATGTAGTTGGTGGTGCAAATATAGATCAATTGAATGTTACTGGTATTTCTTCATTCACACAACTTGATGTAAGCACTGGTGGATTAGATGTTGATGGTCAAACAAATTTAGATGAAGTAGTTGTTGCTGGTGTTTCTACATTCTCTGCTTTAATAGATTCTAATGCAGGTGCTAATATTGTTGGTGGATTAACATTAGATCAGTTAAATGTGACAGGTGTTTCTACATTTGGTGACGATTCTATAATAACTGCTGGTGGATTAGATGTCACAGGAATTATAACTGCCACTGAATTAGATGTAAGCACTGGTGGATTAGATGTAGACGGACAAACAGATTTAGATGAATTAGTTGTTGCTGGAATAGCTACATTTATAACAGATGTAAATATTACGGGAATGCTTACAGCAGGAGCAATTGATGGAGGCTCATTCTGATGTCAAAACCAGCAAGTAGACAAGAATTAATTGACTATTCTCTAAGAAGGTTAGGAGAACCTGTAGTTGAGATTAATGTTGCTGATGAGCAAATAGACGATTTGGTGGATGATGCTCTCCAATATTTCCAAGAACGTCATTTTGATGGTGTGGAAAGAATGTATTTGAAATATAAACTTACTGAAGATGATATTAATAGAGGAACAGCTCAAGTTGGAGGTACCAATACTTTAGGTATTACAACAACATCAGGTATTTCAACTACTGTTAGTGGTATGTCTGATATGACTAATAGTTTTTATGAGACATCTAATTTTATACAAGTTCCAGATTCAGTAATTGGTATAGAAAAAGTATTTAAATTTGATAGTAGTACTATATCCGATGGAATGTTTAGTATAAAATATCAATTATTTTTAAATGATTTGTATCAATTCAATTCTATAGAATTACTTCAATATTCTATGGTTAAAACTTATCTTGAAGATATTGATTTTCTATTAACTACAGATAAACAGATAAGATTTAATAAAAGACAAGGTAGATTATATCTTGATATAGATTGGGGTTCAGAAACTAAAGATACTTATTTGATTATTGATTGTTATAGAATTTTAGATCCTAATACATTTACTGGTGTTTATAATGATAGTTTCCTTAAAAAATATGTGACTTCACTTATAAAACGTCAATGGGGACAAAATCTACTTAAATTTAGAGGAACTAGACTTCCAGGTGGAGTTGAACTTAATGGTAGAGAATTGTATGAGGATGCAGAAAGAGAATTAGAAGATATTAAACAAAGAATGACTCAAGAATATGAATTACCACCATATGACTTTATTGGATAATTATGGCATTAAATTCATATTTTTTACAAGGATCGACAGGTGAGCAAAATCTTGTTCAGGATTTAATTAATGAACAAATTAAGATTTATGGAACTGATGTATTTTATCTTCCTAGAAAGATATTTAAAACAGATAATATTATAAAAGAAGTTCAATCATCAAAGTTTGATGATAGTTTTGTTATAGAAGCATATTTGAATAATTATGATGGATATGCTCCTGATAGTGATGTAATGACTAAATTTGGATTAAGATTGAAGAATGAAATAAATCTTACAATATCCAGAGAAAGGTTTGAAGATTTTATTGCACCTTTTCTTGAAGGTATATCATCTGGTATTAGAGAAGGTAGAATTACTGATTATACATTTGGTGATTTAGTTAGTAGACCGAAAGAAGGAGATTTAATATATTTCCCACTTGGTGAAAGATTATTTGAAATAAAAAGAGTAGAATTTGAAAAACCATTTTATCAATTAGGTAGTCTTTATACTTATGATTTAAGTTGTGAACTATTTGAATATGAAAATGAACTTATTGATACTAGTATTGATGAGGTTGATGATACTGTAGGTGATGAAGGATATATTTCAACTGTTAATTTAGTTGGACTTGGAATCACAGCTACTGCAACTGCAAGTATAGGAACTGGATGTATTAGAGAAATTATTCTTAGTAATGATGGATCTGGATATACTTCTACTCCTACCGTTGTTATTTCAGCAGCACCATCAGATGGATATACTGCAAGTGCTGTTGCTATTACCACGACTGTTAATAATGTCACTTCTATTTTAAGACTAGAAATGACAAATGCTGGTTATGGATATACAGTTCCACCAACAATATCCTTTAGTGGTGGTGAGGGAACAGGTGCAATTGCTACTTGTTCAATTTCAACTACCTCTGGCGTATATCAAATTAATTTAAATGCAATTGGTGATGGATATGCTAATGTTGCTCTTACAACGGTTACAGCACCACCTACAGGAATTAATACAGCAGTATTATCTCCAGTTATTGATACAAGTAATACAGGAATAAGCACTGTACGTATAATCAATTCTGGCATGGGATATACTGAGGCTCCATCAGTTGTGTTTAATAGTCCATATTCAGGAATTGGTACTTATGTTTATAATGAAACGGTTACAGGACAATCTTCTGGGGTTACAGCAAAAGTTAGAGACTTTAGGAAAGATTTTGACACGGATAAGATTGATCCTCCTACATATTTACGTGTATCACTAAATACTGGTAAATTCTATAGTGGTGAAGTTCTTGTTGGATCAGCATCTTCAGCACAATATATAATTGATAGTCATGACCTTGATAGTTATGATCAAGTATTTGATTCTAATGAAGATATAGAAACAGAAGCTGATTCATTACTTGATTTTTCAGAATCGAACCCATTTGGACAATACTAATGTTAGGAACTTATTATTACCACGAAATTATAAGAAAAACCATTATTTCTTTTGGTACTTTGTTTAATACTATTAATATTAAACATAAAAAAAGTGATGGTACTATTCTTGATGATATTAAAGTTGGTCTTTCTTATGGACCTCAACAAAAATATTTGTCAAAAATACAGGAACAAGCTGAGTTGTCAAAATCAGTTGCTATAACTTTACCTAGAATGTCTTTTGAAATGAATAACATTCAGTATGATCCTGCAAGAAAAACTGGAGTTACTCAAACTTTTAAAGCAGTTGATAGTACTGATGATAAAATGAAGAAAGTCTATATGCCTGTTCCTTATAATATTGGATTTGAATTAAATATTTTTAGTAAATTAAATGATGATGCATTACAGATTATTGAACAGATATTACCATATTTTCAACCTTCATTTACTTTAACTGTAGATTTAGTATCTTCTATTGGAGAGAAAAGAGATATTCCTGTTATATTAGATAATATATCATTCCAAGATGATTATGAAGGAAGTTTTGAAGTAAGAAGAGCATTAATTTATACTTTAAGTTTTACGGCAAAAACATATCTATTCGGTCCAATTGCACAGACATCTGATGGACTCATTAAGAAAGTTATTGTAGATCAATATTCTGGTACTGATACTGCTACAGCTAAACGTGAAAGAAGATATAGTGTAGTTCCCGATCCAATTACTGCTGGACCAGCAGATGATTTTGGATTTAGTGAAACTTGGACAGATTTTGATGATAGCAAAACTTATAGTCCAACATTACAGAAGGATACTTAATTATTATGTCTACTTATGATTCTATAGATGAAGCACTTAATACTACAAGTAGTATAGAAGTAAGCACGACCCCAGAAGGTGGAAGTATTGAAAAGCAAGATGCTCTTAAGAATGTTACTGATGATGTTGATAAAGATTATGAATATACCCGTGCCAATTTATACTCTTTAATTGAAAAAGGACAAGAATCCCTTAATGGTATAATGGAACTTGCTGGTGAAAGTGCAAGTCCAAGAGCATATGAAGTTGCAGGTCAAATTATTAAATCAGTTGCTGATACTACTGATAAGTTGATGGAACTTCAGAAAAAACTTAAAGAAATTGATGAAGATAAAGGAAAAACTACGCAAGTTACTAATAATGCTTTATTTGTAGGTTCAACAAGTGATTTATCTAAAATTTTAAAAGAGCAAGGACTATTTAAAAAATAAATTATGTCTACTAATGATGTATATCTTGGTAATCCCAATTTAAAAAAAGCAAATACTAAGATTGAATTTACACAAGAGAACATTGTTGAGTTCTTAAAATGTAAAGAAGATCCAGTTTATTTTGCAAATAATTATATGAAGATTGTTTCTCTAGATGAGGGACTTGTTCAATTTAAACCATATGATTTTCAAGAAAGATTAATTAATAATTTTCATGAAAATAGATTTAATATATGTAAAATGCCACGTCAGACTGGTAAATCTACTACGTCTGTAGCATATCTTTTACATTATTGCGTTTTTAATGATAGTGTAAATATTGGTATTCTTGCAAACAAAGCAGCCACTGCTAGAGATTTGTTAGGTAGATTGCAAATTGCATATGAAAACTTACCTAAATGGATGCAACAGGGTATTATATCTTGGAATAAAGGATCATTGGAGTTAGAAAATGGATCTAAAATACTTGCAGCATCTACCTCTGCATCTGCAGTTAGGGGTATGTCTTTCAACATTCTATTTTTGGATGAGTTTGCCTTTGTGCCTAATCATATTGCTGAAGCATTCTTCAGCTCAGTATATCCTACTATCACTTCTGGTAAAACAACCAAAGTCATAATGGTTTCTACTCCTCACGGAATGAACCATTTTTATAGGTATTGGCATGATGCAGAAAGAGGTAAGAACGAATATGTTCCTACTGATGTGCATTGGTCACAAGTTCCTGGTAGAGATTCTGAATGGAAAAGACAAACAATTGCAAACACTTCAGAGCAGCAGTTTAAGATTGAGTTTGAATGTGAATTTTTAGGTTCTGTTAATACTCTTATTAGTCCAGCAAAACTTAAGAATTTAGTATATGATGAACCATTAAAGAGAAATGCTGGTCTTGATATTTACGAAAATCCAAAAAAAGAACATAATTATGTAATTAGTGTTGATGTAGCACGTGGTTTAGGTAATGATTATTCTGCATTCATTGTTTTTGATACTACAGAGTTTCCATATAAGGTAGTTGCAAAGTATAGGAATAATGAAATTAAACCTATGCTATTTCCTAATATTATACTTGATGTAGCAAAAGGATATAATAATGCTTACTTACTGATAGAAGTTAATGACATTGGAGATCAAGTTGCAAGTATTCTTCAATATGACTTGGAATATGAAAATTTATTAATGGCTTCTATGAGAGGAAGAAATGGTCAAATAGTAGGACAAGGATTCTCAGGTAAGAAAACACAACTTGGTGTAAGAATGACAGCTGCAGTCAAAAAGTTAGGTTGTTCTAATCTTAAGACGTTATTGGAAGATGATAAATTACTTACTTCAGATTATGATATTATTTCAGAATTAACTACATTTGCACAGAAACATAATTCATTTGAAGCAGAAGAGGGATGTAATGATGACTTGGCAATGTGCCTTGTTATATTTGCATGGTTGGTTGCACAAGATTATTTTAAAGAAATGACCGACAATGATGTTCGTAAAAGAATTTATGAGGAACAGAAGAATCAAATAGAGCAAGACATGGCACCGTTTGGATTTATTTCTGATGGGTTTGAAGATATGGATAGTTTTGTAGATGGTGATGGAGATAGATGGCACACTGATGAATATGGTGATAGATCTTATATGTGGGACTATATGTAATGGAATTAAACGACGAAAATATAATTAAAGTTCTTGAAGAATTATTACCATACATCGAAGCAGATGGTGGTTCTTTACAGTATGTTGAAACTGAAGATAGTTATGTTAAGGTGAGATTAGGTGGTGCATGTGAGACATGTGCTATGAGTGTTATGACATTGAAGCAAGGTATTGAAAAAAAATTGATGATGGAAATACCAGATATTAAGGGAGTTATTCAAGTTCTATAGATGAATATAGAAGAACAGTTTGAATTGGGAGATTTACTTCTTGAAGAAAGAAGATGTAGAGTTTGTGGAGGAATAAAAAATTTAATAGATGGTTTTTATAAAACGCATAAGAATAGATTGTCATTACCATCATCATATGCTTATGAATGTAAGGCATGTACAATAAAAAGAATTGTTGCTAGTAGAAAGAATAAAAAACCTTCTAATGAATGGATATATCCAGATTGGTAATGTTCATGTATTGTTTCCCCATTGTAAAAAGACATTTTAATAAATATTTTTAGAATAAATTTGGATTACGAGAGGAATTAAGATGCCTATAAATCTAGCATCTCCTGGCATTGTTGTAAAGGAAGTAGACTTAACTGTAGGTAGAGTCGATCCAACATCAGGAAGCGTTGGTGGACTAGTTGGTCCTTTTGCACAAGGACCAGTAGAATTACCAACAGTTATTGCTAATGAAAATGATTTATTAAATACTTTTGGAAAACCAAGCAGTATTGATAAACAATTTGAGACATGGCTAGTTGCTTCATCATTTTTAGCATATGGTGGATCTTTAAGAGTTGTAAGAGCAGATGATGATAATTTATATAATGGTGCAGTTAATAATGTGGGAATTTCAACCACTGGTACAGAATTAAAAATTAAGAATGATGAACATTATGAGCAACTTGGTTATGATGATAATACGATTACTAATGTAACTGTTGCTGCAAGAAATCCTGGTTCTTGGTCTAATGGATTAAGAATAGGAATTATTGATGGAGAAGCAGATCAGTGTTTAGGTGTTACTAGCATTGGAAATCCTATTACAGGTAATTGGGTTGGATTTGGTGTTACTCAAGCATTTGCTGCTGGAACAATTTTACCTGGAGTTGGTTCAACATCTTTAATTGATGGATACTTAAAGGGAATTATTACTGGAGTCACTACTGTTGGTCTTGATGCTGCAGAAGGTATAGCAGGTACACTAGAGGTCAAAGTTCTTTCTCATGTAGTTGGTTCTACTGAAACTCCAGTAGATTATCAACCTAATGGATTATATAAGTTTTCTGTTGGTGTCGGATCTACTGCCACTGGTCCTAGTATTGATATATTTAAAAATGATGGTGATGTTGCTATTTCTAGAACCATGAATAATGTTGTAACTTCGGCAGATTGGTTTGATAAACAACTTCTTCATACTTCATCAGGAGTTCCTGGAACTGCAAGTACAATATCTGCAATTAGTTGGAATTCTATTGTAGAAAGACCAACAACTACAGATTTTGCTGCAGCAAGAGGTGCTAAAAATGATGAACTTCATGTCGTAGTAATTGATGGTGATGGAGAGATTACTGGCAATGCTGGTACTATTCTTGAAAAACATATAGGACTTTCTAAAGCAAAAGATGCTGAATTTTCAGCAGGATCTCCTTCTTATTGGAGAAAATACCTGAAGAATAATTCAAACTATATCTTTGGTGGTGGAGCTCCTGCAGGACTTTCAACAACTGGATTTAGTGCTGATTTTACTGAACAATCAGATATAGCATGGGATCAAAATGCAGATGGAATTATTTTTGGTGGATCTGGTGCGGTTAATTATAAGATTATTAACGGTGAAGATTACAGTGCAAACAGAAATCCTGACGGTACAGTCGGTCTTTTAACAACAGGAAGTTTAAAAGCATCAGTTGCTAAACTATCTACTGGTTATAAACTCTTTGAAAATGCTGATAATTATTCTGTTAATTTCCTACTTATGGGATCTGGAAATTATACTAAAGAGGAAACTCAGTCATTAGCAAATCAAATTGTTTCAGTTGTTGATGTCAGAAAAGATTCACTTGCATTCATCAGTCCATATAGAGGAGCATTCTTGACTGACACTGACGTTGGATCTGTCACTGTTAATAGTGATGAAGAAATAACAAACAATATTCTTAGTTTCTATGCACCAATAACATCATCATCATATGCTGTATTCGATAGTGGGTATAAGTATATGTACGATAGATTTGATAATGCTTTCCGATATGTTCCATTAAATGGAGATGTTGCAGGAACTTGTGTTAGAACTGACATTACAAACTTCCCTTGGTTCTCACCAGCAGGAACACAAAGAGGTGCAATTCTAAATGCAGTGAAACTTACTTATAATCCAAGTAAGTCTCAGAGAGATGTTCTTTATTCAAACAGAATTAATTCTGTAATATTCTCAGCAGGATCAGGAATTGTTCTATTTGGTGATAAGACTGCACTTGCAAAATCATCAGCATTTGATAGAATCAACGTTCGTAGATTATTCTTATATCTCGAAAATGCAATTTCTAACGCTGCTAAAGATCAACTATTTGAATTCAACGATGAAATTACAAGAACAAACTTTGTAAATATTGTTGAACCTTTCCTACGTGATGTTCAAGCAAAACGAGGTTTACAAGATTATGTTGTTATTTGTGATGAGACAAATAACACTGCTGCTGTTATAGATAATAATGAGTTTGTAGCAGACATCTTCATTAAACCAGCAAGGTCGATTAACTTCATTGGTTTAACCTTCGTTGCCACCAGAACTGGTGTTGCTTTTGAAGAAGTAATTGGTAACGTTTAATTCTACTAGAGGTACAAAAAATTATGCCAACACGACAACAACAAAACACTACTCCATTAAGAACAATTAGTGATTTTAAAAGTAGATTATCTGGTGGTGGTGCTAGACCGAATCTATTTGAAGTAGAATTAGCATTTCCAAATGCAGTAGGAATAGAAAATGATGTTTTACAAAAATCAAGGTTCTTAGTTAAAGCAGCCGCACTACCAGCATCTACGATTGCTCCTATTGATGTTCCATTCAGAGGTCGTATTTTAAAGATCGCTGGAGACAGAACATTTGAAACTTGGACTATCACCGTTCTTAATGATACAGACTTTTCTATTCGTTCTGCTTTTGAAAAGTGGATGAATGTTATTAATAAAATGTCTGATGCTACTGGATTAGTTGATCCAGAAACATATCAAAAAGATGCTACTGTTAAACAATTAGATCGTGATGGAAGTGTACTTAGATCTTATAAGTTCTGGGACATTTTTCCAACAAATATTTCTACCATAGATTTAAGTTATGAGACAACTGACACTCTTGAAGAATTTACTGTAGAACTACAGGTTCAGTGGTGGGAAGCTTATAAAGGTACTTCTGCCTCAGCTGGTGGTGAAAATATCAGCTAAATAGTGCTATAATAGTAGGAAAAAGATTATACTATGGCAAAACTTTTTGGCTTTTCTATTGGAGACAAAGAAAAGAAGTCACCTTCTGTAATATCCCCCGTTCCTCAAAATAATGAGGACGGGGTTGATAATTTTATTGCTAGTTCCTTTTATGGATCTTATGTTGATATTGAAGGTGTATATCGAACTGAATCAGATTTAATTAAAAGATATAGAGAAATGGCATTACATCCTGAGTGTGATGGTGCCATAGAAGATGTTATTAATGAGGCAATTGTTAGTGATTTGTATGATTCTCCTATTGAAATTGAACTTTCTAATTTAAATGCTAGTGATAAATTAAAAAAAATAATTAGAGAAGAATTTAGAAATATTAAAGATATATTAGATTTTGACAAAAAATCTCATGAAATACTAAGAAATTGGTATGTAGATGGAAGACTATTTTATATGAAGGTTATTGATGTTAAAAAACCTGAAGATGGAATACAGGATCTGAGATATATTGATCCTATGAAAATAAAATTTGTTCGTCAAGAAAAGAAAAAGAATAAAAATGATTTCACTGTACGAAATAATGATGATACTAAAGTAATAAATCCAGAGATTGAAGAATATTATGTATATACACCAAAACCATCTTATCCATCAAATAGTATAACCAGTGGTGGTGGAAGTAAGGGAATTAAAATAGCAAAAGATTCTATTACATATGTAACTTCTGGTCTTGTGGATAGAAATAAAGGAACAGTTCTTTCATATCTTCATAAAGCAATCAAGGCACTTAATCAGTTAAGAATGATTGAAGATAGTCTTGTAATTTATAGGTTGTCAAGAGCACCAGAAAGAAGAATATTTTATATTGATGTTGGTAATCTTCCAAAGGTAAAAGCAGAACAATATCTTAAAGAGGTAATGAGTCGTTATAGAAATAAACTAGTATATGATGCAAATACTGGTGAAATTCGTGATGACAGAAAGTTCATGTCTATGATGGAAGATTTTTGGCTTCCTAGAAGAGAAGGTGGTAGAGGAACTGAAATTACAACACTTCCTGGTGGACAAAATTTAGGAGAACTTGCTGATATTGAATATTTCCAAAAGAAACTTTATAGAGCATTAGGTGTACCAGAATCAAGAATTGCTGCAGAAGGTGGATTTAATTTAGGACGTTCATCTGAGATACTAAGAGATGAACTTAAGTTCTC
>VTLG01005495.1_pt1 | contig 13399 bp, 14 predicted proteins | sample 4694571 | NCBI WGS metagenome assembly VTLG01 (sample SAMN12604809, study PRJNA352737) | marine metagenome | biome: ENVO:00000447; feature: ENVO:00000209|ENVO:00000569|ENVO:01000036; material: ENVO:00002151; isolation source: viral sequences binned using virsorter ... | reverse complement strand
CCGGACAGTGTCCCAATCTTTGAATTGCTCAGCTCCGATAATTGTATCATAGACAGCGGCTGCATAACCAGGCATCGTGCATTCCTGCCCGCTGAACCTGTTAGCTATCTTAACTTCTTTTTCTGGGTATATTTGACAATCAAATGGGACGTTTACTTGTTTACCGTACCAATCGATTTTTTTCTTTTTTGGTTTTTCGAACTTCATTTTTTCTCCTTTTTTAAAATCTTATAATATCCCAGGTCCCTTGTCAAGCTTGAAAACTGCCGGGCCCACCCACCCGCTTGAAACCTTACATATTATATAAATATATTTTTTTTCATATTAACTCATTAGGGCTTACTTAAGAACCCTAATGAGCAAAACCTGGCGCGCACGTGTAGGCCGGCCGCATGGCGCTGATTTTTCTCATTAATTCCTGATCCCAGATCCAAGTCTCTGCAACACCCGTAGGTTTCCAACATAACTCTTGGATCAGGGATCAGCTTGAACCCTTACATTTTATATAAATATAAAAAAATTTTTTTCTACTTCAAGTTGTATTTCTTTCTGCAACTTGTGGTTGCGTTTTTGTACTGCCAACCACAAGTTAGCTTAGGTTGATATTAAGTTTTTATAAATAATATATATCTTATATAATCCTATTGACAGTAATGTCAAGATAATATAAATTAATTTTTTATGCAACCAATTAAACAAAAGGATAAAGATGAGTAGAATAAGACTAAATCAAGAGTATCGAAATAAAATTGCTAATCGTATGAGAGTGCATATCGAGGCAGAAGATACTCAAGAGAAAGAAAAGTTTTTTCAAGAAAGAGAAAACTTTAAAGCACACCAAGATAAAACTTGGGAACTTGCCAAAGTATGTGTTGAAAGACAATATCCAAAAGAGGATGTTCAAATGGCACATTATCTTCAAGACAAATATCCAAACGTAAATACTATTGCAAAAGATAGTTGCTTTCATTTTGGCTACATGGGAAAACCAGAAGAAAAAGATGAAGAAGATAAATACATCTCTAAACATTTTGATTTCAGATTAAATGGCGACATTGATGGAATTGATAGACAAGATGAAGTTGAGGGTTATAAAGCAAGTTCAAGAGATTTTGGATATGCTTATTTTAGAGATGAACTAAAAGCACAAGACCAATGTAATCCAGATATTACTATTGAAATGGATAACAAAGATAGCAACCCACATTGGACAAAGTATCAAGATAATAATGACAAGTATCTTGGGAGTTCAAGTGGAAAAAATAATCTAACAAGTTATTCAGATCAATGGGATAAACAATACGAGTTAGATTTAATAGGTCGAGAATATTGTCGAGATAGACAAATTGCAGTTTCAAGAGAAGAATATAAAACTTTTGAAATGTGGCAACAGAAAAAAGGTCAGTTAATCATGGCACATTATAAATGGATTAAATCTGTTTTAAACCAGATGAAAGAAATCAAAATGGGTTTAAAAGGTTATAAATATTTAGATGAGGCTATTGAGTTATGTACTGAACTTGGGTTAAATGTAAAAGAAGATGAGGTCATAAGATGTAATTCTACTGGACTTGTAATCTATAATCCTAAAAATCTTGCTGAAAGAATAAAAGGCATGAAGAATAAAACTGTAACTAGAGAGCAAAAAATAGCCTTTAGAAAACAGTATGAAAAGGCGCAATCAGAAGTTGTAAATTAATTTATTTACTTCTTGCTATCTGGGATTAAATCTATATAATCCCAGATATAAAAACAACAACGAAAGGTAATATGACAATAAAAAACATATATAACATGAAAGATGGTCAAACTTTCATAATCAAATACACTAAACTAAATGGAGAAGAAGTTACTAGAAATGGTAAATTTATTCTTGGCAAATGTGGAGAGTATATTTCTAAAGCAGGAAATAAACTTTTTACATATTTTGATGTAGACCAATCTAGTGCCATGGGTGGAGATAGATATAGATCGGCTCGTGATACTTGGGAGATTAAATGATGTTTGGAAAAAATAAAAACGCAATTTTATATACTCACTTAATTATTAGAGTTAGAAAATATAAAGATGATAAACCTTATTTTAGTTTTCATAGTATGCCAGCGATAGCAGATGAAACTAAAGCAAGATTAACTGTGGAAAAATTAAATGAGTTAGCTGATTTGAGTGTAGAAGAAAATTGGCAAGAACAATTTTATACTGTTCCACTAACAATGTAATGATTGATAAAATATTATTAATCATAATTATTGCGCCGATTGTTATCGGCGCAGTTTTTTATTTAACACACAACAAAAAAGATAAATTACAAGATTGGAAACCACATGAATAAAAAACAAGAAGAACTTAAAGAACAAACTAAAATATTATTCAAGGTAGTTGATAAGTTAGAAAACAGAATTTCAACACTTGAAAAAGTTATCGGTAAACTACAATTAAGATTAGGTGATGTAGTTTTATATATTGATAAGAAAGAAGAACAATCATGAGTGAATTAAAATTATGTCAAGGTCCTAAGTGTCATACTTATTTTACACAAGATAGGTTGAAAGGAACTAAAGGAAACAAAACTTATCAAACTAGAAGAAGAAGTAGTTTTTATTATTTGAAAGGAAACGCGTGTTCTTTAAATTGTGCTAATGATTGGTTTGAAGAATATGGAGATAAAGCAATTGATCACTTTGGAAGAATAACTGAGCCTAAACATTTAACAGAAGAAAACGCGTGGGTTAAGGACTATGATTATAATTGGCGCAATGAGGGAAATGAAATGTCTAATTATAGATTTGTTAATAAGTTAACAAGGGAACAAAGACCATTGACGCAAGAACAATATCGTGATAAGAATTACACATTAAATACAGGAGAATAAATATGACAAACAATGTAGCATGGTGGAACTTACCAATCGATGAGTTAGAACAAATGGCTGACAAAGATGGTAAGATTAAACTAGAGACAAAGACTAAGACAATTAAATACAACAACAAGACAATCGAGATACCAGCATACTTTGCTAATAATCTTAGAGATGAAAAAGGTTTAAAGATGTGTACTCATACTAATCCTTATAGTGGTGAGAAGTGTGAGTTACCAGATTTTGCATCTCTTATTTATTGCAACATTAAAGATGCAGAGTGGACAAAGCATTATAATATAATGCAACAAGGTCTTACTTGGTTTCAGAAATACTTTCCGAAACAATACTACGTACTATTAGATTAATTACAGAACTCTTTAGTCAAGAGTGTTACCTGAAACGTGGCGCAATAAATCGCGCCACGTTTTTTTTTATTTACATTAAATGCACACGTCATAAAGGTCGGTAGAATTCCCTTACCCTATGCAAATACTACATATCTAATTAATGCATAGCTAAAGAGGTACCAATGCAAAAAATGCATAGCTTGAAAATTTTCGGGCCCACCCCCCCAAAACAAAAAAAAGGGGTCCCAATCTTACCCTTTATTGACTAATCCAGACGGTTAAGGTAAGGTTTTTTTCATTTTGGTTTTATATGAACGATGCAAAAAATATTATAAAAAATTTATCGACAGAAGAAGCAGATGAATTGGCCAGCATAGAACTTGACGAAGCCCTAGACCAGATGCAGAATTTGGTCAAGAATGACTTTTTAAATTTTGTAAAATATATGTGGCCCGAATTCATTGAAGGGGACCACCATAAGCTCATTGGCGAGAAGTTTAATGCCCTTGCTTCCGGTAAAATTAACAGATTAATCGTGAACATGCCTCCAAGGCACACGAAGTCTGAATTTGCGTCCTATTTACTGCCGGCGTGGATGATTGGCAGAAATCCAAATTATAAAATTATTCAAGCAACCCATACAGCCGATCTGGCGATTGATTTTGGTCGTAAAACCAAGAATTTGGTTGATGAGCAGAAGTATGGAGAAATGTTTAACACGAGACTTCAAGAAGATAGTCAGGCAGCAGGGAAATGGAAGACTCAACAAGGTGGAGAATACTTTGCAGCTGGTGTTGGCGGAGCGATCACTGGAAGGGGTGCTGATTTATTAATTATTGACGATCCCCACAAAGAACAAGATGTTCGGGCTGATGGTAAATCTTTTGAGAAAGCGTGGAACTGGTATATGGCTGGTCCAAGACAACGTCTTCAACCTGGTGGTAAAATTGTAATTGTAATGACTCGTTGGTCTACGAAGGATCTGACTGGTCAATTAATTAAATCCATGTCCTCGGACGAAGGTGATGAATGGGATATCGTAGAACTTCCGGCTATTTTGCCTAGCGGTAAACCCGTATGGCCTGGTTATTGGAAATTAGAAGAATTAGAGAAAACAAAAGCCTCGATCCCCGTTTCCAATTGGAATGCCCAGTATATGCAGCAACCGACAGCTGAAGAAGGGGCCATTATAAAACGAGAATGGTGGAAAGATTGGACGCATAAGGATCCACCTAAAATTGTTTACACGATTCAGAGTTACGATACCGCTTTTCTTAAAAAAGAAACGGCTGACTTTTCGGCAATTACCACCTGGGGTGTTTTTAAAACCGAAGACACCGGTCATAGTATGATTTTACTCAGTGCCTTTAAGGATCGGTACGAATTTCCGGAAATAAGGAGAGTGGCGCTCGAAGAGTACAGATATTGGCAGCCTGATATGGTTATCATCGAGGCGAAAGCTTCGGGGATTCCACTGACGCAAGAACTTAGACAGATGGATATCCCGGTTATTAACTTTACTCCGTCGAGAGGAAATGATAAGCATGTAAGAGTGAACTCAATCGCCCCGCTTTTTGAGGCAGGGAGAATTTGGGCACCGAAACACGAACACTTTGCTCAGGAAGTGATCGAGGAGTGCGCGTCGTTTCCATATGGCGATCATGATGACTATGTGGATAGTACCACACAGGCACTCATGCGTGTAAGACAGGGGGGATTGGTAGAACACCCCGAGGATTACAAAGAGGAAAAAATTGTAAGGAGCAACCAATTGAAATATTATGGCTAGAAAAATCATTATTGGAGAAATTTTAAATCTCATCAAAGGTCTTGGTGGAAATCCCAATAAATTCATGGGAACCAGAAGCAATATTACCTTTTTGGGAAAAGGGCCAAAAGAAAACCTGTTTCAGGGTCCAATAGACATTGAAGGCATGGTACAATCCGGTTTCCCGCTTCAGAAAGTTATCTCCGAGGCGGAAAGTGCTGGAGGCTATGTAACAGCCGGCAAATTAAACGATTTACAACTACAACGTCTAAAAGATAATTTAATTTCACTTAAAAAAGCGTACAAACCCGACCAGATTCCTAACATCACAGATCTGGGAACAGGGACCGGGGGCCTGACACAAGAGGGTTTAGGGTCTTTGAGAACGAAGCAGCTTTTTGGAGAGCTCCCTGAAGGAGTTGAAGCATCAGAAACTATTTTACCGACGGGTGGTTTAATGGGTCGTATTAGCGATCGGATGAAAAAAATTAAAGACATGTCCGATGAGTTAGGACAAATTGGTAAAGGCGAGGCTGACAAAGCTATGACTTACGAATTTTTAGATCCTGCGGCCGAAAAAGCATCTTATGCAAGTAGATTTAATCCAAAAAACGAAGTTCACGTGAATAAAGCAAAAGCGCTATTAGAAGACCCTCAACTTAAAGGAGTTTACACAGAAGCAGAAGTAAAAAATGCTTACGATTTTGATGGTTTGTATCAACATCATTTTGATAAGGGCCAGGTGGACCTTGCACGGTTCTTTGAGATGGAAGGACACAATATTCCGCAGATGAGAGCATCTGCTAGAGACGCATTACTGCAGCTCATGAAAAAAGAAAAAGGAGCTCCAGGATTGGAGGTCGGTCTGAGAGATTTTGTCGACAAAGTGGACTTTAAATACATTAGCGAAGGCGGCGGAGGCCGAGCAGGCGATCCAATCAACTTAATGGCAAAATATTTTGGAAAAGCGGCAACAGAAAATTTACCGAAGAACGCGACTAAGGAAAATATCGATAAATTTACAGATTTTATTATGAACGTAAGAGATGCGAGGGGAAGAGGCATTAACGATCCGTTCTTTGACAGAGATACAATTGACTTTAGAACATTTGAAGGATTTGCTGATGACTTACCTTCTTTTAAAACTGGTGGAAGAGTTCCCTACATGGCAGGTGCTTTAGTTAGAGGTGGTAAGATGGGTTATCAAGCTTTACGTAAGTATGGTATCGAAGCAGAAGACATCACAAGATTATTTAGAACTCTAGGAAAAGACAAAATTTTACAAGGTAAAGAGAAGGCAATGTACTTCCGACAGTTACATAAAGTTTTAAGAAACCCTGATGACTATCCAGAGGGAATAAGAGACATACAATTAAAACTAGGTTTGGATGTAGGATTTGGTTTCAAAGGTGGTGGTCTAGCTAAGATTCTGGAGGTATCTCCTTTTAAAACTGGTGGAAGAGTTGGTTTTAAATGGGGCTCAGGCTTATCTAAAGCTTTACTAAAAAGAATTAATAAAAAAATGATTAAAGACGCTGTTGATGATATTTTTCCAACAGGTGATTATAAAATGGATGCAGAATTAGCATCAGAAGCTTTGGTTGAATTAAACCCAAAACTTTTTGGCGGTAAACTTCTGGATGATCTTGATGATGCAGCGAGATCGGATGTTTATGGTCTGGTATTGGGAGAAGTCCAGACGAGGTTTGGACTACAACTTAAAAAGAACAGAGGCATAAAAAGTTTAATAAAAGGTGTTGATGAAAAATTTGGTGAAGGAACACTTAAAAGAGCATCGGAGTTACCAAAAGGAACTAAATACGAAACTCTAGAGGCTGTTAAAGATTTTGAAGCAAGAAATAAAACAAATTATCTTGGTGCAAGGACAGGTGCAGGCGAGGATTGGAGAATAGCTGCTATGAGACCTGTTAAAACAATGGCAGATTTAAAACACAACATAGTTTTAAAATATCGTGGCAAACTGGACGATGACCTTTTAGATCAAATATTAGCGGATAATAATGAACAAAGAATAGCCGAAGTGTTAGCAACGATCGATGAAGCATTAACCATGCAAAGAAAAGGCATGGGCTCAGACGCAATCATACAATCTTTCAGAGATTCATGGAGAAGAAAACCAAGTGCATCCGGTGGTCTAGCTAAGATTCTGGAGGTATAATGCCAAAAAAAACTGCTCCTAAAAAATATACATGGGCAAATACTTCACCATCTTTTAAAACATGGTTTAATAAATATTATCCTGGAATAGATTATGATACTCTTTATTCAGAAGATAAGTTTTTAGTTAGAAAGAAGTTTGATAAAAATTTAAAACCAGTCAATGGTCACTTAACCGTAACCGAAGTTCAAAGAGATGCAATTAGAAAAACAACCGAAGGATTCTCAGACTTTAGTAAGAAATATGGGGGAGATATAGCAAAGTTAAAAAGTGCTCTTCAGTCTAACCCCGATCGATTTTATGATGCTTTAAAAAAAGCAGGTATAAATGTTTATATGGTGGGCGATCAGTATAGATTTGCTAATACAGGTCCAACAAATATAAATAAATTTAAATCTGCATTTGAAATAAAACTTAAATATAGTGTCGCTCAGTTAAATAAAGCTGCACAGACTAAGCATAACTTAAATTTTAAGCAATTAACAGACGGTCAACAAGACAACATTAGAGCACAATTAAGTCAGGGGGTTAAAATTAAAAAAAGAACGGTTTTTACTCCGTTACCTAAAGGGTCTCAAATTAAAGTTTTACAAGAATTTCCTGATGCTAATTTTGATCTTTCTAAACATGGCTATGATCCAACTACGGTCAAGGGAAAGGGTCAAAATATAAATGTAAAAAATTATATTGACAGAGGATTTAAACTTAGAGATTTTAAACCTTTATCTAAACCTACTCAACAAAGGATTATAGGTAAATTTTCCGAAATACCTAAAGATCAGTGGGATTTTAAAAGATTTCAGTATGGACTTCCATGGAAAGACCAAGACACCTTACTGCAACGGATTCGAACGCATGCAGCTGATCCAAAACCTTGGAGATATGCTTTTCAATTAAAATCGCCAGGAGCATGGATGCTGGCTCAAATGGATAGAGCCATTACTGATCATGGAGACACTCGATTTAAAAGTTTATTAAATGAAAATGGAAGAGTAATTGGCATGAAAGATAATGGAGTTGCCTATTATGCAAATAGAAATGTGGCTCCTAGTAATTTTTCTAAATTAATTACTTCTCATCCTAACTTTAATGAAGTACAGAAAATTATAGATATCGCAGCTAGGGCCAATACTCCATTAACTAAATTGAAAGATGCGCCTAGCCGAGCCCTAGTAGAACTATTTCCAGAAGGATTTAATGCTAAAAATTTATCATTGAACCGGTTACTTGCTTATGCGTATAAGCATAAAGGATTAGAAGCAACTAAGGCTGCTATTCAACTACATCATATTGAAGCATTGAAGGCGGGAGGTGATCCCATTAGTGCTAAAAATATTCAGCCTTTAAGAAGGGATCTTAATATGTTAGGAGAAACGATTGATAAGTCTATTAGGGGAACGTCTAGAAAACTTCCAACTCTAGAAAGAGTTCCTGAGTTAACAGAAGCAGGAGTTAAAGTTAAAGTAGGGGATGTTGTTTATGGTGGTGGAACTCAGAATATTTCTAAAATTTTAAAACAGGAAACAGAAGCATTATATGAGCCCTTAAGTAAATATAAACCTAGAGATTGGAAATCTCTTCAAAGTTGGATAACAAAAAGTTTTGCAACAGGTTCCGCAGCTGATCAATTCACAATAGCAAAAGTTTTAAAGTGTCCCGTCACTAAGGCTGAGGGAGGGAGAATTGGTTATGCACTGGGAACAGCTACTATCAACTGTGTTACTACAAAACTAAGAGAACAGCCTCTAGAATCAACTAAAGCTTTATCTACCCTTGATGAAGGAGCAACAGGCATTCTTGGAAAAATTAGAAATACAGCCAAAGGATTTTTAGGAGCACTCGGAAGATTTGGCCCGGCTGCTGGAAAATATGGCGCGATAGCTGCAGCAGGTGCAGTTGCTCAACCACTCGTTAAACAATTCATGAGCGATGATCCATCAACTTATTTAACTGATCCTGATCAACAAGCAGGACTGCTGGATGCATTAATCGAAGGAGAAAGACCAAAACCTAGAAGTGAGATTTTAGATTGGGGTATGGGAGCAGGACAATTGGGTGCAACAGCAGCCGCGGTCCCTGGTTCCGGAGCCTTGTACAAATATAGAAGAGGACTGTCAGAAGCTAAAATTCCTAAAGCAGGTCCAGTTAGTGAAGCAGGTTTAACGGCCGGAGATTATCTAAGTAGACACAAAGAAAAATTATTGGGTGGTGAAGGTCGAGGTGCTGCGCCTCAGTATGGAAAACTTAGAGCGGGTGCAGGCGTTGGAATGAAATTACTTTCAGGGATGTTTACTCCCGCAGGACTTCTTGCAACAGAGCCATTAAGAATTGCACAACAAAGAAGAGAAGGAGAGAGCTGGGGAGAGATAGCGACAGATCCATTTACATGGATGGGACCAGCATTCGCACCGAGCATGACAAAAATTGCAACTGCTGGAATGAAAAAAGGTTCTCTATTACCTAGACTTTTAAGACTAGGTATTAGTCGAGGAGCTTTAGCAGCGATGGGTCCAGTGGGTTGGGTAGGTCTTGCAGCTTCTCTAGGTTGGGAAGGTAGGAAGCAATATAGCGATTATAAAAAAGGAAGAGGCTTCTTTGCAAGTGACGAGGATTAATTATGATACCACTAGTTGCAAGAGGAATAGCAAGTTTAGCCGCTCGAATGATTTCGAGAAATCCTCGACTTGGAAAAAATTTAATCAGTCTTTTTAGAGGCGAGTCTTTTCCACAAAGAAACGTTAAAGCTATGAAAGATAGCGCTAAACATTTTAAAACTACATTCGCTGCAATGAAAAGAGATAAATTAGGTGGTCAATGGTATACTCCTAATCCTGAGCATGCGAGAGCTTATGCTTCGGGTCTTTTTAGTAAGGTTAAAGAGATAAAAGTTACTCCTGCAGAGTTAAAAGCTTTTTATAGGTACAAAGAGAAAATAAATAAAAGACCGATGAAATATAGTATGAAGAAGCTACTGGGGTTACCAAATCCACCTACACACGGTGTTACACCTTCACCACACCATGTTATTGTTCCAAGATATAAGCTAAAAACACTACCTTCAACAACCGATTGGTTGATAAAAGAGAAACTACGTAATCGGTTGTATGGTATACGAAGCCTTTTAGGAATTTAGATGATAAATAAAACATTAACTAAAAACATGAAGCATGTGAAATGGAAGGAGATCCCACCTGTAAAAGGGCCTGATTCACAGGGCTTGAATGTTCCTGTAAAACAAGTTAGAACAATAGAGAACTCGAGGAAAATAAATGGCAGATATAGACAAAGTTCTACCTAATGTAGAGCAAACGATAACAATTCCATCTGAAGAAGAAATTGTTACTCAGCAAGAAACAGGGGTAACTCAAGTTGGCGAAGACGATGTCAACGTCGAACAACAAGAAGATGGTAGCGTTGAAATAAATTTTAATCCCAATGCGGTTAACCAACCGGGCGGAGAAGGCCATTTTGACAATTTAGCAGATTTACTACCAGACGATGTCTTGGGAAGATTAGGATCAGAATTAAACGAAAATTACTCACAGTATAAAAATTCCAGAAAAGACTGGGAAGATACCTATACTAGAGGTTTAGATCTTTTAGGATTTAAATACGAAAACCCAACACAACCCTTTCAAGGAGCTAGTGGTGCAACTCACCCAGTTCTTGCAGAAGCGGTAACACAGTTTCAAGCACAAGCTTACAAAGAATTGCTGCCAGCAACTGGTCCAGTTCATACTCAAGTAATGGGTAGACCGGATCGACAGAAAGAAGATCAATCTGTTAGAGTAAAGAATTTCATGAACTATCAGCTCATGGATGTGATGAAGGAGTATGAACCCGAGTTCGATCAAATGCTTTTTTACCTCCCTCTCGCCGGCTCTGCGTTTAAAAAAGTTTATTACGATGAACTTTTAGGCAGAGCCGTGTCAAAATTTGTTCCGGCAGACGATTTAGTTGTTCCATATACTGCAACATCTTTAGAAGATGCAGAAGCAGTTATGCACACAATTAAAATATCAGAAAACGATTTAAGAAAAAAACAGGTAGCAGGATTCTATAGAGATGTAGAATTAAAACCTGGTTATGATACCGAATCAGAAGTTAAGAAAAAAGAAAGAGAACTGGAAGGGCTTAAAAAAACTAGAGACGAAGATGTATTTACATTGATTGAATGTCATGTAAATTTAGACCTAGAAGGATTTGAAGACATGGATCCTGAGTCTCAAGAGCCAACTGGAATTAAGCTTCCCTACATTGTAACTGTAGAAATAGCTTCCAGAGAAGTTTTATCAATTCGAAGAAATTATCAAATTGCTGATCCGCAAAAAAATAAAATTGAATATTTTGTTCATTTTAAATTTTTACCAGGTCTAGGTTTTTATGGATTAGGTTTAATTCATATGATTGGTGGTCTATCAAGAACAGCAACAACAGCGTTACGTCAACTATTGGACGCAGGTACCTTAAGTAATTTACCTGCAGGGTTTAAGCAAAGAGGTATTCGTGTTAGAGACGAAGCCCAAGCAATACAACCCGGTGAATTTAGAGATGTAGATGCCCCTGGTGGAAACATCAGAGATGCATTTATGCCTCTTCCTTTCAAGGAGCCCTCACAAACATTACTTCAGTTAATGGGTATTGTTGTACAGGCAGGGCAAAGATTTGCCGCCATAGCTGACATGCAGGTCGGAGACGGCAACCAACAGGCCGCTGTTGGAACGACCATTGCTCTCTTAGAACGTGGTTCAAGAGTCATGTCAGCCATACATAAAAGATTGTATGTGGCGATGAAACAAGAGTTTGGATTATTGGCGGCAGTTTTTAAAACTTATTTACCGCAAGAATATCCTTACGATGTTGTAGGCGCGAATAGAAATATTAAAGTTGCAGATTTTGATGATAAAGTGGATATCATTCCAGTTGCAGATCCAAATATTTTTTCTCAGACACAAAGAATTACAATGGCACAAACAGAATTACAGCTTGCAATGGCAAATCCACAATTGCATAATTTATACGAAGCATTTCATGATATGTATCAAGCAATTGGAGTGAAAGATATTGATAAAATTCTTCCACCACCACAACCACCTGCTCCAATGGATCCGGCTGTTGAAAATATTTTGGCAATGTCTAATAAACCTTTTCAAGCTTTCAAAGGTCAGGACCATCAAGCGCATATTACAACCCATTTAAATTTTATGTCGACAAACTTGGCTCGAAATAATCCGGTTGTACTTGGCGCATTAGAGAAAAACATTTTTGAACATATTTCTATGATGGCACAAGAACAGTTAGAAGTAGAAATGAGAGAAGAGATTGCTCAATTGACACAACTACAGCAACAACTGCAAGCGAACCCAATGATGCAGCAAAATCCTCAAGTTCAACAACAGTTGATGCAGATGTCAATGGCACTAGAGTCTAGAAAAGCGAAATTAATTGCAGAAATGATGCAAGAATTTATGGAAGAAGAAAATAAAATTATGGGACAATTCGGAAATGACCCAATTGCTAAATTAAAATCCAGAGAACTGGATTTAAGAGCTATGGACAACGAGAAAAAAAGAGAACAAGACCAAGAAAAAATTAATATGGATAGATCTAAGCAGTTAATGGGTCAAGAACAGTTTGATGAGAAATTAGAACAAAATGAAGATTTAGCTGAATTAAGAGCTGAGACATCTTTGGTTAAACAAGAAATGGCTAACGAAGTTAAACTGAAACAGGATAGAATGAAACAAAGGGATGTAAGAATCTTGAAAGGTCCTAGAAGATAGTATATGAATTAAACAAGGAGAAACATATGACAAAACAACCTACTGAGAAAAGATTACACACTAGTGGTAAAGAACTAGGAGTGGGCAAAGATGGATACCAAAAAGGTGGTATTACATTTAAAGCACCTTTAGGGCAACCAACTAAAAATAAAGTTAAAGGCCAAAAAGGAATGCTCGCTTCTAAAAGATCTGAAGTAAGCTGGTGGTAACATGGCTTGGTTCAGTTTAGCTAAGATAGCTTTACAGGCGGGAAGTAAGATATATTCTAACCGTCAGAAAACAAAAATGGCTATGTCTGATGCGCAATTGATGCATGCAGAGAAGATGGCCCGAGGAGAGGAAACTTACCAGGGCAAGCTTTTAGAGGCCCGGCAAAACGACTACAAGGACGAAATCGTTTTGGCGATTCTCACATTGCCCATAATTGTGCTCGCCTGGTCGGTGTGGACAGAAGATCCGGCG
>VTLG01015629.1_pt1 | contig 13401 bp, 12 predicted proteins | sample 4694571 | NCBI WGS metagenome assembly VTLG01 (sample SAMN12604809, study PRJNA352737) | marine metagenome | biome: ENVO:00000447; feature: ENVO:00000209|ENVO:00000569|ENVO:01000036; material: ENVO:00002151; isolation source: viral sequences binned using virsorter ... | reverse complement strand
ACAGGAGACTGAGGAGCAGGTTGTTCGGGCCTGGATGAACTCGTCTGGTCATCGAGCGAATATCCTGAACCGTGCCTGGAAGTTCATTGGATATGGTCGATCTGCCTGCGGAAGATACCACACACAGCAGTTCAAGTAATCAAGGATCAAACATGAAACTATTCATATGCGGACCAAGTAGGTCTGGCAAGGATACCCTTGCGCAAATCTTTTCAGAGAAGTGTGGCATGTCCTACAAGTCATCTTCTCAAATTGCCCTTGATCACTTCATGAAAGATGAGCTGTTTAATCGGTACGGCCTCCACTACGAATCTGATGAGGCTTGTTACATGGACAGATTCAATCATCGCGACAAGTGGTTTGAGATTATTAGCATGTTCAACTCATCCGACAAGACCCGCCTGAGCAGAATGGTCTTCAAGGACAATGACATCTATGTCGGCATCCGGTCCAGGGAGGAGTTCTTGGCATCGCGTAGTCTTGCGAACCTGAGCGTCTGGGTTGAGGGTCAATTCGGACCCAGCGGTGAGGATGAGTTTTACAACTACCTCGTCATGGAAGATGACTGCGACATCACTATTACAAACACGGGTACTCTTGATGAGTTAGAAGAAAAGGCCGAGGCCTTATGCCGCATACTAGGAGTTAGGGATGGCGAGGCAAAGGAAGGTGACGAACAAGGAGCTGAAAGCATGGGCGAAGAAGCACAAGGGCAACAAGGATGTTCAGGCCCTTGTCGCGGAGGTTCGCAGGCTTAAGAGGCATTTCCAGGGGGAGATGTTTCGTCCCATGTCCGAGGCTGCTGAGCATGCTGGAAGGCGTGCCGCGATTCTCATTAGCAAGATGAAGGTTGAGTCAGCCATCATTGCAATGGAGTCATGTGGCGAGAGGCAGATCGCCCTCTACTATGAGTTTGTGGACGTTCCTGTCTCCAAGCTTTCTGTGAGTGCCCTTGTCCAGAGATCGTTTCAGTGCGGGGGCATTGAAACTGTTGGTCAGATATTGATCATGACTGACAGTGAGCTTATTGCAAAGTGCAAGACGATTAGCGAGAAGCATATCGAGCAAATCAGGCGAGCACTTAATCGACTGGGCTGCTACCCATGTTCTATCGAAGATCCTGATGCTGATTAGCAAGGAGCAAACATGCCAATCTTAAGAAGCAGAGTCGACAAGCAGATCGAGGAAACAGCCGCCAAGATCAATCAGGAGATTGGCAGCGATAATAAGTATGGATCAACAATACTCACATACATTCTCATTCAGGTTGGGACCATCTTGCTGAAGAAGCTGCTTGAAAGAGTGATTGCTGACAACGGCAAGTCAGTCGTCGAGCTGGCAAAGAACATGTCAGATAACCTGGATACAAAGAGAAGGGCCTTTGGCGATGAACAATAACGCTCTTATTTTGCTGGCCTCCTGTGGCTTGCTCGTTCTGTTTTCCGACCAGATTATTGCAGGTGCTAAGTGGGCAATGGGTGCAGTTAGCGTCACGAGGGAAACGCATTCCGACCACAAGTCTTTCGAGGAGATGGTGAGCTGCTACCTTAGCGACCCGGCAAACGAGGGTATGGCAGATGCGGTCAGGAGCGTTGTCAAGGAGGTGTCGTCCTACTGCTACCTCAAAGAGCTGGAAGAAGGGGGCATTATCAAATGAAGAATGTTATCGGCGTTGCGATGATAGGCGTTGCGATCTACGCACACATATCACTCGTGCCCAAAAATATTGTACCGGAGTTCACTACGCCTGATGCACCAGTTCCGACCGGACAGGTCAAAGAAAAAGTCATGGATCTTAAGGACGGTTTTTCTGAAGGCGAAAAGATACGTGGGTTATTTGCCGCTGTTTCGCAGGAGATCGGTACAAACGAAAGCCTTGCCAAGATATCCCAGGTCAAAGAACTAAATGAAAAGGCGTTTACCCGATACCTGCCGATGGCTGGTTTCTCGCCTTATCCAGGCCTTGGTAACCGGCTTGATGAATTCATCCTTGAGGGGATCGAAACTGACAACATCACGCCTGAGGTAAGGGACCTCCTGGTTCAGAGGTACATGGCTCTTGAGTGGCTCGCTCAAGGAGGCAGAGATGACGGACCTTAACTACGATCACTATTCATCGGGAAGAGTTATCGGGACCATCGAGGACCCTGAGGCTGAGGAGATATTTGACGACAGGTCCAGGTATGAAACCTTTAGCCACATGTGCGATGACCTAAGTCAGTGGAGCCCTGTTGTCGAGGAAGGGCTTTACCTGCCATTTCTTGCAGTCATTCGATGCGAGGCCAGAGAGAAAGGCATCACAGGCAATGACGCAGAGTTGAGCCAAAAGGTTAACCCGTGGCCGGAGAGTCAGACAACGGGTGACTGTGTTAGTCATTTCGTCAGGGCGGCATGTGATGTCGCACGCAGTATAGATCTGGAGTATGAGGGTGACCATGAGCGATGGGATACACGTACTGCTACTGAGCCAATTTACGGACATCGAGGACACAGAGGTGCTGGAGCCAATTGCAGTAGACTGGTTGACTTCGTGCGATCCTCTGGGGGAATGCTCCTCCGTAAGCCATACGACATCGACGGCTATGGACGCCTGGATCTCTCCAAGTATAACGCAAGTGTGGGTATCAAGTGGGGAGGATCTGGGGTCCCAGGTAGCGTCGTCGCCGAGTGCAAGAAACATCAGATCATAGATTCGGTGAGAGTCAGGACAAAGGAGGATGTGCTTCAGGCCTATCGTCAGGGGCATAGCGTTGGCGGCTGCTCTTCACTTGGCTTGTCTCGTGTGAGGAATAAAGATGGTGTTTCATCAGTGAGCGGAAGCTGGGCTCACGCGATGCATTCTCATGGTCTTGACGAGAGAGAGGAGACTATTGGGAAGTACGGGTGTCCATTAATCCTGATTCAGAATAGCTGGGGTGCATGGAACAGTGGCCCCCGAAAGATTCTTAATACAGACATCCTGATACCAAAAGGTTCTTGCTGGTTCCCTCTGGATAAGTACATCAAGTATTACAGCAACTCTTGCTTTGCACTGACTGAAGCAAATGGATGGAAGGCAAGAAAGCCCGTTACGATTGGGCACTCAGCGTTTGGCTAACAGACAACCGACTCTTGGGAGACAGTCATGAGGGGATGCATTATTTTGATGGCCCTATCCTTCGGTGGTATAATGTCACAGACTGCCCTCCACAACGGCTTTACGCCATATGTTGTGGTTGGTGCCAGTTACACAGAACCAGAGAACTCTCCCCCTCCCGATCCCAAGAGTGAGACTTGTGAGTCTTGCAATGGAACTGGGAAAATAGGAGATGGCAGAACTGTTTTCACCTGTGCCATATGTGACGGCACTGGGAAGATTACTAAGCAGAAGGCCGAGGACTTGAAGGGGATCATAGAGTTCCGCACCAAGGAACGAGACAAGTTGTTCCAGCCAAGGGGGGAGGAGGCGGGAGACCGCCCTGAATCTTAACCGCGACCTGTGGGGTTCACAGGTGTTATTTTGAGTGAACAACGACTAGAGACTTCTATGAGGGCAGATATCGAGGCCCTCAAGGTAAACCACAGAAACCTAGATGAGAAGATTGATTCGTTAGCTGGCTCTATCAGGGGCCTGGCAGAAAGACTTGACAGACATCACACCGATTCGGTCCAGAGGATGAAGACTCCATGGGCCAACATTATATCAGCTGCCGCTGTTGCAATTACAATCATTGCCGGTCTCTCCCATAGCTGGATTGCACCGATACAAAAAGACATAGTTAGACACGAAGAGGTTACTAAAGTTAAGATCGAAGGCCTGGAGGGCAAGGTTGGAGAACTTGAAAGCGATCTTGTCAGGGACTACGGTGAGCTTCACTCTGACCTTGACCGGATACTAGAGGGACTAGGCAGTAAAGACTGCCAATGCACAGGAGGTCGAGATGGATCTTAAAACAATTTTAGTTGCTGTTCTCAAGAACTGGAAAACCACGAGTGCTGCAGTCGGGATGATCATCGTTGCGATTGGCCCGGCATTGCGTGCAATCCTCGACGGCGACCCAAGCACTTTGCCTAACTACAATGTGCTGGTGCCTGAGTTGATTGCTGCCGTTGCACTGCTGTTTGCAAGGGATGCGGACAAGTCATCCCAGGACTCGGGAGTTCGATAGATGAGATTTCTCAAAGCAATCAAAAGGCTTAGTCCGGTACGCCTTGCCAAGTTTATAGCGGCTGTTACCTTTGACCTTTCGTTCAATGGGTTTGCAAGCCGTGAAGAGGCAGGCAGAAGGTACAGTATATGCAAGCGGTGTCCGGCACTTGATCGCGAGGCAAAGGTCTGCCTTGAATGTGGCTGTGGAGTTAATCCAAATGCCCGTGGTCGAAGCAGGATCGCCGAAAAGGTATACTTCCAGGGGCAGGGATGCCCTCTCAAGAAGTGGTAGTGGGGCTGCAGGGCGGCTTAGTAAGTGCTGCTGGATCAGTGCAGCCATAGGCCGCCTTGTTTTTATTATCCTGCGTCATACTCTGGAATGCCATCCTTGGTGTCGCAGTTCTGGTCGAGCTTGCGATCTTCAGAGGACAGCTCACTGAATGGACTCAATGGAATCTGTGCATTTCCCTTGTTGTCTTCGAGCCAGCTTATTGTCAGCTCTGGGAACACGCAATTGCATGGACTCTCAGGTAGTACGATTACTCCGTTTTCGTCCATATTCGGCGGGTCTTCAAAGTATTTCTCATAGCAGCAGCCTGGAAAACCTTGGTGTCTTTGGTAGGGATCGGGACCTGCAAGCACTCCAACGGCATGCAGTTCTTCAATTGAAACGGGAATAGAGCCTTCGTATATCCAGCTGGCAGCTTTCTTTATGACATTCTCCCAGTCGTTTGGTCCTAGGCAGTCTTCCCCGTTCGGATTCTCAGGAAAGCTTAGTTCGACTCCACTGGGCTCCTCTTCAGCTCCAGTAAACACTATGTCAAATACCTCGCTACAACCCCCCGAGCATCCCGGCGGCCTTGGTTCACCTTCAGGGCAATTGGCTTCACCTGGGTATGCGGTTCCATTGCAATTGCAGGGATCGCAGGCAAACTTTCTTCCAAGTCCCGACCAATCAATCTCAGGGATTATGTATTCATTTTCACAAACCTGGTAAGCATTTCCAGGTTCATTGGTATCTGCAAAAGCTATGATCCCTTTGTTTGGGTAATCGTCATTGAACGGATTGTCATCGTTATAAAGACCCCCTGGTCCGTAGCGACGTGATAGAGGATGTATAAGCTCTGCTACATTGGCACGGAAACTAAGAACGGCAATGCCTTCGCTATCGAACCCTTCCTCGCAGCCAAAGTTTACCCCAAACATTCTTGTCGTGGTTTCTGTGTCATATTCATGGACATAAGTGGGCGGATAGCAATCGCCGTCTCCGTCTACGCCACTCCTGTAAGGCTCTTGCCCTCTCCAGCCCTCAATGGCATTGACCGGACCAATCTCTACGTGGGTCACCCTCGCCTGCATGCCATCAAGTTTGTCTGGGTGAATGCAGCAATTAAGTTGTCCCACATTGCACGGCGATATTGTCAGGTCTTCGCATTCACACCTGGCATCAGTAATTTCCCCGTTCTCATCCACCTGGCATCTCACGTTTGTCGGTGTGTTCACCGGCCCATCACAGTTTGCCTCCCAATCGTAATACGGATTTACGCCATTGTTCATCGGGTTGCTGGTGGCTTTATTAATCGCATCCTGTGGGCTGGTGAATGGCTCAAACTTGTTTGGCCATGGCCCTGCACCAGTGCATGGATTGGGTCCATTCGTTCCGCAGTCTGGCCCATCTCCATAGCCATGCTCAGGTTCTACCCGGAAGTAAACGGAGTGAGCCTCAAAGTTTACTGGGTCAACCAGAAAATAAAGATCATACTCAATCGAAAACAGCCCGCTTTGGATTGTGGTTGTGGTAGACGATGATCCAATCCCTTCAGTTACTTGAGATTCAAACTTGTAATAGATAGTAGCAGTTCTAACGTAGGCTGGCTTAACTTGTATCGAAGTCACCTGCCAGGATGCTTCCCAGAAATTTCCCACGCTATCTCCGGGCTGCGGATTATTGGTCACGCTATACCAGGGCCACTTGCACCTCTCCGGTTTAAGCCAAGCATTAGCAGGGCCATCAGCATCGTCGGTGCCAGGCCAGATTGCATCCTTCTCTCCCATGTCGTACATGACAGAGCACTTCTCGGCCTCTCCCGCAGAGTCCTTGCAGGCCAGCGGTGCGGAAAGTGCAACCCTCACGTTAGCACCTGGCGTGGGGCATCCTGAGACTGGCCAGTAACATATCTCATAGACCGGCAGAGTTTCTCTTCTTATCCGGTTGGCTTGTGGCACGTCGCTTTGGTTAATGACCCACTCAACACAAATCTCTTCCTTGAGATCCCTCACCCAGTCAGTCCAGTTGTCAGGTAAGTTTGGTGGGCCTATGAAAAATGCCCTCTCTGAATATGTCTTGGGCTTACACAAGTCGTCGAGTGCATCCTCAGCACTGCTGAGTCTCTTTACCCATCCACGATAGACGCAGCAACTCTCCTGGTCACTCTGAAGAACGCACTTGCAACTATGGCCACACCAAAGCTCAGACTCACCGTCTAGCTTTATTGCCGTCATCATGGAATTGGAATCCATGTGTATCAGCACACGCTCGCCAGACTTGATAGAAGTCCCGCTTGGGTTCATTGCAAAGATCTTCTGCGGCACATTGTCCCCCAGCGGAAGACCTGTAATCTCGCTCTTGCCAAGGACTTCGCTTGCATGCCTGTAATCCCACTCCCTCTTGTGGTAGTCAAGGATGCTTCCGTTGCCAACTGCTGGGTCAACTGCGACAAGCGGCTTGAACTGACCCATGTCTTCCGACTTAACGACCTCATCCGCCTCGGCAACCATTGTCCACCTGTGCTGATACAGGCTCATCCAGGCCCCAACGCTTTCGTTGTAGTAGCATGGCATAATGTTATTCCATGCGTAGGCCCAGTTTCTGTTGCGAGGAGTCTCTGTGCAATTGTCGTCCGAGTAGTTGTTTTCCCCATAGAAGGAGTTGGCACACGGATAGTAGGGGTCGCTTTCGTTTCCGCTTCTCAGTGCCTCAGTGGCCCAGGCAGGGACGCCGGGAATAATAACAAACTGAACGGAGTCATCAGGATTGTATGACTTGCCCTTGCGTTTCTTGTCCTGGTTGACTCCGTACCTCACGTAGGTGTTGTCACTTTTGCTGGTCTTGATTTTTGGCTTTAGCTCAGTGCACCAGGCACCGCAGACATCAAGGTCCTGCATGTGCATTAAGCCGCCGAACTTATCGCCACCCTCAAAGCCCAGAAAATCCTCAACTTGCATGGGGGTCATGATTCTGAACCACCGCATGCCCCTGTCGAGGGTCGGCCTCTGGACGCTTGCGATCTGACCACCAGGGCCTTCAATCCAGTTTACGCCAGCATCACCCAGCTTAATGTTGTTTGAGCCAAACGCATTGTTCAGCTGTTCTGCAGTAAAGCTTCTGGAAGGCATTCTCTTTTCCCGCTAGTGATACTATTCTTCTTCTTCTTCTTCATCATCTGGGACAATGCAGCATCTCGAATTGTAATCAAACAACCGACTGAAGTCCGCTTCCTCATATGGAGGGGAGTAGTTGAGTCTTGTGCTTGTGTTTGACGACCCAACATAGAACATCCCACTCGCAACGGCCTTGGCCTCTTCTTGGACTTCTCCTTCATCAGGAAGAATGTCCTCATCACCTTCGTAGACAACGCCTACTTCAATCCAGTGATTGACAAAGAAATTGCCATGCTTCCAATCATCTGGGTGCAAGTAGTCGGGACACTCTTCTTCCGTAGATCCAGGGGGGCAGTCTTGAATTTGATTGCCGAGACACTGAATCGTCCCAAGCTCCCCGGTTGCATGCCACCGTCTATTCCAAATACCAATCTTTCCCTTGTACCAATTGCCCTCAGCTTCTTCCCCTATCCATTCTTGCAGCAGTGGCATTGAACTTGTCTTTGCCATGAATGTGTACTTTGCGTCATACACGGGACTGCTGTCAATTGATGCCTTTGCCCTGACATCCCCGTCGAGAAAGTACAGAGAGTGCTTTGGATAGCCAAGAAAACTTTCCGAATTAACCTTGCCCCTGCACTTCTCAATGTTCATCTCAGGGTATTGCGGCAAGTTAGCCCAGGTGATATCTATCTGCATGGTCTGGAACAAGATTCCAGGCTGTTGTTCATTTGGAATTTGTTCAATTAAGCCAGCCTCAAAACCATCCCAAGCCAGCTCTTCATGCAGCTGTCCAGCCCCCATGTCCCATCCGTATCCAGACTGTCGTGCAAGGAATGAAAACTTTTGGTCATCCTTGCCAACCGCCTGCATCTCAACCTTGGGTCTTTGGGCGTACTGAAGGTATGTATTAGCAGGGATTGAGATTAAGTCATTAGGATCTTTGCACTTGTTTGACAGTGCGTCGACTGATGTCGGATGCGATCCTATCCACTTGAATCCATTCGTTGCAGTCCAGCCTATCTTCCATCCGTATTTAATATCAAGCTGCACCATAAGACTGTCTGCACGATTTTTACCGTCAGAGCCAGGACAAGCATATTCAAACGGAGGATACTGGATCACTGAGTTGTCATTGTAATCCGAGAAGTCCTTGTACAAACCACTTTGAAGTCCAACCTGGTAGACAGTCGAACTGCTGTCGACCGGCTTCATCGAGTAGCTGACCGGCCATAGGTTGGCATAAAACTCCTCAGACGCCGTGTTTTCAAGAGAGGGTCCAAAGAACCATGTGTTGTATGGCTTGGCGACTTTTTCTGGGTAATAGCAGCAGGCCTTAACGTCGTCGATGCAAGGCTCACCATTGTCATCTGCACCTTCTTCGCCTTCTACTCCACATGTCTTGGAGATAGCCCACTTCCCAAACATGATGGCAAGGAATTCACTCCTGGCATGAGATGGAAGTATCCAGCTAATTGAAGCTGAAGGTCCAGAGTTTTCGCTGTAACCCTCCGTCAGTCCCCCCGATTTAATTGTTGCATACTCGCCTGTAATCGGGAGATAAACACCTGTACCCGGCTGGGGTCTGACTTCTTCTCCACTCATAACAAAATCTTTCCTGATAGACTATTGTTCCAAATCGGCATCTGGGCCTACGCCTGCGGCGTCAAGATCAGGCATCCCCGCATTGATATTAGCGTCTCGGCGTAAACCCCTGATCTCATTGATCAACTCATCTTGCTTAGTGTGAGTTATTCTTTCGCCGGGAGTGACTGCACCGCCTGCCTGGATTGCATTGAAGAACTGTGCTGCATCAACGAGAGACTGACCGCGATCTGCTGTTGTAGGTGTATCTGGCTCGAACACGCCCGTGTCCATTTGGCCCCTCGCCTGTTTTGAAAGCCTGTCTTGGAGTGCCCTAAGCTGCTTTTCGTACTCGGCCAGTGCTGCCCTCTCCTCGTCCATCTTCTCCTGTTCTTTACCAGTGTCGGCTTTGCCCGAAGCAATATCCTCCTCGACTTTGCGAACAGCTTCATTTGCTTTCCTGGCAGCCTCCTCAAGACCAGCCCTTATTTGCTCGATGGCTTCTGTATTGCTGAGACCTGCAAGCTCCTTGCCTATCGCTTCAAGTTCGTTGTTGATTTGTTGTGCAAGTTGTGATGCACCGTCCTGAACGAGTTGTTTTACATCACCAGTAAAGCTACCAGTTGTAAAAGCAAGCTGGCTCATTCCATCAGCAATCAGGTCTTGCTGGCTCTTTCCGGTAAGTGATTCACTAATCTTGTTGCCCGCTCTCAGGGCTAAAGCAGCTTGACCAAAGACACCGCCGAACATGCCAACACCAGGTACGTTCGCAGTTTTCTCAAGAAGGTCGGCAGCTACCCTCATTGACTCGATGATCCCTTTAACAATGCTTTCAACTAAGATATCCCTTAGTGTACCGAAGACAACACGAAGGGACTCAAGGAGAATTTTTCCCATCAGTTCTGCAATCTTCCTGAATGCAGTAACCAATACTTCCAGCTCCTGTACGGCAAGGCCAATTCCCTTTATCAGAGTTGCACCAACCTCAGCGCCAAAAGCGGCTGCGAATATAAAAGTATTCCTCATGTTGTCGAGGAAACCTTTAAGACTGTCGATCTTCAAGACTTCCTTGGCAAACGAAAATGCCTTGATGTTCATCAGGTCAAACCTGGTGACAATGATGTCCATCGTCGTCTTGAATTCTCGAAGTGCACCCCTGATAAATCCGCCAACAAAACCAACAACAAATGTATTTGTGGTTGACCACCATTTGATTGTGTTCTGGATTACAGGGAGTATTGCCGCAGCAATATTCCTAAACTCACTCGCAACTGAAATCAAGCTCGCCTTGAAGACATCTGTCCCCAAGAATTCAATGACCTTCTGCATCTGCTCATTGACTAACTTCAGGAAATCAACCGCTCCTCCTCGGAGGGGGGCTACTAAGAGAATCTTGATGCTCTCATACTTAGCCTTGATCAGGTCCAGCTGCCCGGCAGTCGATTCATCGACAAGCCTTCTTTGAGCGGCTACCACACCTTCACCCTCATTAAACTCCTGGCCGAGCCTGACAATTTTTTCAATATCTCTTATCGCCTCAGCACCACCAGCACCAAGAAGACCAACGAAGAACTGGCCCCTTGCACCGATGATCTTATCGAGATCTTGAAGCGATGCCCGCCCGGCACCTCCAAGCTGCTCAAGCAGATCAGTGAATCCACCCTCCTTGAATTGAGTCCTTGTTGCATCGAGGAACTCGTCAATGTAGTTCTCGGCAACATCGCCAGGCTTTCCGAGTGCACGGCCAAGGACCTTGTTAAGTGCCTGCTTTTGCTTTGGATTATTTGCTGCTGTTAAAAGCTCAGTGATACCTCTTCTAAGTGCAGTACCCGCCTTCTCACCCTTGAGGCCCTGTCTACCAAACTGTGCAGTGTATGCAGCCAGCTCTTCAATCTCGATGCCCGTTCTCTTGGCAACAAAGCCAGCAGACTCCAGAGTTTTTCCGAAGTCCTCAATGTCGATCTGTGCAACTGTCGATGCTGCACGGACGGCGTCTGCAACTTCGCGAGTCTTGCCCGCCGCAACGCCGAATGTATTGACTGCAGCGGTAATGATCTTTGCAGTCTCGCCAACCGACTTGTCAGAGACTACCGCAAGATCCAGTACCACCTTAATGGCAGGAGCTTCATCGCCAACGCCGAATATCTGATCCTGCTGAAAGCCTGCTTTGGCCAGGATGTTTGCGGCCTCGGCAACTTCAGTAACTGGCTTTGGACTTTCCTCCGCAGCCTTTAGCAACTGCTGTCTAAGGTCGATAAACTTCTGGCCCTGTCGATCCAGCAGCCCCATGTTTGAAGCAAGCTTTGTTACCGACTTGTCAAAGCCTATAGCAGTCTTTGTTACATCCCTAAAGAATGCAATCGTACCGAACGACGAGATGAGGGGCAGGTAGTAAGTTACCTGTTTTAAGCCCTGCACCAGCTGGTTTAACGGGGCCAGTGAAAAGGCGACAGCCTTGCCAATTCCCCTGAAGGCAAGCTCCGCCCCTGACTGTGCCACCTTTACCAGGCCTTCGGCAACAGCCGTGATAATCTTCACCCCTGCCTTGAGGATTCCAAGCGCAATATTAACGACACCTGAAAGCACTTTGAAGGCAACTATGGCACCGCCAACAATAACTCCTACAGCAGCAATGGCAACGCCAAATCCAGTGGCTGCAACCGCACCAAGTCCAAGTGCACCTGCAAGAAGCTTTCCACCTGAAGTTGCAACTGTGGCGATCTGCCTAATGAACAAAGTAAATCCATTTCCAGATCTCGCAATGTCAAATGCAAATGTCCTGATTCCATTTGAAAGTGCGTTGAGAGAGGAGGCTCTGCCCGTCTGTGCCGCAGACTGGAATATCGCACCAATCTTTTTAGACAGCTGACCAGCCAACATCTGAAGCTCCCCAAGCTCCGTCTTCATCTTGGCCGTACCAAGGCCCTTCTTCATAGCTGCTTGGATCTGTGACATTCGCGTCCTGATTGACTCCCAGGCCGCCTTTGCTTCTTTAAGATCCTTAAATGTCCTGCTGGGAAATCGCTCTATGTCTCGCCTAAGTTCCTTGATCTTCGATGCGGTCTGCTTAACCAAAAGATCCTGCTTCGGATCAACGATTTCAGCTTTGATGATACGCTGACCAGCCATGGACTTTAGCTTAATGGCAAGGTCTCTTGTCTTGCTGTTTGCCTTGGTCAGGTTGTCTATGTCTTGCTGCGAAACAGTCCCTGCTTTGCCAGCGTCTTTTGCTTGCTGAAGTGCCCTGATCCTTTGGAGCTGGAGGTTATAGCTCGCAGCAACCTCCTTCGCTGCGGCATTGAGCTGTTGCGAGTTTGCAGAACTGTCCTGAAGAAGCTTGCTGGCTTTCTGCTGTGCCGCCGCAGTATCATCAGTTGCCCTCTTGAGCGAGACGTTGGCCTGCAGCTTCTCCTTTGTTAGCCTGATTCCTTCACTTTCCGCCCTCAATTCTTCGCCTCTTGAAAGACGGTCACCTTGGTCTGCTGCCATTTTGGCCCGAAGCGCCTCCCGTGTTGCCAGCGCCGTGTTTGTTCTGAGCAGATCGTCTACAACACCCCTGCTTACGCCAGCCAGTCCGGCCAGCTCACCCTTAAACCTGCTTAACCTCTGCTCATCAAAGATCTCTTTGGTACTCTTGAACTTGCCTACTTGTTCTGAGTAATCCGCAGCAGAAACAAATAACGTATTGAGCCTCTGGGCACTGGTGTCGGCAGCATTGCCAACGTCCCTGACCGCCTCAGCTGCTGACTTCATGCTTTGCAAAACATCCTTGCCCAGTCCGCCGGGAAGGAATTCAGGCATTTTGTCAATTGCGTTTCGGTAGTCTTTTGCAGCTGTGGTTGCATTGCGAAGGCCAAGTGCAAGGCCTTTCGCTGCTGCATCACCAGTATTCCTGAGCTTTTTCTCCAGTGACTTAGAGTCTTCAACCAGGGTGTCAAACAAACCCCGGCTTAACTTGGCTATATCATCCCTATTGAAAAGCCTTGTAAGGTTAGCTGCCTTCTGCGAGTTTGTGGCAAGAGCCTCAGCAGCCCTGGCGTTGACTCGTGCACTTTTTTCTTTTTCCGCATTGGCTTTGGCAACTGCCTCGGCCTCAACCCTCGCAGCCTCCGCCGCAATAGTTTGTTCCCTGACAACCTGGCTGAATGCCTTGCTTACTTCATTGGTAATGCCGAGCAATTGCTCGAATCTATTAACCGCATCAGGGCCGAGGACCTCCCCGATGCGAATCCTCATCGTATCTCTCAGTTGAGTGTTGAGAGAAGCTACAGCCTGCTCAGTCTCCCCGACTTGGGTATTGACGCTGC
>VTLG01012516.1_pt1 | contig 13401 bp, 15 predicted proteins | sample 4694571 | NCBI WGS metagenome assembly VTLG01 (sample SAMN12604809, study PRJNA352737) | marine metagenome | biome: ENVO:00000447; feature: ENVO:00000209|ENVO:00000569|ENVO:01000036; material: ENVO:00002151; isolation source: viral sequences binned using virsorter ... | reverse complement strand
AAGCAACTTATAGAGCAGATAGAACTTCTACAGATCAATCAGATTCAGCAATGACAAAAATAGATAGAGCAACTTATTCTGCTTTAGGAAATAAATTATCTAAAGGAACTCCATCACAATATTGGGTTCAAAGATTTATAGATAAAACTACTGTTACAGTTTATCCAACTCCTAATTCTACAGCGGCTTCAAAAGATATGCATATTTATTATGTTAAAAGACTTCAAGATTTAGATGCAACTTATACTGATGCATCAGATGTTCCTTATAGATTTATAGCTTGCATGTGTTCAGGTTTAGCTTTTTATTTATCTCAAAAATTTGCACCACAAAGATCACAAGAATTAAAATTATATTATGAAGATGAGTTAGCAAGAGCGTTGTCAGAAGACGGATCTTCTACTAGTGTTCATATAACTCCTAAAACTTATTACCCGAATATATAATTATGCCATTTGGAAAAGGAAAATACGCTAAAGCAATATCAGACAGAAGTGGAATGGAGTTTCCATATAATGAAATGATTAAAGAATGGAATGGTTCTTTGGTTCATATTTCTGAATATGAAGCTAAACAGCCGCAATTAGAATTAAGACATAGAGGTGGAGATGCACAGGGTTTAAAAGATGCAAGACCTGCTAGAACTGAAAATGAAGTTTCTAGAATGTTAGGTCCTGATCCTTTTGAAACTATTGCAGCTAGTTCAGGAATTATAAATGTTTATGAAAAATCTCACGGTAGATCAACAAGTGATACTGTAAGATTTAGAGGCCCTATATATACAACATCTGATCCAGACGCTTATCAAAACCCATCTGATTTTGATGGAATATCTGGATCTAATGTAGCAAAATCCGCTGGTTACTCGATTACAGTTGGGAAGCGAGATTCAGCTGGAGATATTACAAATACAGATGACTACTACCACTTTACTGTTGATACAAACACTGCTACAAGTGGATCAATATCAGGAGGAGGCAATAATTGTTCGGCTGGTCCGGCAACTTTGACAGCTTAATATGGCAGGATTTACTTATTCAACACTTACAACAGCGATACAAAATTACACTGAAGTTGGAACTTCTGTATTATCTAGCACTATAACAGATCAATTTATAGATAATTCAGAACTTAGAATTCAAAGAGATGTTCCAATTGATGCAGATAGAAAAGAAGTTATAGGTAGTTTAGTTGCTTCAAAAGATAATATTAATGTACCTGCAGGTACTTTATTTGTAAGAGGTATACAAGTTTATACTTCAACAACAGCAGCAACTGGAGCTAACAGTTGGTTAGAAAAAAGAGATATTAGTTTTTTAAGAGAATATGATGCAGCAGAAACAACTACTGGAACTCCAAAATACTACGCAATGTCTGGTGGAGCTACAGGAAGTGGAGCAGCTTCATCTGGTAAAATTACAATAGTGCCAACTCCTAGTTCAGCGTTTATGTATAAGATGCATTATAATGCTAGACCTCTAGGATTAAGTTCAGCAAATACTACAACTTATTTAAGTCTAAATTTTGGAAATGGACTTTTATATGCATGTCTTGTCGAAGCATTTAGCTATTTAAAAGGCCCGATGGATATGTTACAATTATACGAACAAAAATATCAAACTGAAGTACAAAAGTTTGGTGGAGAACAATTAGGTAGAAGAAGAAGAGATGACTATACGGATGGAGAACCTCGTATACCAGTTCCTCAACAGACACCGTAAGGAATAGAATATGGCAACATTAACAGTAAAAGTAATAGAAGAAATCACACTAAACAACAATAGTTATAATAGCGAAAGATCGTTAGATATTTCAAGTGTTAATGAAATTGTTAAAAGAATAGTTACAATATCAACTACTGAAACAGGACTACTTGGTTTTGCTACAGCTTCTTCAACAGATTTATCAAAAAGTTATTTAGCAGGTCAATTTGATGAAGACGATGTTAGATATATTAGAATTACAAATTTAGATTCAACAAATCACGTTACATTAACATTTAGAGACGAAGACAGTACAGAGTTTGCAATTAAAGTAGACGCTGGCCACTCGTTTATATATCCAGGTGACAATAGTGGTGGAGTTGTAGATACTATGCATGCAGGAGGTTCTGCATTAACAGTATCATTAAATGATTTAGTAGACATTACAGCTACTGCAGATACAGATTCATGTGATGTAGAAGTATTTGTAGGTAGTGCATAGGAGATAAATTATGGCATCAAGTTATACAGGTCTTGGTACAGAACTAATGACAACCGGCGAAAATGCCGGTACATGGGGATCAACTACCAATACCAATTTACAAATTATAGAACAATTAGCTGGTGGTTATGTTGAACAATCAGTAACATCAACTCCAACTACATTATCTGTTTCTGACGGATCAACAGGTGCAACTCTTGCACACAGAGTTATAAAATTTACTGGAACAATTAGCGCAAACACTACAGTCACTGTTCCTTTAGATGTTCAACAATTGTATATTTTAGTTAATGGCACAGCAGGTGCTTATACCCTTACATTTAAATATGCTTCTGGATCAGGAAGCACTGTTACATGGGCTGCTACTGATAAAGGAACAAAACTTGTTTATGCAACTGCAGATCATGCAACTAACCCAAATATGGTTGATTCAGGAATTGGATCTACTGCAGGACATGACTTAGATGGTAATGAATTAATTTTAGATGCTGATGCTGATACAAGTATTACAGCAGATACAGACGATCAAATAGATATTAGAATTGCAGGAGCTGATGATTTTCAATTTACAGCAAATACTTTTACAGCGCAATCAGGTAGTACAATTGCTGCGCAAGCCTTAACTGCTACAACAGTTACAGCTAGTGGAATTGTAAAAACAGATGACACTACTGAAGCAACTTCTACAACAGATGGCTCACTACAAACTGATGGTGGATTATCTGTAGCGAAAGATGCTGTTATTGGCGATGACCTTAAATTATTAAGTGACTCTGCTGTATTAAGTTTTGGTGCAGACTCAGATACAACTTTAACACATACAGATGGTACAGGGTTAACTTTAAATTCAACTAACAAATTATTATTTGGTGATACAGGAACTTATATACATCAATCAGCAGATGGTGTTTTAGATTTAGTATCTGATACTGAAATAGAAATTAATGCAACAACAATTGATATTAATGGTGCAATTGCAATGGATGGTGCAATTACTGGTGCTACTAATATTACGTTATCGGGTGAATTAGATGCAGCTACATTAGATATTTCTGGTGATGCAGACATTGATGGAACTTTAGAAGCAGATGCTATTACAATTAATGGTACAGCTATTGGTTCAATTTATGGCGCAGTCGCAGGAAGTTCTAGTATTGTTACAACTGGAGCATTAGATTCTGGATCAATTACTTCAGGATTTGGTACTATTGATACAGGATCATCTACAATTACAACTACAGGATTAATTACTGGTGGTTCATTAGATATTGATAATGTTTTAATTAATGGAACAACAATAGGTCACACAGATGATACAGATCTAATGACTGTAGCTGATGGTGTATTAACAGTAGCTGGAGAACTTGATGCTACAACTTTAGATATATCAGGCAATGCTGACATAGATGGCACAACAAATTTAGACGCTGTTGATATTGATGGCGCTGTACAAATAGATGGTACATTAACTACAGGTGTTGATGATACTGGAGTAGATGTAAAATTTTTTGGTGCTACATCTGGAAGTTTTTTATTATGGGACGAGTCAGATGATGCATTAGAATTAACAGATTCTTCGCCAATTAAAATTGGTGATGGTGGTGATATGCAAATATATCACGATGGTTCAAATTCTTATATTACAAATTCACAAGGTGCTTTAAAACTTGCTACAGAAACTTCTGGTATTGCAATTACATTAGGACATTCAACTTCAGAAGTTACAGTTGCAGACAACTTAACAATAACTGGAGACTTAACTGTTAATGGTACAACTACAACTGTAAATAGTACAACAACTACAGTTGATGATCCTGTCTTTACTTTAGGTGGAGATACTGCACCAGGTTCTGATGATAATAAAGATAGAGGTATTGAATTTAGATACCATGATGGTTCATCAGCTAGAATAGGTTTCATGGGTTATGATGATAGTGCAACAGGATTTGTATTCTTAACTGCTGCTAGTAACTCGTCAGAAGTATTTAGTGGAACAGAAGCTAAATTAATAGCAGGTTCTTTAGATATATCAGGCGATGCAGATATAGATGGAACTTTAGAAGCAGACGCGATTACAGTTAATGGATCAGCTTTAGCAAGTTCTGCAACAACAGATACTACAAATGCTTCAAACATAAGTTCAGGCACTTTAGCCGCAGCAAGAGTGGCTGCAGCTCAAACAGCAATAACTTCAATCTATAATACAAGTTTAGCTATAGGTTATGGCTCTTCTCATGCAAATATTGATTTTAGTACAGATAATAGTATTATCCTTGATATTGATGGTACTTCTCAAATTCAATTAGATGATGGTGTTTTAAAACCAACAACTGATAATGATGTAGATTTAGGTACATCAAGTTTAGAATTTAAAGATGGATATTTTGATGGTACATTACACTGTGATGTATTGGATTTAAATGGAACTGAACATACAACAATAGAGGACCCTACGGCTCTTGCAATTGCCTTGGGCTAGGTATATAAAGATAATTTTTAGGAGGATATATGGCCAACACGTTCAAAGTAATCACATTTGCAGCAGAACCTGCTAGTGCCGGCACCGCATATAAAATGTATACGGTTGCTGGAAGTACCACAACAGTGGTGCTAGGTTTGATACTTACTAACATACATTCATCTGCAGTTACTGCAGAGGTAGAATTAGTTAGTGATACAGGCAGTAGAGGTGGTGCAAATAATGTAACTAATGGAACATCATTTTTAGCAAAAGATGTAAACATTCCTGCGGGAAGTTCATTAGAACTTTTATCGGGAGGCAAAGTTGTTTTAGAAGCCACTGACGAAATAAAAATTGATTGTTCAGTTGCAGATAAACTTTCAGGAACATTGTCTATAATGGAGATAACATAATCATGGGCTATATTGGACAGGAGCCGGCTCAAGTTGCTATTGCAGCTAGTGATCTAGCTGATGATTTAGTTACTTCGGCTAAATTAAACTATTCTGAAACAACACTTACAGATCAAGCAACTATTACTTGGGACGCATCTACTCAAGATGTTGCAAAAGTTACATTGGCTGGAAATAGAACCTTGGGTGCAGCATCAAATGCAACTACAGGTCAATTTATTTCTTTATTAGTAATTCAAGACGGAACAGGGAGCAGGACTCTTACATGGAACGCGGCATATGAATTTGCCTCGGATACAGCGCCGACTTTAACAACTACAGCTAACCTTGGAGATGTATTTGTATTTCGTTATAATGGGAGTAAATGGTTAGAGGTTGGCAGAAATCAGGCTTTAACATTATCATAGGAGAAATATGTTTGCATTAGTAGAATCAGGATCAATTACAAAATTCTTTAGTGGTAATCAAGGTATTACTATTGGAGATTTACAATATTCAAAACAAATATTTACTCTTTGGACTAAATCAGAAAGAGAAGCTATTGGTATATATGAAGTAGAGATGAATAACTCTAAAAGAAAAAATGAAGAATGGTATATTAATACTAATGTTACTTATGCTTTTGGAAGTGGTAAAGTTACAGGTTCATATGGTGATGCTACAGCTAAAGCTCATGCAGATACTAAATATACTAACCAAGATAAAACAGATAAAAAAATACCAGCTGGTAAAGATGTAGGCGATGTTAAAACTGAAGGTTTAAAAACAAAATTAATTAGAAGTATAAAAGCACAAGCTGCTGGAATATTACAAGATACAGATTGGTATATAGTTAGAAAAGCAGATGCCGGAACAGCAGTACCTTCATCTATTACAACTCATAGAGCAGCGGTCCGAACTAAAGCTGCTGAACAAGAAACTGCAATTACAAACGCAAGTGATACACCAGCATTAGAAACTTTATACACATATACAAAACAAGAAGATGGTTCAGTTACTAGACCATTAGGTGAGCTGCCAAGATTGGAGTCGTAATGCCAATCAATAGTTTTCTTTATCCAGGAGCTAAATTTGTACCTGATTATGAAGTAGCCAACTCATGTAGATTTGATGATGGAAGTAGTGCTTATATGCACAAGACACCTGGAAGTGCTGGAGATCAACAAAAATTTACATTTTCTTTTTGGATAAAAAGATGTGGTATAACAACTGGTACAGCTATGACTATTTTTGATACTGAAGCTGATGATGATAATCAATTTAAAATTAGATTTAATGATAATGGAACTTTAACAGTAGAAAGTAAAGTAAGTGATCACAATGATAGTTTAATTACTAATGACCTTTTTAGGGACCCATCTGCTTGGTCAAATTTTGTAATTGCTTTTGATACAACACAAAGCACAGATACAAATAGAGTTAAAATTTATCACAATGGTACACAAATTACAGCTTTTGGTACAGCAAATTATCCCGCGCAAAATTTAAATACTTTAGTAAATGCCGCTAATAAACTTTATGTTGGAACTTCTGCACAAACAGATGCGTATTGTGATATGTACGTAGCAGAATTTTGTCTTGTTGATGGTAGTCAACTAGCCGCAAGTTCATTTGGAGAATTTGATGAAGATAGTCCTAGAATTTGGAAACCGAAAAATGTATCAGGATTAACTTTTGGTACAAATGGTTTTTATTTAGATTTTGAAGATAGTGCTAATCTTGGCAACGATGCAAATGGTGGAACAGATTTAACAGAAGTTAATTTAGCTGCAACAGATCAAACGACAGATACACCGACTAATAATTTTGCAACAGCAAATCCTTTAAATGTTAATTCTGGTGGAGTTTCAACTTTTGCAGAAGGTAATACTGAAGTTACAGTTAATGGTGCAACTGGTATGCAATTTGGAAGTTCCTCAACAATTGGTATGACTGCTGGTAAATGGTATTGTGAAGTAAAAATTAAAACAGTTGATAGTGGAATGGTTGGAGTTTCTGCTGGAGCTTCAGAAGATGCTAGAGATGATTATCCACCAGGAACACAAGGTGGAGCAGAATCAGTTGGTATTTTAATTAGTAGTGGAGCTAGATATATTGACGATAGTGGAGCAACACATGGTGCAGCTACATCAGCAGATGGAATTATGATGATAGCATTAGATTTAGATAATAATAATGTTTATTTTGGGACTGGTGGAAATTGGTTTGATGGCTCTGGTAATGCAGATGAATCAAATCCAACGAGTGCTATTTCAGTAACTGCTGTAGGAAGCACAACAGATGGTGCTTATTTTTTTACTTTTGGAGATGGTGGTGGAAGTTCAGCAGCTAAAGTGCAATGGAATTTTGGCAATCCACCATTTAGTATTTCATCAGGCAACTCAGATGCTAATGGTTATGGAAATTTTGAATACAGCGTTCCTTCTGGGTATCTGAGTTTATGCACAAAAAATTTAGGAAGTGATGGAGGTTAAATGGCAGTTTATACAACAATAGATAATCCTGAACTTTATTTTCAATGTAAAACTTATACTGGAAATGGAAGTACACAATCTATAACTTTTGATGGATCTGAAGATATGCAGCCGGATTTACTTTGGGTAAAAGGAAGATCAGTATCTGAAAGTCATTATGTTCAAGATGCAGTTAGAGGTGTAACTAAACATTTACACACTACTAATACTGATGCTGAAGTTACTGATACAGGAGTTGTAACAGCTTTAAATAGTAATGGATTTTCTTTAGGAGATGAGGGAGATGTTAATTCAAGTAGTGGAACATTTGTAGCTTGGGGTTGGAAAGCAAATGGAAGTGGATCATCAAATACGGATGGTACTATAAATACCACAAAGACATCTGCAAATACTACAGCAGGTTTTTCAATAAATACATTTGAAGGAACTGGTGCTAATGCAACTGTTGGTCATGGACTTGGTGCAGCCCCTACAGTTCTTATAGTTAAAAAAATTAGTCAAGGTGCTAACTGGGGTATTGGTTCTGTACATATAGATAATTGGACAGATTATTTAACATTTACTAATCTTGCAACAAGTGATGATGCAAATTTTTGGCAAGATACAGCACCAACATCAACTGTATTTTCAATAGGTGCAAGTGGAAATATAAATACTGATGATGAAGATCATGTAGCATATTGTTTTACACCTATACAGGGTTTTAGTAGGTTTGGTAAATTTTTAGGAACGGGAAGTGCTAATGGATCATTTGTATACTTAGGATTTCGTCCAGCTTGGGTTGTGATAAAAAAACAAAATTCAAGTGGTTCTGTAAATTGGTATGTATTTGATAATAAAAGAAGTCCAATTAATGCAGTTGATGATTTTTTAAAAGTAGACACATCTGATGCTGAAGGTGGGGATGGTAATGGTTATCTTGATTTTTTATCAAATGGTTTTAAACTTAAAACGTCTAATATTGGTACTGAATCAGGTGGAATATTTTTCTACATGGCTTTCGCAGAGCAACCATTCGTAAATTCTAATGGAGTACCTTGCAATGCTAGATAAAATGAAATATAAACAAGAAAAAAGGAGCATGAAATGTACATAGGAAAACAGCCCGTTGTGGGTAATTTTCAAGTCTGTGATGCTATAACCGTAGTAAACGGACAAGCAGCATATACTATGCAAATAAATTCTACTGATGTGAGCCCAGAATCAGCTAATCATATGTTAGTTAGTTTAAATGGTGTCTTACAAAAACCAGGCAGCTCTTTTACTATTTCCGGAGCCACGATCACGTTTGCCTCGAATCTCGCTACGGGCGACTCAATTGATTTTATAATGCTATTAGGTAACGTGCTTGACATAGGGACACCTTCGGACTCGACGATAACAAGTGCAAAACTAGCATCTACTTTTTTAACAAGTGCAACTGATGTAGGTGGAGCAATAGCAGATGCTGATTTATTTTTAATGGATGATGGAGCTGGTGGAACTTTAAGAAAAACTGCTGCATCAAGAATTAAAACTTATGTAGGTGGTGGATTATCAGTAGCAGATCAATGGAGATTAACTTCTAATTATACTATAGCAAATTCTTCTACAACTGCTATTACAGCTAATTTAGAAAGAGTTGATACAACTGGACAAGGTGTAATTAGTGCTATGACAGAAAGCTCAGGCATTTTTACATTTCCAAGCACAGGATATTATTTAGTTACAGCAGATTTTTCATATTCTCTTGATGAAGATAGTGAATGGATTGAAGGAGCTATACAAGTAACAACAGACAATTCTAGTTATGCAGATATTTCTTCACAAAATACTTTTATTCAAGAAACTCAAAATAATGCTACTTATGCAACACTTCATACTAATTCTTTAGTTGATGTAACAGATACATCAAATGTTAAAGTTAGATTTGGTGTTGCTAGAGTAAGGAATTCACCAACTTTACTTTCAAATACTAACAGTAATGCTACTTATTTTACATTTTTAAGATTAGGAGATACATAAAATGGATAAAAATGGAAGACCAAATCACATAGAAGATTATTTAGTAAAACTTCATTCTGGACAATGGTTCGGTTGGAGTGATAGCAAAAATAAAGTTTATGCTAATTTAATCATACATGATGGTAGTAAAGATAAACCTTCTGAATCAGATTGTACTAATGGTTTAAAAACAATACAAGATGCTTGGGATTTAGAACATGATTCCTATAAATCTAAGAGAAGATCATCTTATAAAAAAGTAGCAGATCAATTAGATCAATTATATCATGATATGACTGCTGGAAAATTAGATACAACTGGAGAATGGCATAAAGCAATTAAAGCAGTCAAAGACGCAAATCCGAAGGAGTAATCAATGGCAATCAAAACCGCCAATAATAACTCTATGTCGGCAATCACGGCACTACCTTCGGGAGTGAGTGCGAAGAGTTTAATATTACTAGCTACTGAAACAGCGTCAAGTTCAGCTACAATTTCTTTTACAAGTAATATTGATGATACTTATAATGAGTACGTGTTTAAATTTATCAATATTCACCCATCTGCTGAAAGTGTTTTTTCTTTTCAAGCTGATACAGGCACAAATACAAGTTATAACCAAACTATTACATCAGCCTCTTTTAGAGCATTTCATAGAGAAGATGCTGGAGAAAATGGATTAGGTTATATAACTGGTGGAGATCAAGCACAAGGTACAGGATTTCAACATCTTATGGAATCTCCACAATTAGGTACAAATAATGATGAAAACTTAAATGGAACTTTACATATTTATAATCCATCTAGTACAACATTTGTAAAACATTTTACAGCAAGAACTTTATCTCAAAATGACGATAGCCAACCAGCTTATGTTTTAGATGGATATTTTGCTGGGTACTTTAACACAACCACAGCATTAACAAGATTTCAATTTAAATTTGCATCAGGAAATATAGATGCAGGAACAATAAAAATGTATGGAGTAGCATAATGGCATTAGTTAAATACAATAACAACAGTCTTGCATCAGTAGATGATGTTTCAGCGCTTGATGATGCTATGGTTTTAATTAAAACTTTAACTGCTAGTTCTAGTGCTACATTATCTTTTGTAGATGGTACATCAGATGTAGTTTTGGACAACACATATCCTATTTATAAATTTGTGTTTACTAATATTCATCCAGCTACTAATGCTGCTGAATTTACATTTAATTTAAGTGCTGATACTGGTTCTAATTATAATGTTTCTAAAACTACTACTACTTTTCAATCAATACACTCAGAAGATAATACTACTGCTGCTTCACTTGCCTATGATGATGAAGATTTAGCAAATGGAACTGGTTTTCAAAATTTAGCAGAAGATGTAGGTAGTGATAATGATCAAGGAGTTAGTGGAGAACTTTGGCTTTTTAATCCATCTTCCACAACTTTTGTTAAGCATTTTATGGCTAGAATAGCTTATTGTCATCAATCAGATATTGCATTTGACTTTTACATGGCTGGATATGCTAATACCACAAGTGCTGTTGATGCAGCTCAATTTAAATTTTCAAGTGGCAACATAGATTCTGGTACAATCAAACTTTACGGTATAAAGGATTCATAATGGCACTTATAAAACTGAATAATCGTGGAGTTCGGAATGTTTCAACCTTTGGTTCTGTAAGTGGAGGCTCTTTGACTTTTATTAAGAAGCTAACAGCTTCTTCATCTGCTACTTTATCTTTTGTTGATGGAACAAGTGATGTTGTTTTTGATGATACTTACAAAGAATACTTATTTACATTTAATACTATTCATCCAGCTACAGATAATCAACAATTTGCATTTCAGGTAGATACAGGAACTAATACTAGCTATAATATAACTTGTACTTCTACAACCTTTAGAGCTTACCATAATGAAGCTGGTAATGATGCTGGAGTTGGCTATGTAACAGGAGAAGATCAGGCACAAGGAACAGCATTTCAAAAACTAACTGCTGGTGGAACTGTTGGAAACGACAACGATCAATCTGCTAGTGGATATTTGCACATTTTTAATCCAAGCAGTTCTGTTTTTACTAAGCATTTTATATCCAGATCAAACGCTTCTCATAATGGCGATTATACTACTGATTTTTTTGCAGCAGGATATTTTAATACAACAACAGCTCTTACAAGAGTTCAGTTTAAAATGCTTTCTGGCAACATAGATGCAGGCGATATCTGCCTTTACGGAATACTATAATAATGATATATAAATCAAAAAAGGAGGAAAACTATGCCAAGATATCATAATATAAACGGTAATAAGGTTCAGTTTACAGCTGAAGAAGAAACAGCTAGAGATGCTGAAGAAAAAGCATGGGCTGATGGTGCTGTAGCAAGAGCACAAGCTAATCTTAGAGCTGATAGAAATAGAAAATTAGCTGAAACTGATTACTATGCTTTATCTGATGTAACTATGTCTGATGAAATGAAAAAATACCGTCAGGATCTTAGAGATTTACCTGCAGGTAAAGATACTGTTGATAAATGTAATAACGCGACATGGCCGACTAAACCATAAGGCATAGAATAGACTCACTATGCTACAAAAAATTAATATCCAACCAGGAATTAATAAACAAGTCACAGCAACGGGCGGCGAGGGCCAATGGGTTGATGGAGACTATGTTCGTTTTAGATATGGTTCACCTGAAAAAGTAGGTGGTTGGGCCCAGTTAGGGGATGTAACTTTAACTGGCAGAACGACTGCTATGCACCAATTTGTTAATTCAGATGGTATTAAGTATTCAGCATTAGGTACAAACAGAATTTTATATGTGTATTCAGGAGGTGCTTTTTATGATATTACTCCTATTAAGGCTACAACAACATTAACAAATGCGTTTACAACAACACAAAGCGATGCAACAGTTACGATTACGTTTGCATCTGCTCATAGTATTAATCAGTACGATATTATTAAGCTGGATAATTTTACCGCTATTACCAATTCTGATTTTAGTTCTGGTGATTTTGATGATAAAGTTTTTATGGTTGCAACCGTCCCTACTTCAACAACGATTACAATTGAAATGGGATCGAATGAATCAGGATCAGGAGCATCTACATCTGGTGGAATAAGAGTTCAACACTACTATCCAATTGGACCTGCAGTTGAAGAGTCAGCTGCTGGTTGGGGATTAGGAGTATGGGGTGGTACTACAGCAGGCGCTGTTTTATCTACTTTAGATGGAGCATTAACTTCATCTTCAACAAGTATTGTACTTGATGACTCTACAGGTTTTCCTGCATCAGGAACTGTTATAATAGATGATGAAAGAATTGCTTATACATCAAACACTACTGGTTCAGGAACTTTATCAGGTTTAACTAGAGGATCAGATAACACAACAGCAGCATCGCACAGTGATGCAGCTACTGTAACTAACGCATCAGACTATACTAAATGGGGTGCATCACAAACAGGTGACATTGTAACAGCGCCTGGTATTTGGTCACTAGATAATTTTGGTAATAAACTTATTGCAACAATTGCAGATGGAGCAACTTTTGAATGGAATTCAAATGCAACGGGTGCAACGTCAACTAGAGCAACAATTATAAGTGGTTGTCCAACAGCATCGCAATTTACTTTAGTTTCTACACCGGATAGACACTTAGTTTGTTTTGGAACAGAAACTACACTTGAAAATACATCTACTCAAGACGACATGTATATTAGATGGTCTTCACAAGAATCATTAACTACTTGGACTCCAACTTCAACTAATACTGCCGGTACGCAAAGACTTGCAGATGGAACAAGAATTGTTGGGGCTATAAGAGGTAGAGATGCAATTTATATTTGGACAGATACAGCTTTATTTA
>VTLG01006529.1_pt1 | contig 13403 bp, 14 predicted proteins | sample 4694571 | NCBI WGS metagenome assembly VTLG01 (sample SAMN12604809, study PRJNA352737) | marine metagenome | biome: ENVO:00000447; feature: ENVO:00000209|ENVO:00000569|ENVO:01000036; material: ENVO:00002151; isolation source: viral sequences binned using virsorter ... | reverse complement strand
ATCAAATAACTTATGCATATTCTTTCCTACTATCTTATCGTCATAGCCTATACCATTAATATTTATTTGTTTCAAGTTTTCAAAATAATGTGGGTAGTATGGTTCTTCTAAAAAATTATATATTTTTCTAAACTCTTGTTCTGGGTTTGTCACAATGTCATCATATTTTACGTAGTGACACATACCAGGATAATTATAAGAATTTTTAATTGCTTCTAATTCTTTTGCAACAGCTCCATTTTTATTCATCAATGCTAATAATTTTTCTTCATCATTTTTGTGATTAAATCTATTTGGAAATGCATCAGGGTTTTCTGTGTACCATTGCATGTAACTTGCCAACACATCCATTAGATCTCTAAGCAATACAATACACTTAAAAGGTCTTTTAAAATGTTTTTGTATTAAATGTAAATTAGGAGCAGTCATTACAGGACCTCTATCTATAATTACTCTTTGTGGCCAGTCTTTGTAGTAATTGTCATACACTAGATCTAATACATTATCTAAAGATCTGTAGTCTGGGTAATTTAAAAATACATCTGTATTTTTTAACAAATGTAAATCTTTCATAATTTCTAGTGTAATGGAATTAGCAGTGGCTGCTACTTCTGGGTTTTGATTCATTACTGAGGCAAACAAGGTATTACCTGACCTTGGCATTGCAACTAAGAAAAAAAGTTTTTTATTTGTCTTTTGCTCCGAGATCACTGGTCAATTGTTCTTTCTTGTTATAAATCATCTCTCCTGATTTTTTAACTCTTTCTATTGTTTGTAATTGTCCTAATACATTAAAAACTTCAGGTTGACTTGACCCCTGAGTTAAAGTCTCTGCTTTGTTTTTCATAATTAAGTGGTACGAATCTAACTGGTGTCTGTTAACATCTTTAGTATCAAACGATCCATCATCAAATTCTTTTTTTAATATAGACCAAAGTTTAATTTCTCTCATTCTATCTTTAGCAACTAATTGCATATTAGCTAAACCATATCTAGCTTCATCTAAATCAATTATATATTTTTCTAATTTGTATTCGTCTTTTTCTGACCCAATTTTTTTTTCTAGCCATTTAACTTTTGCTTCTTGTCTTCTACAATCAAAAGATAAACTCATTAAGTTTTCTAAAAATACATTCTGTTCTCTAACACACTGCCAATACTTTGCAGCCTTTGTTGGATACTTTGCATCTTGCAACACAGACATTCTCATTTCTGTCTCTGTTCTAAATACTTGTTTCTTAGTCCATGTGTCACGAAGTTCGGCTGTCATAGCCTTAAATTCTTTTACATCTTCTGGGTCTAATAAATTATGTAAGCTTGGTGCTTCTTTTTCAATTAATGCATGTATGTTACGTTTTTCTGTCATATTACTCCTTTATACTTTCGTTAGTTAATATATACTTTATTAGCTAGTTGTCAATGTTACAGCAGTTTCAGTATCTGTTGCTCCTGTAAATTCTTCTGTTGTAGCAACATTACTACCACTTGGGTTAAAACCACCTGCTTCATAAGCAGCTGAAGTTGTGCCACCAGACCCTCTAAAATTTTGTCCTCCAGTTGTTAAAGGTGCTGTTGTAGAAAAAGAACTTCCATCATATTGTTCACATATGGTTTGAGTGCTGTGTGGATTTATATTTGTGTCTCCACCAATGACTAGAAAAGCGGTTTGTGTTCCAGCAGCACCTGACAAAGCTCTACCTGTTCCTAAAGCTGGTCCAGCTGTCCAATTAGTGCCATCATAATTAAATGTAGTTGCTGTTACTCCATATGGAGAACTAGTGCTAGTTACTCCTCCAACAGATATCGCTGCTGTCTGTGTACCACCTCCAGTGTGATAAAGTCTAGCGCCAGGTAAATCGTTTTGTTCAGACCAAGATGATCCATTATATTCCTCTGTGGTTGCTGAGATAGTTGGAGTATTACCTCCGAAAGCTAAACTAGCTGTTGTAGTTCCTGCACCTGCACATCCAGATCTTGCTGTAGTTAAGTCAGGCCCTTCTGACCAAGAGGATCCATCGTATGTTTCATAATTTGCTAGTGCACTAAAACCAGCAGAAGCATTCCCTCCAGCTGTTCCTGCAGCCGTTTGAGTTCCAACTCCCGTTCCTGTTCTTCTTCCCGTTCCAAGGTCTCCTCCAGATGTCCAAGAAGATCCATCGTATTCGTAAGTTTCAGCGTTAACTGGTTCTCCACCAAAAGCAAGTCCAGCATCTTGTGTTCCTATCGATCCAACAAAGCCATCTCTTTTTGAATCAGGTATAGCTCCACCAGTTGCCCACGAGGCACTTGTTAAAACACTTGTACTAAAATTATATTCTTCTGTTGCAGAAAGAAACGGACTATTACCACCCCAACAAGCTAGTGCGTCTGATGAAGTTCCAGCACCACCAAGATAACCTCTAGCTTCAGATAGATTACCTGCAGCTGTCCAAGCGCTACCATCATAATTTTGTGCTAATGATTGTAGTGCGCCTCCAGGTTTTGTTAATCCTCCAAACATTAAAGATGCTGTTTGTGTTCCAGCAGTTGAACCTGCTGTTGAATATCTACCTGCACCTAAACTACTAGATGTAGTCCAAGAGGTGCCATCATAATTTTCTGTAACAAGAATCATTGTTGAAGGATTTGTTCCTCCAAAAGCAAAAGCTGCCGTCTGTGTTCCTGATCCTGCTAAACCAAACCTAGCTGTATTCATGGTACCACCAGATGTCCAAGAAGATCCACTATACTCTTCAGTGTTCGCAACTGCTGCTGTAACATACCCACCAAATATAGCAGCGGCTGTTGATGTTCCTGCTCCTGCAACAACTCTTCTCGCTGTACCAATGTTTGGCATGTTGGACCAAGAAGTTCCATTATAAGATTCCGCAGCGTTTGTGTTAGGTGGTGTAAAACCCCCAGCTGCAAAAGCTGCTGTTTGAGGTCCGTTAGCTGCTGCAACACGTCTTGAAGTATTTAAATTATTTCCTTCAGTCCAAGTAAAACCATTGTATTCTTCAGAACTGTCGTGTGTAGTTCCTGGAGATAAACCTCCAGCTTGAATAGCTGCTGTGCTTGTGCCTGATCCAAAATTTTGTCCTCTAGCAGTATTTGCATTACCACCCGCTCTAAAACTACCAAATTTAATTAAAGATTTATTAGCCCCTGTGGTCGAGTTATACCAAATCTGTCCCTCTAATGACGATTGTAACGTCGGATCAGAGGATAAATATTTTATCCTTGTGCCTGTTATATCCTGGTAGTCTGACATTAAAAATCCTTATGGAAGAATCACGTCACTCGGTCTGTTTTGATTACCTGGTCCAGCTTTTTCTTCATCAGACAATGCATCCCATGCAGCTTGTGCCGCTTGAACTTCAGCGTCAATCAAAGCCTGTGCTTCTGCTTTTGTCTTTTCAACACCGCCTTTTTCAGCTAACCACATAGCGCCATCAACGTTGTTTCCAACCATCCAGACGTTTGCAGGATAACCTCTAATAAAGAATTTTTGTCTGTCGTTAGCAGTTATAAATCCTTTGCCAGTGTTTGTAGCTACTCCATATATAAAGTGTGTAGACATATTTTCTTCCTCCTTTTAAATTATTATATATTATATGTTCGTTGTATCAACTGTTTTTATGTTCAATGCAGATGTTTCTCCAGTAAATTCTTCTGTTTGAGCACCCGCAGGGTATTTTCCAAAAGCTAAAGATAATGTTTGAGATCCTGCTCCAGCTAGATAACCTCTTGCTGTAGACATAGAAGGTCTTGTAGACCAAGACGTTCCATCATACCCTTCAGTAGCACCTGTTCCTGTAGCAGGCGCTCCTGGACAACCTCCAAAATATAACGCTGCTGTTTGTGTTCCTGCCCCGTTAGAAGCTCCTCCAGTTCTTCTAGAAGTTATTAAATCTCCTGATTCAGACCAAGCTGATCCATTGTATTCTTCTGTAGCTCCAGTGTTAGGAGGTCCACCCCCAATTGCTAATCCAGCTGTTTGAGTTCCAGATCCAGAGCTAATTCTTCTAGCTGTGTTCAAAGCTCCACCGTTAGTCCAAGACGTTCCGTCGTATTCTTCTGTTGCATCAGAAACACTTCCTGTAAATCCTCCGAAAGCTAATCCCGCAGTTTGTGTTCCTGTTCCTCCAATACTACGTCTACCTGTTGATAAATCATTTTGTTCAGACCAAGAAGTACCGTTGTATTCTTCTGTTTCAACTTTAGTTCCAGGGCCACCACCAAAACCTAAAGCTGCAGTTTGAATACCTGCTGCACCTATTGTATATCTTGATGTTCCTAAATCATTTTGTTCAGACCAAGTAGAACCATTATACTCTTCAGTTTTTCCTGATGGTGCTGAATCATAACCTCCAAACGCTAATCCAGCTGTTTGAGTTCCTGTTCCTCCAAGAAAATATCTACCTGTATTTAAACTACCACCAGTTGCCCATGTTGCATTTGTGACAACACTTGTAGAGGAACTAAATTCTTCTGTATTAGTGTGAAAAGTTGATCCAGCATTTCCGTTTGCAAACCAACCACTCGTGTTACTTCCCTGATTTTGAGAAGTTCCTGAAAAATGTCTTCCAGTCGCTAAGTCTCCTGTTTCACTCCATGATGTGCCATCATAGACTTCAGTTAAAGCGCTCCCTGGAGTACCGTTTGGAGATCCACCACAAACTAACGCTGAAGTTTGGATACCCCATCCTTGTAAATATCTTCTAGCTGTATTTAAACTTGGCGCAGCTGTCCAATTAGTTCCATCCCATTGTTCAACTGTGGCTGTTGATGGACCTGGTCCAAGTCTACCACCACAAGCTAATCCAGCTGTTGATGTGCCTGCTGTTGCAAATTGTCTTTTAGCTGCTGGTAAATTATTTACTTCTGACCAAGACGATCCATTATATAATTCTGTATTAACTATGTAATCTGGAGAGGGGTTATCACCACCACAATAAATAGCTGCTGTTTGAATTCCAAACATACCTCCACCAAATTTACTTTCACCCATGTCTCCACCAGCTGTCCAAGATGTACCATCATATTCATTAGCTTCATCTGAAGCTGGAGGTCCAAAACCACCTGAAGCTAAACCTGCTGTTTGTGTTCCACATGCATTAATTAAGTAATCTTGTCTTGGATAATTATTTCCTGTAGACCAACCACTTCCATTATATTCTTCTGTTGCTGCAGGTACAAGACCAGGAGGTCCCGCTTCTCCTAAACCAGTAACCCCTGCTGTTAATGTACCAAACCCATATCCAGATCCTCTAGAGATATTTGTGTTTGAACTACTTGACCAAGCACTAACATTAAGAACATCTTTAAATTCACCTGTTGTAGAGTTAAACCAAATTTGTCCTTCTGCCTCAGCATTATCAAGATTAGTTGATACTACTTTAATTCCTTTTCCTACTATTGCTTTATAATCTGTCATAATTTTAAACTACACTAGTTGTTAATTGTCTTAGATTTAATCCGGTTGATTCTCCAGTAAATTCTTCTGTTGCGTTTGTTGAAGGAGGTGCAGTTCCACCAAAAGCTAAACCTGCTGTATTACTACCTCCAGATGTTCCTCCTAAAGCAACTCTAGCTGTTGATAAAGAAGCTGTTGTTGACCAATTAGTTCCATCATAATTTAATGTAGTGGTTGTATTTGCTGGAACAGAAGTTTGAGTTCCTCCAAAAAATAATCCTGCTGTTAAAATTCCACCTCCAGCTGCTCCTTGTGTATTACCAGAAGTTACATCATTTACCGATGTCCAAGAAGTTCCATCATATTCTTCTGTATCATCTTTACTATTACCTCCAGCTGCAACTGCTGCTGTTTGAACTCCAAAGGCTGCCATATAATATCTACCTGTGTTCATAGTTCCACCTACTGTCCAATTAGTTCCATCGTACTCAACTGCTTTGTCACTTAAAGGAGAAGAAAGACCACCAAAAGCCAAACCTGCAGTTTGTGTTCCACAACCTGCTCCTAATCTCATGTTAGCTGGCATGTTATTTACAGATGTCCAACTTGTTCCATTGTATTCTTCAGTATCGTCTTGTTCAGCTGGGCCGCCATCAAAACCTCCTGCTCTAAGTCCTGCAGTTTGTGTACCTGCTCCAACAGCACCTCTTGTAGCCGTGTTTAAATTATTTCCTTCAGACCAAGATGCACCATTATATTCTTCTGATAAATCAAGCGCACCAGGCCCACCACCAAAACCTAAAGCAGCATCTTGTGGTGCTGCATTAGCACTTGAAATTTTATATCTAGCTGTTCCTAAATTTCCACCACTCGCCCACGATGAACCTGTGGTTACAGTTGATGATTGATTATATTCTTCTGCTAGTGATGTAGATGGAGGAGCAAAACCTCCAAAAGATATTGCAGCTAAATTTCCCCCTCCTCTTCCTTGTTCTGCTACTGCATTAGCTAAAGAAGGAGTGTTTGTCCAAGTAGTGCCATCATAAGATTCAGAAGCAGTAGAAAAAGAATTAGGAGGAGTTTTTCCACCAAAAGCTAAAGTTGTTGTCTGTGTTCCTGATGCTCTCAAAAACATTCTTCCTGTATTCAAAGAATTAACTGTCGTCCAATTAGTTCCGTCGTATTCTTCAGTCGTAGTTCTATAAGGATTACCACCACAAGCCAAAGCTGCAGTTTGAGTTCCCGAAGATCCTTGACCATAAGTTCCTGAACCCATATTATTTGCTGCAGTCCAAGAAGTTCCATTATATTCTTCGGTTGCATCACCATCAGTTATACCAGCAAATGCTAAAGCTGCAGTTTGAATTCCTGCGCCACCTACTCTTTGTCTTCCAGTATTTAAATCGTTTTGCTCACTCCAAGAAGAACCATTAAATTCTTCGGTTTCAGCTCTTTGTTGATTAGATCCAATTCTCCCTCCAAATACTAAAGTTGCTGTTTGTGTTCCTGCCCCATCAAATTCTCTTCTTGCAGTATTAATTGAAGTTCCTGTAGAAAATCCACTTCCATTATATTCTTCAGTAAGTGCTGTGTCTCCTGTTCCATCAATATATCCACCTACACCTAATGCTGCTGTTTGAGGACCTGAACTACTGCTAGCCATTAATCTTCTTGCTGTAAGCATATTTGAAGCAGAAGACCATGCTTTAAGTTGAGGCACACCTTTTAATTTTCCTGAAGTAGTATTATACCAAATCTGACCTTCTAATGGGTTTGATGGATCTGAACTGACCTTTTTTATTTTTTGGCCTACGAGAGATCTATAGTTAGTCATCTAGTCTCCTTAATTATTCTTCAAAAGCCAGCCCTGTGTGCTATCTACGTATACTAATGTGTTTGCTGCTCTTTCTGTTGCAACCGTTAGGTTGTTAGTTGAACCTACGATTTTTTCTGAACCGTTTGAATCTACAGTTAAATTATTTGTATCAAAAGTTCCTGCGTAATCAATAAAAGCTACTTCGTCACCAATACTACCTGCAGGTAAATTCATAGTAATTGCACCAGATGATGTGTCAATAAAATAACCCTCACCAGCTGCTGCTGTGAAAGTAGAAGTTTTTACTGATTGCCAAGAGGTTCCTGCTGCTGCAAATGATAATTGTCCAACACCTGTTGTGCCTGATCCTGACACTGAATTTACTTTTAAGAACGTGCCTGCTGTTACGTTTCCAGTGGGAAATTTAAGTTCATACGACTGCCCAGAGCTATGTGGAGGTGATGTAAGTTTAATCCCGTGGCTGTTGGCCTCACAATTAAGCTGAATCGAACCTGGATTATCAGCACCAAGAACCTCAACTAAACCTGTTCCTTTAGGTCCAACTTTTAAACTTATGTTAGAATCACCACCAGTTGCTTGAATAGATGGTGCATTACCCGTTGCAGCGTTTGTTATATCTAATTGGTTTACTGCAGATGATGTTGTTTGAAATATTATTTGTTCGTTTCCATTTTCATCTGTAATTCCATGTGCATCATCAAAAGATATATTAAATGAATTAGTATCTAAATCTCCACCTAGTTGTGGTGATGTATCATCCACAACATCTCCACCAGTTTGAACTTCTATTATATCTGGATTTGTACTATCGTTTGCTGTAGCAAAAACAATTGCTGTTTTTTTATTTGTAGCTGAAAAAGTAAATGTAGATCCTGAACCCGATGCATATTTAAATTGTACAGTATAAGCACCTGAAGTCGAGTTTCTTAAAATATAAAAATTTTGTACATCTAAAGGTATTGTTACAATTTGATTTCCTGTGATAGTCCCCGTAAAATCAATCATTCTATGAGCCATCACAGCTCCAGTAGAACCATCAGAAACAGAAAGTGCTGTTGTTTGTGCTCCACCTGCAATTGATTGTGCAGTAAATCCACCAGCGATTTGTTCAATAATTTGTAAATTAGTATTAGTTTTCGTACCCCATGTACCGGCGTTTTCACCAGTTGCTTGAAGTTCAATACCTAAAGGCGTGTATGTTGATGCCATAAATTATCTCCTATGCAGCGTCACTATAACTTGTATTTGATCCAGTTGCAACATCTGAATAAGTGTCATTCGAGCCTGTTGAAACATTACTATAAGACGTATTAGAACCAGTGTCAACATCTCCATATGCAAAGATATTAACGGTTCCTATATTAAATGTAGCAGATTGACCAGTTAATCCAACCTGCATATCAGCTAAAGATATTGATCCTACACTAGAACTAAATGACTGACCTGTTAATCCTAGTCCCTCCTCTATTGTTAAAGACCCAACACTTGATGTAGCTGATTGACCAGTTGGTTGAGCAACAGCTCCTCCCAATCCAACTAGAGACCCTAAACTGAATGATGCAGATACACCGGTTAACTGTGCTGTAGCATTTGGTATTGTAACAGTTCCTAAACTAGATGTTATTGATTGACCTGTTAACGTAGCTTCTTGTGATGATATACCTTGTGCTGTTCCTTGAGCTGAAGTTATAGATAAACCAGATGGTAAAACAGTTTCATTAGGTGCTTTTGCTGTCCCTTGTGACAAGGTCATTGACTGACCAGTTAAACCAAGGGTCATATCATTTGGTGTAATTACACCGACAGAAGCTGTTATAGCACTTGATGATAAACCTTGGTGAACATCATCTACAGTTAATGATCCAACAGAAAACGATGCAGATATACCTGATACAACCACAGGATTGAAAGCTGTACCTTGAGAGGATGTAACAGACTGACCACTTAAACCTACAGTCATGTCTACAACTGTTGGTGATCCTAAACTAGATGATATTGATTGGCCAGTTAAAGTAATAACTTGATTAGAAGTTTGTCCCCAGGCACCGCCACCATTCCAGGCTTGTGCACCCCAACCTGTTTTTAAAGTTGTTGCTTGGTTCCAATTAGCCTGTCCGTAGGTTAATCGGCCCCATCCTGAAGTTACCGACATGGTCGGCCTCCTATGCTAATCTGATTATTGCGTTACTTGCGTCTGCTGCAGGAAACTCTATTTTAAAAGTTCCATTACTTGCTGTCTTGTCACCACCAAAAGCTATAACTGCAACAGCATCAGTTGTTGAAGAACCACCATCTGTTGTTGTGTTATAAATTAAAGCTCCGTTTGCAGTAAAAGAAGCTGATGTATAAGTTACATCTGAAAAGTCTGTAAATGCAGTTGTTGAAGATAATGATACACCAGAGTTTGTTAAAGTTGCTCCACCTGCAGAGTATGCAGATCCTGATGTATTTGTTATTTCTTCTGAAGTTGAATAATCTGTAGTAGCTGCTCCTAAACTCGCACTACTATCAAATAAAGCTAATTTAAAAGTATGCCCGCCTGAAGATTCAAAGCTGTGCTTACCTTGTAAAAGCTCTTGTTTAAAGCTTGAACATATTGCTGATGATATTGCCATAATTAATCTCCTGTTATGGTGACGGAGAAGGAACTGGAATACGGAGTGTACCATCCGTGTAGTCATCCCTTTTACGTCTACCGAGTTGCTCTGCAGCAAACTTCTGTACCTCTTGTTTATACTTTTGTTCGTATAATGTCAACATATCCATAGGTCCTTTTAAAAAACCATAAGCTTCTACTAAACATGCATATAATAAGCCATTTGGAAAATTTAAACTAATATAATTAGTATCATTATTTTCTAAAAGATCAGGTGCTTTATCAAAGTGAACTCTAAATCTATATGTAGTATTTGGAACTGGAGCAAAAGCTATACGTCCAGATGTAGTGTCTGATTCTCCTGTAGCACCACCAAACATAGCATAGTATTTAGGCTGACCCTGAGCAGCGGAGGTTCCGGTTACATCCTGATACTCTTGTAAATATGTATAATCTTTTTTCTCTAGCCATCTATTAGCCCCTGTTGTTGCTGATCCATTAGTATCATAAACTTGTATACCTCTAATAAATACAGCTCCCGCCGGACAGTTAATAGATTCTTGTCCAGCAACTAAATTACCTAATTGTTGTCTTCGATTTGCGTCTATAGGGATATCTCTAAATATTTTATATTGAGCATTTAAAATAATATTTTCTAATACACTGTCTGATAACACAGTTGAGTCTACTTCTGTGTAGCTTTTTATTTGTGTTTTTAATCCTGATGCACTTAGTCCTGCCATTATGCTGATAGTGTTACCGGTCCAGCCGATAAACTTCCTCCCCCAATGTTTGTACTTGCAGTTGCTGTTCCAGCAGCTGTAAATGTATAATTATTAGCATCAACTTTGGTAATTGTAAATCCCGCAGATTTATTAATATCTGCTGTAGTTATACCAAAAGAACCTACTCCATTTCTGAATCTCACCGTATCACTTGTAGATCGACCATGGTTTTCTTCAAATACAGTTACTGTTGTAGAACCATTTGTAATCTTAAAAGGATTTAAAGTTAGAACTCTAGCCACTTCAGGTTCTGTTCTATCCGGTCTTGCATTTAATAAACCTTGTGCATCTGCAGAATGTGGTTTTGGTTCTAATTGTGGATGTTTTCTTTCAAATTCAGATATGTGAACTCTAGCACCATTCCATTCTATAACCATTTCTGAGTATGGAAACTCCTGTCCTGATCTGTCTGATATAAATTTTGCGTATTTACCTGATGATAAATTTGACATTATGTCTCCGAATAATAAACTTTAGGACTAATATAAGTGCTAGATGATGAGCCGTCCTCTGCTAATGCTCTTTGTAATTCATCTTCATACAATAGTTTCATTTGTTGAACTCTTTGCGGTGCATTTTTTATAGCAAGATAATATGCTAAACCAGCGACCATACATGGAACAAAACGATAAGGAACATCAGTTGCATTTGTATAATCACCTACATCTTGAATTCTTTTTACATAATAAAAATTTATAAACTTTCCAGCTTCATTTGATCCAGGTGTTAAATATAAAGTTATTGTAACTTTATCTATGAATCTTTGAACAAAATATTGTGTTGGAACTCCTGTAGATGTTTTGTTTGATAAAGCTTGGTACTGAGATCTATTTATTTTTGTAAGTGGTGAGTCTATATTAGAGTTTCTAAAAGATGCTTCTAACACATCATCTACACCATATACAGCTGTAGCGCTTGAAGTACCATCACTTGTTGATCTAAACATCGTGTATTCTGCTTGATCTGCAACTAAAGTAATACTGTTATTTGCAACTTCCCAATAATGTAAACCTCTATTAGCCCATTCTTGAAACAGAATATTAAGAGATCTTCTTGCAGATTTAAGTTGGTAACCCGAAACGTTTTGTTGTCCAATACGCTCGTAAGCCTCTTCTACTATTTCATCAATAGAAAAGTTCTTATCAAACGTTGCTGTTCCAGAGGTAGTGTTAGCCATTTAACCTCCTACTTATCGATCAATACAGTCGCTTCAACGTTAGCACCAATTGCAGAAGTAGTCATACCACTTTCAAATAAAATTCCATCTTCAGGAATATTGAAAGCAAAAACATCTCCAGCTGGACAGCTTACTAAAAACTGAGTTACTCCACCTGATTGTAAAGTAATTGATTGAGTATCACTAGCATGATCATTTTCTAAAATGATACCTCTAAGTCTTGTTCTGCCAGCAAATACTGCACCTGTGCCTGTAACTCTAACTGCTTTTACATCACTTTTCATAATTTTATATTCTCCGTTAAATTAAGTATGGGCCCGAAGGCCCACACTAATTTGATTATTAACTAGCGTCAGATGAGCTTGATATACCAATGAATTTTAAAACCATTGTTACACCAGATGCTCCTGGATCACCACTTACAACTACTTCTACTTCATCTGCTGTTGCAGTTGATGCAGTTGTAGCTCCACCAGACATTCCTAAAACTCCATTACAAGGAAAGAATCCTTTAAAACCTGTTGAGTTAATTGCAGGTGAGATTCCATCTACGAAACCATCTGTATCTGCATCTGTTCCAATATCAGTTAAAGTAACAGAATTAGTAGCTGCAGTTGTTACAGCTATTGTTACACCCATAGGTATGAAGTTAGAAGGTATTCCGATTGATGATTCTTTTCCTGTAGTATCACCATTAGCAACAGTTACTGTTGCAGTGTACTGAGAAAAAGTCATTTCATTTGTTAAAGCACCAGTAGTTGCACTTTTAACGATTGTTTTAAAACCGTTTTCCGAACGTACCGGTCCTTGAAACGTAGTATTTGCCATAGTATTATCCTCCTAATTACGTTTACATAGTCTTTAGGCCGTCGACTATACTCGTCTATGTAAACTTATTATTGTATAGTGATTAATTTATATACTAGATTTTTATAGAGCGCAAGAGAGCCTGTAATGTGGATAAGAATTTTCCAACGATGTAGCTTTTTGTTAAGTAGCTACTGAAACTTGTGGAGCTGCATCCTCAATCTTATTTTCCATATGAGCTTTTTGTGCTTCCGCTGCTCTTATGCTGGTAAGAACTTCTCTGACTTTTCTGTCGATCTTAACCATATTGAGAGTATATCTACCCTCTTTAAGATGCTCCTGCTCCCATTCGAGATCCAGACCCCTTTTCTTCGTGTAAAGGTCGTTTAGATGTTGCATCATGTTCTCCATCAATAACCTCCTCATAGGTTATTCTTTGTACTCTTGGATCCATCATTTCTCCAAGATGTTCCCATTTTATATCACCTTTTCCCAATCTGTCAACTATGGCATTTTCGATATCTATCGGGCCATCTAGACAATTGATAGTAAAATCTGCATGATATTGGTAAGCGTTAATTTGTACTCTGAAGTTTTTAGGGTGCATTTTTTCTTTCTATTTAGTGATTGTGGCGGAACTGTGTTCCGCCACAAATTATTGATTAAGCACCTGGTGATGCGTAGATTCCTCTAGGATCAGATACGCCAAATACGTATCTTTCTCTAGCTTTGTATCTAACATTGCCAGTATCGAAATCGCCTTCCATTTTTGTAGTTAATGGAGCTCTTTCCATATGCTTCATTCC